>OKUA01001510.1_pt1 | contig 12345 bp, 9 predicted proteins | sample 1606501 | NCBI WGS metagenome assembly OKUA01 (sample SAMEA3879608, study PRJEB24766) | human gut metagenome | biome: human-associated habitat; feature: feces | place: USA | collected 1985/1987
ATCAGGATTGGCAGGATCTGGCCGCTGAGTACACCAAGGAGACCGGCGTGCCTGTCACCGTCGTGACCGCAGCTTCCGGCCAGTACGAGACCACCCTGATGAGTGAGATGGAGAAGAGCGAAGCTCCTACCCTGTTCCAGGTCAACGGCCCTGTGGGTCTGGCAAACTGGAAGGATTACTGCTACGACCTGTCCGGCAGCCAGCTGTACGGTGAGCTGACCAGCGACTCCTTCGCCCTGAAGGACGGCGACGCCGTCACCAGCATCGCCTACGTCATCGAGACCTACGGCATCATCTACAACAAGGAGCTGCTGACTGCCGCCGGTTACACGCAGGACGACATCAAGGGCTTCGCTGACCTGAAGAAGGTCGCCGACGACATTCAGGCCCGCAAGGCTGAGCTGGGCGTCGATGGTGCATTCACCTCCGCCGGTATGGATGGCTCTTCCGACTGGCGCTTCAAGACCCATCTGGCAAACCTGCCCATCTACTACGAGTACAAGGCTGACGGTATCGGCTCCACCGACGCCATCAAGGGCACCTATCTGGACAACTACAAGCAGATTTGGGATCTGTACATCACCGATTCCACCTGCGACCCCAAGCTGCTGGCTTCCAAGACCGGCAACGACGCTGTTGCTGAGTTCGTGGGCAAGAAGGCCGTCTTCTATCAGAACGGCACCTGGGCTTACAATGACGTGAAGGATCTGGGCGACGACAACCTCGGTATGCTGCCCATCTACATCGGCGTTGAGGGCGAGGAGAACCAGGGCCTGTGCACCGGTTCCGAGAACTTCTGGTGTGTCAACAACACCTCTTCTGAGGAAGATATTCAGGCCACTCTGGACTTCCTGTACTGGTGTGTCACCTCTGAGGCCGGCACCAGCGCGATGGCTGACAAGATGGGCTTCGTCATCCCCTTCAAGAAGGCTAAGGACTCCACCAACCCCCTGATCACCATTGCAAACCAGTATGTGGCCGACGGCAAGACCAGTGTTGACTGGTGCTTCTCCACCATGCCTTCCGAGGAGTGGAAGAACGGCGTGGGCAGCGCTCTGACTGCATACGCAGCAGGCACCGGCAAGTGGGACGATGTTGTCACCGCATTTGTGGATGGCTGGGCCAAGGAGTACAAGCTGGCCAACGGCTAAACCTTTGACCTGAGATCTCCCTAAGAACTAAAATGGGAGGCGGGCGAAAAGTTCGCCCGCCTCCTTTCTTTTTTATCAGACAGCTCCCTGAGGAGGTATATCATGCAAAAAGCCATTAGTAAATACTGGCCGATATTTGTGCTTCCTACTCTGGTCGCCTTTATCATCGGCTTCATCTGGCCCTTTATCTGGGGCGTTTACCTGTCCTTCCAGCGGTTCACTACCGTTTCCAAGACCACCTTTGTAGGCATCCAGAACTACCTCTCGGTATTTCAGGATTCCACCTTCCTGCACGCCTTTGGCTTTACGGCAGCCTTTACCGTGGTAAGCACTGTGCTTATCAATGTGTGCGCCTTTGCCATTGCACTGGTGCTGACCCGCGGCATCAAGGGCACCAACATCTTCCGTACCGTGTTCTTTATGCCCAACCTGATCGGCGGCATCCTGCTGGGCTACATCTGGCAGATCCTGCTCAACGGTGTGCTGGCGAACCTGCAGAAGCCCCTGCTTGCTTTGGATGCCAAGGCCGGTTTTGTCGGTCTGGTCATCCTGATGTGCTGGCAGCAGATCGGCTACATGATGATCATCTATGTGGCCGGACTGCAGAGCGTGCCCGGCGACCTGATCGAGGCCGCTAAGATCGACGGTGCCAACGACCGCGAGATCCTGTTCAAGATCAAGATCCCCATGGTCATGCCCAGCGTGACCATCTGCACCTTCCTGACCCTGACCAACAGCTTCAAGCTGTTCGACCAGAACGTGGCCTTGACCGCAGGCGAGCCCGCCAACGCCAGCGAAATGCTGGCTCTGAACATCTACAACACCTTCTACGGCCGCTCCGGTGCGCAGTGGAAGGGCATCGGTCAGGCTAAGGCTGTTGTGTTCTTCCTGATCGTTGTGGTCATCTCGCTGATTCAGCTCCACTTTACCCGCTCTAAGGAGGTGCAGCAGTAATGTCGAAACAGAAAAGAACTTGGGATGTCATCCTTGCTGTTGTAATGGTGCTTCTCTGCCTGCTGTGGATCTACCCCATCGTGCTGATCCTGCTGAACAGCTTGAAAACCGAGGGCAGCTTTACCACCTCTACGGTGTTCCGCCTGCCCACCGCCGAAACTTTTGCCGGACTGCGCAACTACGTTTACGGCGTGACCAAAATGGACTTTCTCTCCAGCATGGGTTACAGCCTTCTGATTACTATCACCAGCGTGGTGCTGATCCTGCTGTGCTGCTCCATGACTGGTTGGTACCTGACCCGTGTGAACAACAAGCTGAGCAAGTTCATGAACCTGCTGATCGTGTTCTCCATGGTCGTTCCCTTCCAGATGGTCATGTTCACCCTGTCCAAGACCGCTGACCGGCTGAAGCTGAACACCCCTTGGAACATCTGCATCATCTATCTGGGCTTCGGCGCCGGTCTGGCCGTGTTCATGTTCACCGGCTTTATGAAGAGCGTGCCCATGGAGATCGAGGAAGCCGCCATGATCGACGGCTGCAACCCCATCCAGATCTTCTTCAAGGTCGTGTTCCCCATCCTGAAGCCTACCATGATCTCCACCGCTATTCTGGAGACCATGTGGGTATGGAACGACTATCTGCTGCCCACGCTGGTGCTGGATATCAAGAAATACCGCACCATCCCCATGGCCATCCAGTATTTCCGCGGCGGCTACGGCCGCGTGGAGCTGGCTCCCATGATGGCCTGCATCATCATTGCAATCATCCCCATTATTATCCTCTACATGACCTGCCAGAAGTACATCATCGAGGGTGTCGTGGCCGGTGCTGTAAAGGGCTAAGGAGGTGCACGGTATGCGTGCAAGCGGCATTTTGATGCCGGTGTTCAGCCTGCCGGGGCCTTTTGGCATCGGTACGCTGGGCAGTGAAGCGACCGCATTCGTTGATTTTCTGGCCGAGGCAAAACAGACCTATTGGCAGATCTTGCCCATCGGCCCTACCGGCTACGGTGACAGCCCCTATCAGAGCTTTTCCGCCTTTGCCGGAAACCCCTACTTTATCGATTTCCGTTTACTGGCGGCAGACGGTTATCTGACCGCCGAAGAGCTCCCCGCCGCGCAGCCGGTGGACACCATCGACTACGGTGCGCTGTACAACCAGCGCCCGGTGCTGCTGAAAAAGGCTGTTGACCGGCTGTTGGCGGCTCCCTCCCCTGCTTACGAAGCCTTCTGCGCAGCGCAGAGCTTCTGGCTGGAGGACTACGCCCTGTTCATGGCGGTAAAGGCCGAGCAGGGACAGGCTGGCCTTGCCGACTGGCCGGACGCCCTGCGCTGCCGGGAGCCGGAAGCCATTGCCGCCGCAAAGGCACGGCTGGCTGACCAGATCAGCTACCACAAGGCAGTACAGTTCTTCTTCTACACCCAGTGGAACGCGCTGAAGTCCTACGCCAACCGCAAGGGTGTCCTGCTTGTGGGCGATATCCCCATCTACGTCAGCCCGGATTCCAGTGACCTGTGGACCCACCCGGAGCTGTTCCAGACTGACGGACAGATGCATCTGACCCATGTAGCCGGCTGTCCGCCGGATGCCTTTGCGGCAGACGGTCAGCTGTGGGGCAACCCGCTGTACGACTGGCCTGCCCACAAGGCCACTGACTTTGACTGGTGGAAGCAGCGCATGAAGCACGCCACCTCCATCTACGATGTGGTACGCATCGACCACTTCCGCGGTTTCGAGAGTTACTACTCTATCCCTGCCGAAAACACAACGGCTGCAGGCGGGCACTGGGAAAAAGGCCCTGACCGGGACTTTATCCACGCCATGCAGCAGACGCTGGGCGGCGGCAATATCATCGCCGAGGATCTGGGCTACCTGACCCCGGAGGTAAAGGCCATGCTGACCGAAAGCGGTTACCCGGGCATGAAGATCATGCAGTTCGCTTTCGACAGCCGGGAATCGGGCAATTATCTGCCCCACACCTACCCCCGCAACAGTGTGGTGTACACCGGCACCCATGACAACGTGACCACCGAGGGCTGGCGCAGCAACGCCAGTGCCGAGGATGTTGCCTACGCCTGCCGGTATCTGCGCTGCACACCGGAGACCCTGACCGAGGGCATGATCTGCGCCTGCCTTGCCAGCGTTTCGGATACCGCCATCATCCCGCTGGCAGACTGGCTGCATCTGGGCAGCGAGGCCCGCATCAATACCCCCAGCACACAGGGTGCAAACTGGCGCTGGCGGCTGACGCAGCCCCTGCCCGCAGCATTGGCCGGGCACATCGCTGCGTTGACCACGCTGTATGAGCGTGTACCGGAAAAGCGTTAAACGCCCACTCCCCCTTTTGCTTTCTATCCTGCAAAGCCACAAGGCATCTGCTTTCCCTGCTGTATCCTGCGCAGCGGGCACGGGCAGATGCCTTTGTTGTTTTTTATTTTTACGGTCCTGCTTTCCTCTACAACATTTTTTCACTGTGATAAAAACGGTTGTTTTTTGTATTTATATCGTATCACAGTCTATTTTGCAAATGCTCATCACAATATATTCACAAATGTATCATGATTTTTAAACCCGCGCTCTCTTGTCATTTTTGTGCAGATATGCTACAATTCAGTTACTAGATGAACTGCCCCTTGGGGAGTTCTGTGTGCGAAAGGAGTTTTCCATCATGGATCATACATATCAGCGCCCTCTGCAGCTGCCTGCCGGCTACGCTGTGCTCTCTGCCGAGGAGATGACCTACACCGAGGGCGGTGCTCTTTCCATCAATATCACCCCGCAGCAGGTCATGGCCTTTGGCATGACCGTTACTGTAAATCTGCTGGGCATGATGGGCCGTTATGCATTCCAAGGCGCTGTCTCCGGTATGCAGAATGCCTTGAACGATGGTTTGGACGTTGGTGATGCCGTGGGGCACTACTGGGGTCAGCTGAACACCTGGAGCAAGGTAGCTTCTATCGGTCTGGCCGGTCTGGGCGGCTACTACGCCTATATTCAGGCCCGCAGCATCTATCTCTCCGTCAAGAATCTGGTGACCGCCATCAAGGAGTCCATTGACGAGTATAAGGCCAACAAGAACGCTGCACAGCAGACCGAGCAGCAGAACTGCCTGCCTACGCTGGTAGCCCTGTGCTAAGTTTTTATCGTACCTGAAAGGAGTGTTCCTCTTTATGAAAAAGCTTCAGCTGCCTGCTTCCTATGCAGCGCTTTCTCCAGAAGAGCAGCGCACTGCCTTTGGCGGAAGCGAATTCGGCGATGCTGTCGGCAGCTTTTTTGATAACCTGCACTTCGGTGATTTCTTCTGGGAGGGCGGGCTGCTCTCGTTCTCCTTCACCTTTGTGCCCATGCTGTTTTTCCGCATGATCAAGGTAGGCGTACAGACCGGCATCAAGCTGTACCAGCAGTTCGCCCGTTTGCTTGGTGTGACCAGCGAAGCCGCCACCACTACCGTCCAGTATCTGGACAGTATCCAACAGCAGAGAAAGGATCGTCCCGTTACAAACTCTCTCCCCCAGCCCTTTTCTCTGCAGCAGTAAGCCATAAAAAAGCCGTGCATCCCGGAGCTTTCCGGCCATGCACGGCTTATTTTTATGTTCAGATCACCCGGACTGCGCCCTGCTCCCGCAGGCGCAGCACATAGCAGCTGCCCTGCCCGAACACCTGCTCGATGGCTGTATGGTACCGCTTGAGCAGCCGCCCGGGCACATAAGCCTGAATGGTACCTGCAAAGCCGCCGCCCTGCATCCGCCATGCGCCCTCACTGCCCTGCAGGATGCTCTGGCTCAGAGCCAGCGCCACCGACAGCCCCTGATGCCGCACATCCGCTGTGCAGTACACGTTCTGGCACAGCGCAAAGGAAGCTTGTCCGCTCTGTTTGACCAGCTCTGCAAACACCGGAAATCGCCTTGCATAAAGCGCCTCCCGCTGCGCCAGTGTACGGGCGTTCTCTTCAAAATAATGGATCGCCCGTAGCACCGCACGGTCTCCGCAGCGGCTGCGCAGGGCAGGCAGTGCCGCCCAGAACGCACTCTCTTCCACCTGACCCAGCAGCGGCTTGCCAAAGCAGGCAGCCACCTGCTCCATCTCCTGCCGGATGGCTGCAAACTCGCCGGTCAGCTCGCTGTGGCTGCCCCGGGTATCGGTGACGCAGAGGAACATCCCCTCCGGCAGCAGACCGTCCGCATGGAGCTTTTCGACCTTTGGGGCACGCGGATCGGCAAAATCTGCAAAAATAATACCGCCCACCGCACTGGTCAGCTGATCCAGCAGTCCGCTGGGCTTGCCGAAATAGGTGTTTTCCGCATACTGGCAGATGCCGGCCAGCTCTGCCGGGGTCAGCCCGGTGCTGTATTCCTCGTTCCAGATGGAGGCCATGCCCATCTCAAATGCCGCCGAGCTGGACAGCCCGGAGCCGCGCAGCACATCGCTGGCGGTATAGGCGTCAAAGCCGCCGATCTGCCTGCCCACCGCGCGGAAGCCCTCGGCAATGCCGCGGATCAGGCTGGCCGAGTGGGTGCTCTCCCCTGCCTGCGGCTCTGCGGTGGCAAGATCAATGACATCCAGCTTGTTGAAGCCCCGGGACTTGACCCGCACATAGCCATCCGTGCTGCGGGCTGCCACCGCCACCAGATCCAGCGTGACCGCAGCCGCAAGACCGCAGCCGCCCTGATGATCCGTGTGGTTGCCGCCCAACTCTGCCCGCCCGGGTGCAGAGTACACCTGCACCTGCCGTCCGGGACCGAAATATAACTCGAACTGCTCCAGCGCTGCCGCATAACGCCCGCGCTGCCGCTGCAGTACCGCCGGGTCTGCCCCGTAAAGTGCAGCAAGTGCGGCGTCCCAGCTGCCCTGCAGGATCTGTTTTCTGAGTTGTGCACTGGTGGCCATGACAGCTCCTCCCCTCAAGAATGAACGATTCTGCTTTTTTGCCTATTGTAATGCATTTCGGGCGATTTTTCAATTTATTTGCCTTAAAAATCCAAATTTCGGCGTCAGGCGCAAAGAATAAGATGTACTTTTGTTGAATTTGCAGGGTGTTCTATGGTATACTGGGTGCAGAATGTGACAGGACGGAGGTAAAGCTGCCATGCCAGACGTTTATAAGCAATCCTTTAAGCAGAATTACACCAACAACATTGAATTGTCCATCTTCAACTGCGGCCTGGAGCGGTGCGCTCCGGGGCAGACATGGGGTCCCGGCATCCGTGACCACTACCTGATCCATCTGGTGGTATCCGGCAAGGGCATCTTCGAGGTGGGCGGCCGCACTTGGGAGGTGAGCGAGGGCGATCTGTTCTTCGCCCGTCCCAGCCAGCTGATCCGCTATACCGCCGACGAGCAGCAGCCGTGGGAGTACAGCTGGGTAGGCTTCAACGGTGCCTGTGCCCACAAGCTTGCCGCGCAGCTGCCCTTTACGGACGATGCCCCTGTGCACCACACCAGCGACCCGGACGGGATGCGGGCAGCCCTGAACAACATCTACTCCTCCCGCGGGCTGCAGCCGCAGGACGAAGCCGCCATGGTGGGGTATCTGTACCTGTTCATCGCCGCTCTGATGCGGGAGACCAGCGCAGGCAAGCCCCACACGGCCTCCTCCTCCAGCCAGTATGTGCTGAACGCCATCAAGTACATCCAGTTCAACTACTCCCACGACATCTCCATTGACGACGTAGCCAAGAGCGTGGGGGTTTCCCGCAGTCATCTGTACCGGGTGTTCATGCTGAACGTGGGCAAAAGCCCCATTGATTACCTGACCGAGTACCGCATCAACGAAGCCTGCAAGCTGCTGCGCGCCGGCAGTCTTTCCATTGCAGAGGTAGCGGTGTCGGTAGGCTTCTTCGACCAGTTCTACTTCTCGCGGGTGTTCAAGCGCGCCAAAGGCGTGCCGCCCAGCAAGTATTTTGCCGCCCAGCAGGACGCCGACCCGGCAGACCCTGCCCAACTGTAACCTGAGCCCATCACACAAGGAGAAACCATGCCTTTACAGAAAAACCAGATCCTGACCCTGCGCATCGAGCGCCTTTCCAGCGACGGCAGCGGCGTTGCCCACAGTGCCGATGGCGAGGCCGTATTCGTGCCCTGCACTGCCCCGGGGGACGAAGCCCGGGTGCGCATCGTGAAGGACTGCGGCCGGTATGCCTTTGGCATTCTGGACGAGCTGCTCACTCCCTCGCCGGATCGTATTCCGGTGGACTGCCCGGTGGCAGGTCCCTGCGGCGGGTGCAGCCTGCGGCATCTGGACTACGCCGCAGAGCTGCGCGCCAAGCAGGAAAGCGTGCTGGACGCCTTCCGCCGCATCGGCGGGCTGGAAGTGCCGGTGCTGGACATTCTGCCCTCCCCGGAGGTGGACCGCTACCGCAACAAGGTGCAGTTCCCTGTGGGCGTGGACAAGAACGGCGTACCCTGCATCGGCTTCTACGCCGGGCGCACCCACCGCATCGTCCCCTGCCCGGACTGCAAGCTGCAGCCCGGCGTGCTGAACGAGATCGGCAATGCGCTGTGCGCCTTTTTTGCACAGCAGGGCATCCGCCCTTACGACGAGCAGAGCGGCAAGGGGCTGGTGCGGCACATCTTCCTGCGGCGCGGTGCGCACAGCGGGCAGATCATGGTGTGTCTGGTATGCACCCGGGCAAAGCTGCCCCATGCAGAGCAGCTTTGCACCGCGCTGCGGGAACAGTTCCCTGCCATCAGCACCATCCTGCTCAACGTCAACGCCAAAAACACCAACGTCATTCTGGGCAGTGAGAACCATATCCTGTACGGCCCGGGCTACATCGAGGACACTCTTTGCGGCGTACCGGTGCGGTTGGGGCCGCTGTCCTTCTATCAGGTCAACACGCTGGCCGCCGAGCGGCTGTACGGGGTTGCCGCGCAGTACGCGCAGCTGACCCCGGACGACACGCTGCTGGATCTCTATTGCGGCATGGGCACCATCGGCCTTTCCATGGCCGATCAATGCCGGGAGCTGATCGGCGTGGAGATCGTGCCGGAGGCCATCGAGAGCGCCAAGGCCAACGCTGCCCGCATGGGCGAGACCGTAGCAGCCAAGAGCCGCTTCTTCTGCGCCGATGCCGGTCAGGCTGCCACCCAACTGGCCGCCGAGGGCCTGCACCCGGATATCGTAATGCTGGACCCGCCCCGCAAGGGCTGCGATGAAGCCACTCTCTCCGCTGTGGTGCGCATGGCCCCCCGCCGGGTGGTGTATGTCAGCTGCAACCCCGCCACCGCCGCCCGAGACGCCGCATGGCTGGAGCAGAAGGGATACCATGCAGAGAAGGTACAGCCGGTGGATCTGTTTCCAAGGACGAAGCATTGCGAGACGGTATGTTTATTGTCCAAACTTAATGCAAAGCAACATATCGAGGTAGACATCCACATGGACGAACTTGATCTCACCGATGCAGAGAAGAAAGCCACCTATTCGGAAATCAAGGAATATGTGCTGGAGCATACCGGACTCAAGGTCAGCAGCTTGTATATCGCTCAGGTGAAGCAGAAATGCGGTATCATCGAGCGAGAAAATTACAACAAACCGAAGTCCGATGATGCAAAACAGCCCCAATGCCCGCCCGATAAGGAAAAAGCAATCAAGGAGGCGCTCAAGCACTTCGGCATGATCTAAGGAGGGCAAAATGAAGCGTTTACTTTCTTGTGAGTTCAATATGGATACTGCCTGTGTGGAGCTGAAATTTGCAAATGGCAGCATGATTGCCATTGATACGATTGCGGTAGAGAATGAGGTTGCCGATAATATATATCAGCGGTCAGAGCTGGACTGGCTGATTTACAACGATCCGGCAGCCTATGCAGATTTAGTTCTCAACGGCGACCCGGAAACATACCTGAAAACTGTTACAGAATATAAACCTTTGGACTGATTACCAGAGATAAAGCAAGCCGCCTGTGCGGGCATATCAAATGCTCATACAGGCGGCTTTTCCTTTTTGTACTGTGACTTTATCAGTTCTCCGAAATGGACCGCTTAAACAATATCCATGTACTTATGAAGTAGCATATCAGCAGTAAGAAAAGAATACCAATGATAATCCCTACTTGTACCATCAAGGCTCCGCAGCCAATATAAGCTGAGATTTCAGCAGAAACACTTTGAAGAAAATAGCCAATCACAATAATTGCTACAACGATTGCCGCTGTGATCGGCATCCCAAACCAAACACCAAGCTGTTTTAGAACCAAAGTATGCAGGTCCTTCTCTTCCACTCCCATTTTTCGCAGAACCGAAAATCTGTAGTTGTTTTTTTCTGCATCCAGGAGCTGCTGAAGAGCCAGCACGGTAAGACACATCACCATCAGAACAATTGCACCATAGATCAAGGACGCTTTTAGGATAAAGTTAAGGGCGATTATACGGTTCACTTCCGTAGTATGGACAGTTGTACTGTATCCTGCCAGATTGTCTTTATCAGGATCTTCTGGATAAGAACGCCCAAGAAGCTGTTCCAGCATTTCTGCCGTTTTGAAGGGAAGCGGATATTGGGTCATCACAAATCGGTTGCGCTGTACCGGAAGCAAGACTTGCGCTATTTCGTCAGGTATGATATACACCACATCTGTATAAAGATTATAGATGGATTCCCCCACAGGCTCCTGAAACACGGCGTTCTCACTGAGTTTCAGGGTGCCTGCGTCAGTTTCCAATAAGGTATGCTCAGCAATGTAGTTTTCAATATCCTTGTCCTCTGCTGCACGATGCCAGTGGGTAGCAAATTCATCCGTTTGTAAGATAATAGGTTCATATCCCAACATTTTCCGAACAGCGTTATAATCCTTCAGTGCGATCGCCAAGGGAGGAAAATTGTACTTTACTCGCTGGTGAAAGTCGCTTTGCTTGGGAAGATATTCCGAAAAAGTCAAATCGTCCTTTATCGCTATTTTGTTTTGTTCTATGAACGCAGTAATTTCTCCATAGTCTGTATCCGGAAGATTTTCCACTTCATAAACATCGTTGTAGCGGCTTGAAATTTGAATATCATAGACAGCCCGACTGTCCAAATAGCCCAGACTCCATCCCGTTAAAACCGGCGCAATGACAAACAAGCAGATAGAAAAAGTCAGGGTCACACAAATGATCGTCATCGTTTTCGTATTGGTAGCCAGCTTAGAGGAAAGCTGTCCAAACAGAAATAAACTCGTATTATGATATTTGCGGGACACTTTAGACTCCTTCCAGTATAGGAGCGCCGCATTCGATAAATACATGACTGCGGAAATGATAAACAAAATATCCGCAACCCCAAACAGCAAATATTGATTCAGAGTTGGAGCGTCAAATCCAAGGAAGTAGGCTTTTTCCAGTTCTGCGATGGAAAAAATCGGGATAGCGGTCAATACAGCACCAGCCAGAAGTCCGCAAAGATATCGGGAAAACCCTATTTTTCTGTGTAAAACAGCACCTGCGATTGCCCAAAGCAGCGTCAGTGCAGGGAAAAGGACATTCCCCCAATACATGAGCTTTACAGGAAGCGGATGTCTGGAATCGAAGTAAAAATGATATTTTACAGTACCTACCTCCAGCATCCACAGCAGCAGAATGCCATAGAAAATACAGATCATCGGCATCCATCTGCTTTTATGAAGCGGTTTTTCATTCTGACGGTTTGCCGTCATAAGCTCAATAATCCTGCTTTTGTTGAGAATTCTGACATTCCCGACTCCAACCAGAATCTGGCAAACAACAAAGAAGCCCACGGTCAACAGCACAGTATCCGGGAAAAACGACCAAGAAAAAGCGTAGGGTTCCCCAAAAGAAGCAAGCAGCATAGCCGTAATGACCTGAGAAACGACCATCCCCAGAAGGATTCCCACCGACACAGAGAATATGAGCAGGAAAAAAGTCTCTCCAAAAAAGAGCAGGCCTATGGTTTTTTGCTCCATTCCCAAGGTTGCCTCAACGGCAAACTCCTTTTGCTTTTTTCTCAGTATGAAACGATTGACATAGTGGATCAGAAACAACAAAAGCAAACTAATCCCGCAAATTGCCAGTTTCATACCTCCAGCCAGCAGGGAAATATTATATTCCGCACCAATGGTCGGATGATAATGGGTGCTGCTGATAGACAAAAACGCATAGAACAGGGTGACACAGAGTGTCATGGTCACAATATAAATCAAATAGTCCTTCACAGACCGCTTTGCATTTTTGAAAATAAGTTTAGCGTACATCGCTCATGCCCCCTCCCATCATGGTGAGGACATCCAGGATTTTTTCAAAGAAAGTCCT
>OKUA01001515.1_pt1 | contig 12305 bp, 12 predicted proteins | sample 1606501 | NCBI WGS metagenome assembly OKUA01 (sample SAMEA3879608, study PRJEB24766) | human gut metagenome | biome: human-associated habitat; feature: feces | place: USA | collected 1985/1987
GGTTGCCAAGCCAATAATTGCCGCCATAATACCCGCCGATTCAGAACTTTGCTGTATGTCTTTGGAAAACAAAACCGTATTAAAAGCAAACATCAGTGCAGTCACAAAGGTCATAGTGAGCAAATACACCAGATAATCCTTCACAGAACGTTTTACATTCCGAAATGCTAATTTCCCCTGCATTATGCCTCACCTCCTGTCAAAGACAGAACGTCCAGGATTTCATTTAAAAATTCTCTTCTTGTTTTCTCTCCACGCATCAGCTCATGGAATATTTTTCCATCTTTTAAGAATAAAATCCGTCCGCAATAGCTGGCTGAAAAAGCATCATGGGTTACCATGAAAATGGTTGCTTTTAATTCCCTGTTCAGCTTCGTAAAGGTTTCTAAAAGAGTCTGAGCTGCCCTGGAGTCAAGAGCTCCTGTGGGTTCGTCCGCTAAAATCAGTTTCGGATGATTCACCAGGGCTCTTGCACAGGCGCATCTCTGTTTCTGCCCGCCTGAAACCTGATAAGGAAACTGATTTTTTACTTCTTCTATGCCAAGAAGCTTCAACATATCCTGGCACTGTTTTTCAATGACACTTTTCTTCTCTTTCCTGAGACTCATTGCAAGCATAACATTTTCTTCCAGAGTAAGAGTATCCAGAAGATTATATTCCTGAAAAACAAAGCCCAGATTTTTCTTCCGAAACTCAGCAACCTGATCTTCTGACAATTCCGTAATATCCGTATTCTCATAATAAATATGTCCGGCAGTAACCCGGTCAATGGTAGAAAGCATATTTAAAAGTGTTGTTTTGCCAGAGCCGCTGGCTCCCATAACCCCTACAAATTCTCCCTGCTCTACCGTAAAACTTACCCTGTCCACCGCTTTTGTCACGGTTCTTCCTGTACCATAATATTTCTCAATGTCACATACCCTGATATATTCTCTCATGATTTTTTCACTCCCTTTTGACTTACAGTTCTTTATACCCCTACTATAACAAGTTTCCTGTAAGCCTGGTATCAGTTTTCCTTTCTCCTATCTTACAGTTTTGAAAGATAACTGCTTACCGGAAAGAAAATCTGAACCTCTGTGCCACACTTTTCCCTGGATTTCAGCGTCAGTTCCAGCCCCATCTTCTGGCAGAGCTTCTGGCACAGATACAGCCCCATTCCTGTAGAATGTTCATGAGTGCGCCCATTACTTCCTGTAAATCCTTTCTCAAAAACTCTTTTCTGCTCTTCTTTTGGAATTCCTGCTCCATTATCCCTTACGCTAAGAGATACCCCTTTCTCCGTAGCAGAGGTAAAAATCCAGATGTTTGCTCCTTCTTCCTTTCTATATTTCGTACTGTTCAGTATCAACTGATTCAAAACGAAAAGAATCCATTTTTTATCTGTAGATACCCTGTGAGGACAATTCACTTCCACCTGAACCCTGTTCTGAATCAAATAATATTTATTCCTTCCCAAAACCTCTCTGGCCACTTCCTCCAGGTCTGTTTCCCGAAGCTGGTAATCCTTATATACCGCTCCAAGTCTGGCATAATACAATGCCATCTCCACATAATTTTCTATTTTCTGGTTCTCCTGACTGATATTCCTGGTTACTTCATCTCTATGATTTTCACAGGACAGGGCTATACTGGTAATGGGCGCTTTAATCTCATGTACCCAGCTTTCAATATACTCCCTGTAATCCTTCTGTTCATCCTCCATCTTCCGAAGACTTTCTATAACCGCTTTGTTAGAACGCCTGATAAATTCCCTGTATAAGCAGTCCTCCAGTCTATAGGAATCCGGCATAAGTTCGCCTAATAAATATCGCTTATCCGCCTTTTCCAAAATCATTTCTATTTGCCGGAAGTACCGTCTTCTGCTGCAATATTCCCATAAAAACCATGCGAAAAATATTCCGGCCCAGACCAGTAAAATCACCCGGCAAGTTTCCAGCGGATAACCTGTAGCATACAAAAATCCAGTAAGCAGCAGCATGCAAAAAATCTGAACAATAATATTTTATCTTTCAGGTAGTCCGTAAACTTCATTTCTTCCTGTCCTTTCCCTTAAATCCGGTACCCCATTCCCCTTTTGGTTTCAATAAAATTCTTCACTCCAATCTGTTCTAACTTGGCTCTGATACGCGTTATATTCACACTCAATGTATTGTCATCAATATAAACCTCATGATCCCAGAGATATTCAATCAAATCCATCCGCGGTGTGATTTCTCCTTTTTTCAAAAATAAAAAGTACAGAATTTTCATCTCATTTTTAGACAGTTCCTGTTGCTTGTCGCCATAGCAAATACAGCCCCTGGCAAAATCCAGTTCCACACCTTTGTGAAAAAACCGCGGCGTTTCCTCCTCTTTTTTCCTGGTGCGTTTCAGCACTGCTGCAATATGCGCCAACAAAACCGGCGGATAAAAAGGTTTCGTAATATAGTCATCACCACCTTTTACCATTCCTGTTAATTCATCCATGGCGTCTGTGCGGCTGGTCACAAAGATAATAGGAACTTCAGAATGTTTACGGATTTCTCCGCACACCTCAAATCCCGATATTCCCGGCAAATTCAAGTCCAGTAAAACCAGATCCGGCTGAAGTTCCAGCACCTTTTCACTAAGCTGTTCAAAGTTCTCTATTGCTGTCACTTCGTATAAAGCATCTCTCAATAGCTGACTTAGTTCCTGACGAATTCCCTGTTCATCTTCAATAATCACAATATGCATATTCCACTCCTGTTCCTGCACGCTTAAAAGCACATAATGAAAGAAAAGGACCCGTATCCTAAGATACGAGCCCCTGTATGTAGATTTTATTTTACTGAACAATACGTCTTACAGCAATGTAATCTCTGTATAATGCATTTGCTGTATATTTGATACCACCCTTTGGATATGGAGCACTGTTAGAAGCATGTACAATACCACCATCTCCTGTCAGGATTGCTACGTGACCAGGATATACGATAAGGTCTCCTGCGCGTGCTTCAGAATAGCTGATTCCTACACCTGAAGAAGCCTGTGCATCACTTACACGTGGTAAGCTGTAACCAAAGTGACCATAAATCTGCTGTGTAAATCCAGAACAGTCAATACCATTTGTTAAGCTGTTTCCACCATAAACATATGGATTTCCAATAAACTGCATTGCATATGCTACAACTGCCGCACCTGTTCCGCTGTTGTAAGAAGGTGCGCTGGTAGAACCACTGTTGCTATTTCCTGGCTTACTGGTAGATCCGCTGTTTCCTGTGCTGCCACTGTTATTATTAGTAGAACCACCATTGTTTGGTTTTACATTATTGTTTGTATTGCCACTATTATTTGTGTTTCCACCATTGTTAGCACTTCCTCCATTATTGTTAGAAGAGCCACCGTTATTGGTATTTCCACCTGTAATTGCGTTTCCGCCTGTAGAACCACCACCATTGTTCTGGTTCTGCTGCTGTTTCTTAGCAGCTTCCTCTGCCGCTTTTGCTGCTGCAGCTTCTTCTTCCTGAATTTTCTTCAGTTCTGCATTCTGCTGCTGAATTAACTGTTTATACTGTTCTGCCTGAGCTTTTGCATTGGCAATCTGTGCTTCATAGTCAGATGCTGTTGCTTTTAATTCTGTAACTTTTGTTTCCAGACTTGCTTTTACACCTTCCTGCTCGCTCTTAGCAGTTTCTAATTCGTGTTTTTCATTTTCTAACTGTTCTTCCAAATCTTTGACTTCCTGAACGATAGCTTTCATCTCTTTCAGTTCGTCTCTATCATACTGGTACATTTTCTCAGTATTTTCAGCTTTGGAAAGCATAGTAGCAAGGCTGTCAGACTCTAATAAAATCTGTGCCCATGTATCGTTTCCACCGTTTTCATACATGTACTGAATTCTTTTCTTCATTGCTTCATACTGTTCGTCACGGTCAGCCTCTGCCTGTACCAACTCTTCTTTTGTTTCTTCAATATCTGCTTCTTTTTCTACAATATCGTCTGCCAGTAATTCAATCTGTGCCATAGCATCAACGATCTGCTGCTGTGTAGTACTGATCTGTCCCATCAGGGCCTGCTTTTTGCTCTCCAGGCTGCTTGCTTCTGCCTGTGCTGCTGAAAGTTTACTCTGTGTTGCGGATTTCTGAGCCTGCACCTCATCTTTTCTTGCTGCGGAAACAGGGAGAACCTGTGCTGCAGTCATAGCAAATACCAGTGACAGACATACCAATCTTTTTTTCATACCTCTCTGTACCTTTCCCTTACATTAATACTATGTTGAAATAATTAATTTCTGTAACAATTTCGAAACAATTTTGAACTTCCTGTATATAGTACCATAATTTTTTCCTATTTGCAAGTCTGAAGCGGATTTTTTTTCATTTTTTTCTTAAAATCTAGTTAATAAAGTTGTGATTTTCTTCAACAAACCTCTTGATTTTCAAAGGTTTTAGAAATTATTCCAGCTCACAACCCCTTATTTCCTATGCTTCTTCATATCTTTAAAAAATCCTCTTCGTTTTTCTCTTGATTTACGCTATAATGGAATGGAAAACAGAACCTTTTTTTCAACATAACGTTTGAAATTGTTACAAAATCTTTTCATAAAATCCACAGAGAAAGGAGGACTACCCTTTTGAAGAGAAAATTAAACGAAATTATTTATACCATATCCCGCTACACAGAAATTGTTTTATCGGCAATCATGCTTCTTGTCATCATTACTTTGATTGTTCCTATGTTGTACAATTTCCTGCGAATCCCGCTTTTGGACATTACGCCCGGGCAGTTTACAGAATTTCTTGGAAATGCCCTGACATTGCTGATTGGTGTAGAATTTGTTAAGATGCTGGCCAAACACACTGCGGAAAATCTTCTGGAAGTGCTGATGTTTGCCATTGCAAGGCAGATGGTTGTGGAACATCTCAACATGGGCGAAACGCTCATTGGAGTGGTAGCCATTGGTATTATCTTTGCAATCCGTAAATATCTGTTACTGAAAAACTCTAATGACAAAGAAAAGACTTATGATAAGCTATAAAAACTATGTTTTCCCAGCTTTTATTCCCAATCTGAACATTATAGCATGTTGGGTATAAAGACTGGGAATATTTTATGCATTTATCAAAGGCTATATCAGACTTTTTCGTACCTCAGCCGCTCTTGCATGCCCCATAAGCCCTTCTCCCTTTGCCATACGGTACACCAGCGGAGCCAGCTCTGCAGCCGCCTCAGGCGTCATGCTCTGGTAAGTACAGGTTTTCAAAAATGTTCCAACCCACACTCCGCCTGTATATCTGGCTGCCCGAAGGGTTGGAAGTGTGTGGTTGGTTCCTGATGCATAGTCCCCAAACACTTCCGCTGTATTTTCTCCAATAAAAAGGGAACCGTAATTATAAAGCTGCTTTGACACTTCTTCTGGCTTCTGAATATTGAGTTCCAGGTGTTCCGGCGCATATTCATTAGCCAGACAGACAGCTTCTTCCAGAGAATCCACCAGTATCACCTCTCCGTAAACTTCCCAGGATTTTCTGGCAATTTCTGCTGTTTCCAACACAGCCAACTCTCTCTCCACTGCTTCCATCACTGCTGTTCCAAAAGACTCTTCTGTTGTAATCAAAATGCCCTTTGCATTTGGGTCGTGCTCTGACTGAGCCAGCAAATCGGCTGCCACAATTTCCGGTGTTCCGCTACCATCTGCAATCACCAGAACTTCACTGGGACCTGCTACAAAGTCAATGCCCACCTGACCATAGCACTGGCGTTTTGCCTCTGTGACAAAGCGGTTTCCAGGACCTACAATCATATCCACAGGTCTGATTTCCTCTGTTCCATAAGAAAAGGCTGCAATTGACTGGGCGCCTCCTACTGCGTAAATTTCATCAGCCCCTGCAATGTCCATGGCTACCAGAGTTTTCGGATTTATCTCATTAGTTCCTTTCATAACAGGCGAACAGGCTGCCACCCGCTCCACACCCGCGGTTTTCGCCGGAATAATTAACATAAGGGCTGTAGAATACAGTGGGTAATTCCCTCCCGGCACATAACAGCAGCAGGATTTTACAGGGATAATTCTGTGCCCCAGGAAAATTCCCGGCGCCGGGCTGAAGTTTTCCAAAGGTCTTACGGTTTCTTTCTGCGCCTTGGAAAAGGCTCTGATATTGGCTGCTGCTGCCTTTAAATCTTCAATTTCCTGTGCAGTGAGTTTGGTGTATGCCACCTGAATTTCTTCTTTACTCACGCGCAAGGTTTCTCTGGTACAGCCATCAAATTTCAGATTATATTCTTTTAAGGCAGCATCTTTTTGCTCTCTTACATAGTTAATCATCTCTTCCACTGTTTTTGTAAGGTTTCTTCTATCTTCTTCTGTCCGCTGACAGGATTTTTTCATGATTTTCATAGGCTTTCTGCTCCTTGTTTTTTTATTTCTGCCATTGTAGAATATGGAGTCCGGTTCATGTCAACCTGCGGTTTCCCAAAAACTTATAAAAAACCTGGAGTATACTCCAGATTTGTGTTAGGATAAAAAAAACAGGAGGTGGCTCTTATGCGGATCGGAAAAATATCTGAACTGTATCATATTTCTGTGGACAATCTTTATTATTATATCAAATACGGTCTTCTGGTTCCTCCCCGTCCAAAGGGACAGTATGTCTTTGATCAGGCTACTCTTAAGGATTTGGAATGGATTCTGGAATTAAAAGAACTGGATTTTTCTCTCCGGGAAATCCACATCATTCTGTCCTTAAAACGGGTCTCCGGTCTGGCAGACCCTCAGGATGTGGAGGAACTGAAGGCTATCTATACCGGAAAACGTGATTTCTGTCTCCAGGAAATTCAGCAAAAGCAAAAAATCATAGGGTGCTTGGAAGAAAAAATCAAAGACCTTGATCAGCACCCTGCTTCTGCTACCTTGAAAACAGGAGTTCCCCTGTCCATGCTTCCTCTCCTTTGCTGTCCTGTATGCAAAGGTTCCCTGTCTCTTACGGATGTGGAAATGGATCAGCGTTTCCTCTACCATGGCGCTCTTGGATGCTCCTGCGGCTATAAGGCTGTGATTGACAAGGGCATTCTCATGACTCCAAATAAGAATACCAATCTTCAGGACACTCCTGATGTAACCAGAGAATTATATAAAGACCTTCCACCTCAGTTGATTTCCATGTTTCAGCGCTCTTATAACTGGATGCTGGAACGCATGGAGCAGGTCAACTTACATCACAAGGTCATTGCAGAAACCTATGTCAATGCCTGGTTCTTCATGCACAATCATCTGGAATATCTTCCTGGGGACAGCCGCTATATTGTTATTGACAAATATCCGGAAACTCTGTTGATGTATAAACACCTTATTGAAAAACAACGCCCGGATCTGGATATTTTGTATCTTGCAGATAGCAGTACCACTTTTCCTTTGAAATCAGAATGTATTGACCTGCATCTGGATTTTTTTGCGGTAAATGAACATAATTTTTACCACCCCAGCTTTTTATACCAGAAGCTGCGCCCTTATTTCAGTCCACAGGCAGATGTAATCGGCACCTATTTCTACTTTGAGCATGCTCCAAAATCTATGAAGCAGCTCCTTAGTATGTATCCGGAATGTTCTCGCCAGAATTTTCAAAATTCTTATTTCCATGAGGAGCTGAGAAAAAACGGTTTTCAACTGCTCTCAGAAGAGGATTGTGGATTTACCACTGATTCAGGAAACAACCTGGGCTTTGGATTCCATGTAAAGGGTGAAAAAATGCACCTTCTTCCTTATCATGGAAAAAGGTGCAGATAATATCTCAGGCAAAAAGTTTTTTCGCTACTTCTACTAAATAATAAGTATCTTTCACTCCTGCTGTCTCATATGGGGAGTGCATTGCAAGAAGCGGAAGTCCAATATCAACACTGTTTAACGCTACCTTTGTATTGGAAATATTTCCAAGGGTAGAACCGCCTGGAACATCAGAGTGGTTGGTAAAGGTCTGATATGGCGCTTCTGCTTGTTTACATAAATCTTTAAACATGGCTGCTGATACAGCGTCTGTACAATATTTCTGGTTTCCTGCATATTTAATCACAATTCCCTGATTCAATACCGGACGGTTTACAGGGTCTGCTTTTTCTGTATAATTCGGATGCAGTGCATGTCCATTATCCGCAGATACCATAAAGCTGTCTGCCAGGGTTCTTAAATAATCTTCATAGTCCATGCCAAGACTGCGCGTCATCCGAACTAACACATCATACAGGAAGGTGGATGCCGCACCCTGTTTGGTACTGCTTCCCACTTCTTCATTGTCCAGTACACAGTGTACTGCCACATGCTCTTTTTTCTCCCCGCCCAGGAAACCTTTTAAAGAAGCAAAAGCACACTGCAAATCATCCAGTCTTCCTACAGATAAAAATTCTTCCTGTGCGCCCCAGATGCTTCCTTTTTGTCTGTTATACAGAAACAGGTCATGTCCCAAAATATCTTCTGCTTTTACACCTACGTTCTGTGCTACTGCCTCCATGAAGGTGTCTTTTGCCCCGATTTCTCCATACAGAGGCAGCATATCCTTCTGTGCGCTGTACTGATAACCATCATTAATCTGGCGGCTCATGTGAATAGCCAGATTGGGAATCATAAGAAGATCTCTGTCAATATCCACCAGCTTTGTAACAAAGGCATTGTTTTCTTTCACCACAACCCGTCCGGCTACGGAAAGAGGGCGGTCAAACCATGGAGCGCAAATCATGCCGCCATACTTCTCCACATTCAGCTTCACATACTTGTTTTCCACAGTCATTTCCGGATTATCTTTGATTTTGAAAGATGGTGAATCACTGTGGCTTGCCATAATACGGAAGCCTTTCCACTCTCCCTGTGGCACTGAAAAAGCAATGAGAGCTGAATCATTTCTGGTAACAAAATAGTTTCCGCCTTTTTCTATCTGCCACTTTTCATTTTCTTTTAATTCCTGATAACCTTCCTGTTTCAATGTTTCCTTCATGGTTGCGACTGCCTGAAAACAGGTAGGGCTTTTTTCAATAAATGCAATTAATTCCTTTGCTGTCTGCTGAAACATGTTCTTTGCCTCTTTTCTATATGATTTTTATTTATTTTCCTTTATGAATGGGCAGCCAGTGTTGCCAGCTTCTGCATAATTGCACTTACATCCTGCATTACATTCAAATTTTCTTCCTCTGCCTGCATCGTCTCGCCTGCATGCGCCGATACCTGCTGGGAAATCGCTGAGATTGTCTGAATGGAATCTATAATTTCCTTATTTGCATTCTGCAACTCGGAAATGCTTCTTGAAAGAGTATCTGCATTTTTCTGAATTGCCCGCGTATTGTCCTCGATACTCTCAAAGCTTCCTTCTGCATTAGATGCACCAGTCTTCTCTTCGTTAATTCCATCTATCATATTGGAGACAACACCGACCACCTCCATGATTGCATTGGACACGTTGCTGATCAACTCTGTAATATGTACGGTTGCTTCTTTGGTTCTCGTTGCCATACCGGAAATTTCTGTTGCAACGACAGAAAATCCTCTTCCTGCCTCTCCGGCACGTGCTGCTTCAATGCTCGCATTCAATGCAAGAAGACTTGTTTGATTCGTAATTCCTCCAATCAGTTCTACAATGGAATTCATTTCATCCATATACTTGTTCAGATTTTCCAGTTTTTCTGTAACCTCGGTTCCATTATCAACAGAAGCTTCAACTTCCGATGCCAGGTGCTCGATATCCTGTTTGCCTTCCGCTAACGCTTTCAGAGTAAGCGTCATGCTGTTTCCGATTTCTTCCACAGCGACTGCAACTTCATCCACCTTATCCTGAATTGCATGTGTCTGTTCCAACTGATTCTGCACATGTTCTGCGGTATCAGTAGCACCTGCAGATACTTCCTGCATTGCCTCAGTCGTTGTCTTAGATGCCGCTGTCAGCTTTTCGAAACGTACATTGATATCTGCAATATTGCCGGAAATCTGCTGATCAAGTTCCTCATTTCTTTCCAGAAGATTTTCAGCCTCTGCTTTTGCCTGCGCCACTTCTGTAAATCTCTTTTTTGTGTTTTCGCGAATCACTTTTGTAGTCAAAACAGAATTCGCTCCAACCATGATCATAACAACAATCTGTATAACTGCTGCTTCGATTCCATGATACCCAAAACCGCCTTTTGTCGCACCGATCACAACAACAATGATACTCTCTAATATGGTACCTGTATTAATCAGAAGAAGATAACGTGTGTCACTGTAAGTGGTGACAACAAAAATCATCGGAATTACAAATACATAAATCAGATTTGTCGGTGAGGTAAAAAGACATATTGTGTAAAACAATGAAAATCCATAGGAAACCAGATGTTTGATCATCGCATGTTCCGTATTACTTTTCCAACAAATCACCTCGCCAATCAAAGGTATGACACCAACGACCGTAGCGATTGTCATATATACCGGAGACAGTTGTCCTCTTACGCTTTCCCATATCATAAAAAACACCATAACCGTTACCGTACTGATATGTGACAGCATCGCAATGCGATTCGACCGCGTCAATTCCGAAATTTCTTTTGTTTCCACCATCATAATTCCTCCTCTAGAAAAGTTTTTCCTACTTATCCTTATATTATTTCTTACGCATCCTGATATTCTATCTTTAATGGTGTATGTGTCTCAAATACCTTTGCAAAATCAATTTCCGGATTAAACATTGTATAAAATGAAGAATGTGCATCACATGTAATATTCTTCTGCGGTACAGTATTTAATGTACCATCCTTATTATATTTATAAAATGTTGCCTCCGTCACTCCATGTATCTCAACCTTGTATAATGGTGTTCTAAAAAGTAACTGTCTTACATCCTTATAATAGAATTTATAATACTCTTTTCTAACATTATTTTTGCTGTAATAAGTAATTACCCTGCAATGCACCATATAATCATCATAAAACCATAATTCACTTGGATATGGCTTCATCACAAATCCTCCAACTGAAATCCTGTAAATAACTCCAGCCACAACACAGATCCAGACTGAAAATGGTATCTCTTTCGTTGCGCTTTTTCCAAAAGCAAAATATATAATTATATAAATCAAAGCATAGGCAATAAGTAAAATTGTTACTATATTTTTTAATATTGATTCATGCTTTGGCACATAGCTGCCTTCTTTAAACTGCAACACGTAATTCGGCTGTTCCATAGGTTCTGCCATATTGTATAAGCCTCCCTCTTCATTCACTTTTGTCCTTCATAACATAATAATCTCCTTTATTTTTATAAATCACATGGACATCATGTCCATATAAATTACCCACTATCTTACAATATCAATTTTAACACTAAAAACGACTTATTTTTTCCCTTTTGAAAGGGAAACTTTTTTACATTTTCTTTCACAAATCGGAAAGCGTTTACACGGAAGTTTTATATCTATCCGTTTTGTCATTTTTTACAACATGGACATCATGTCTATGTTAGTGTAATTTGATTCCTGTTCGTTCTTCAACGGTGATTATGTATGTATCTAAATCAATGTATCCTTTGGTTAAATTCTCGACTTTTTCTGTTAGCTGATTCAATACTTCCTCTAACCCTTCGGTTTCTACACCATTTTCAAACAACACCTCTGTAATGCAAGATAAATAAATCTTACTTACATTTTCTGAGATTTTTTGATCCCTTTCTTTTCTTAGCTGCTCCTCTCTGCGACTCATAATCAACCTCCTCGTCTAACCTTTACTCTATTATATCACGCCGTTTATTTATTTTTTATCGGATCCCACTTCCCTTCGACAAAGGCAAGGAATGCCGGTGGTGGTGTGATCAGTAACCAAGCCCTCTTGGCTAAATACTCTGCTGTTTCAATAATCGCATAGTATCTTTTATTATTCATTGCATACTTCTTTTTAATATCATTGATATTTTGATTCAAAAAATATCTCTCATAAAAAACATTTAGATAAATTGGATCATGCTTGTGAAAGCGAAAGTTAATATGTCCGGTAATCCACTCTATACACCTTTTTGCTTCGGCAATTCTATCGACCTGCTGTTTCATTGTTTCGGTTCGATACTTTTCGTCCTCTCCTCCAATAACTGATGTACTGTATTTATAATCGGAATAATCAAAATCTACCAACGCAACCAGCTCGTTGTTATTTACAAAGATGCTCGCTCCTGTGCGCATCAGTAATTCACACATACTAACCAAGGCAAGGGAAGGATCACCGTTGTTGTATTCGACATCTGATAAAATATTCCAAATATCATCAAAGCTTATGTACTTAGTATTCTTCATCTTCATCACTCTCTTTTCTCGATAACAATATATTGGTCAGTATAAACTTGTTC
>OKUA01001530.1_pt1 | contig 12186 bp, 10 predicted proteins | sample 1606501 | NCBI WGS metagenome assembly OKUA01 (sample SAMEA3879608, study PRJEB24766) | human gut metagenome | biome: human-associated habitat; feature: feces | place: USA | collected 1985/1987
CACTACATTGCAAATGGAGTAAGAACCATCATCATTACGCGTCACACGGCTTACCCAAAAGTCAGCAACCGCTTTCATCAGCGGAAATGCTTTCGTCCGTAGCCACTGTCCGTCACGGGTAAGGCAATAATAATTCCAGCAAGCAATACTGATGTCCGCAGTGATATGATGTTCCAAAGGACCTGTCAAAGCAAAAGTAGGAGTCGATTCTTCCCCGTAATCATCACTCTCCCAGGGAAACATAGCTCCCTTAAAACCGTATGCCATTGCTTTCTTGCGGGCAGCCATCAAGCGGTCAATACGATAATCGATCATAGATTCGGCAATTCCCTTATTCAGCAACAGCATCGGGGGAAACATCCAAAGTTCCGAATCCCAGAATATATGTCCATTGTAACCTTGCGAAGAAAGTCCCATGGGCGAGATACTCAATCCGCTTCCTTCCCTGCAAGAAGAATAAAGGTTGAAAAGTGCAAACCGAACCGCCCGTTGTGCTTCGTCATCCCCTTCTATCAAGATATCGCTTTCCCACAATTCATTCCAAAGACTACGATGTGCAGCCATCAGCGAAGTTGTACCTTCATGAATAGCATAAATCACCTGCCGTTCAGCCTCATTATACGGATCGCTAAAGTCACGGGCGGAGCATACAGAACCCACCAAGGCAAAAGACATCTGCTCTCCTTTCTTCAGATTCAACACGAAAGACATCTCTTTAGTCACTTCATCATAAAGAGGCTCCTGTGCTGCTCCCTTATTAAAAATAAAAGCGGAAGAAGCGGAAACTTTTTGTTGCCGATGAACAGATACAGCATAAGATTGCAGCATATACATTTGTGTATCATCCGCCATCATTTTCCGGAAGCGCTGTGTCGGCTGACTGTATTCTTGGGGAATATCCATCCGGGCAGCAACTTTCAGGGATACATCGGACAGAGCTTTCACGTCCACCCGGATAAGCCCCGCATAAGGCATATTTCTTAAAGCGCAAATGCTATAACCCACATCAACTTTCCCGGCTGCCCGGAAACTACTGTTATGAGTTGCTTCTTTCATATTAACACACTGCTTCCAGTTTGTGATACATTCCGTATTCACCTCTTTTCCATCTACATCCATCGACATCAGGAAAGGATTGATTCCTTTCAACACACGGCTTACCCCCTGAGGGCCATCCGTATCGAACACATGATTCAGTATCACCTGCCGAACTGAGAAAGGTTCTTTCCAGGGAAGAATACCGATTCCGCCATTCGCCATAGGTGCGCCTACATAAGGAGCATTTATATCAGAAGCATGAAGTTGCCACAAAGTGCCATCTTCTCCTTTCACTATCTGCACAAAGAAAAAAACAAGTAGAAAAAAATAGGTAATAGGTGCTTTCATAATCAATATGGAATTATAGTTTTCTATGCAAAAATAAGTAAAATCCTCAATAATCCGGCAATCAATTGTTATCTTTACTTCCAAACCAAAACTCTGTTATCATGGATATACATACTTTTATGACTAATTATCGGGAAGCATTTGGTGAACGTGCCGAACTTCCCATCGCCTTCTGGTACTCTGACAAACAGGAAAGCGAAACAGAAAAAATTGGCGGTTGCTTCTTCAAGGACCTGCAACAGGTAAGGGAAGGTAAAACCATCAGCCTGAACAGCGACGTCATAGGATGTGGCGGTGGAAAATTCTACACCGGTTTCACGGAAATGCCTATACACGTACCTAACTTCGTATCTCTGAAAGAGAAGTACAAAAAGACTCCTGAAATGGTAACAGATTTCATAAAGCAAATCCAGGTACCGCGTACGGAAAAGGCCTATCTGCATTTTGCCCGGATAGACAAACTTGCTTCTTTCGATCATGTAGAGGGTTTGTTGTTCCTTGCTACGCCTGATATCCTGTCAGGACTTACCACATGGGCTTTTTATGATACGAATGCATTCGATACCGTAGCTACTCCTTTCGGTTCCGGTTGCAGTTCCGTTGTAACCCTTACTGTTCTCGAAAACCAAAAAGACGGTAAGCGCTGTTTCCTCGGCTTCTTCGATCCATCCGTGCGTCCCCACTTTGAAGCCAATCTGTTGAGCTTCACCATTCCCATGTCCCGTTTCAAAGAAATGTATCACACCATGCGCGAAAGTTGCCTGTTCGATACACACGCCTGGGCAAAGATAAAAGAGCGTATCAACGAATAAAACCCTGAAAAAAAGTAAAGAAACAATGCCTAACTTTTAATTAGTGTTATAAAAAAACACTTATATTGGTCTAACCATTTGGAAATACGCAGAATATCTGTACCTTTGCACTGTGTTTTTCATAGTATTAGATTTAAGGTTAACAAAGGTTGGAGTACAGCGGTACTCCTTTTTTTATGTCCATACGTTTGGAATATCCTCGCAAAAGGCTTTTCTTTGTGGTATTGCTTTAAAATAATAATGCCATGAAAAGAACACTGTTACTCATCAATCTTTTTCTACTCTCTGTATGTGTATTCCCGCAAGAGAATATCAAAGTAAACTATGCTACTATTAAAAAGTATGTGGAAAACCAGTCGGATGATTACCAACAACTGATTGAACGCTTTGAAGCTAATGACAGCTTATTATCCTTAAACGATTACGCGCTAATCTACTACGGTCATTCTTTCACCCCAAAATACAAAGGGAGTATGGAGCTTTGGAAAGAGCTTGAGACGCTAATGGAAGAAAAGAAATGGGAAGAAGCCTATACCCTATTAAAAGAATGCCGAAAAAAGAATTCTGTATCTCTTAAATTACTCATTTATGCCGTGAATCTGGCGAATGGACTATATGGAAGATTTATTCAAATAGAACATATATGAATGTGAGTATTTTCTTCATCTGAATTTAAAGAATGCAGCCACTTACATACACATGTTAGTATAACTACATGTGTATGTAAATAGTGCTAACACCCGGGTGTTAGTAAGAGGATTGTTTAAAGATAAAGAGAAGAAAATATATATAACTACCAGACATTCTTATGAATCCTGTCCTCCACCCGAATATCTTTCTGCTTACAGATATGCGCATTCTCCGCCGCATAGCCGATGGCAAGGAAACAGGTGAATTCATATTCGTTCGGAGCACCGACGAGTTGTTTTACATATTCCGGTTCATTGCCGATAGGAATGCGGAACGCACATGCCAGTCCTTCTGCCGTTGCTGCCAACAGAATATTTTCAACGGCTGCCCATGCGGAGGCAAAATAGTTGAGTGAACTTTGATTTGCCGGATGGCACAAGGGACAATCCTTTTGCCGGAAAAACGGAAGTACGAGGCAATTGCTTTGCATCAGCATACGCCGTTGCTTGGGCAACGCATCGACAAACATAGCATGTTCATCTTTGTCCATTACGTCAGCGGCAGTTTCAAGTCCAGTTTGCTGAATGTTCTGGGTATTTTCTGCTACTGGCGATATAAGTCGAGCGATGTTTTCCCGGTCTCTCACAACTACGAATTCAAACTGGCGCAAATGATCGTTAGTCGGAGCTTTGAATGCAGCCGACAATACCTTTTCCAATACTTCATCCGTCACTTCCTTATCAGAAAAATCGCGAATGGTTCTTCTTTTCTCCAATACTTGATAGAAATCCATAACAATACATTTTTATAATTATACTTATCGTTTTCGGCAGCAAAGTTACACCTCTTTCTTGTTATATATTTGTGCTATTATTTTAGATATTTGTCGTAAATTTGCAAATGTTTTTTTGAATATATCGTTATGGAAGAAACAATCATCCCTTACGAATTGCCGGAGGTAGAGAACCACTCATTTTTTTTCGTGGACATACACCTTGAAACCGATGTGGAAGCCAAATTGCATCGACACAACGCGTGGGAATTGTATTATGTTATCCACGGATATGGCAACCGGATAGCAGGAGACACATTACAACCCTTCTCGGCTGGCGATGTAGCGTTGATTCCGCCGGATATGTCGCATCGTTGGGAATTTGCCCCAGCCTCGGCAGACAGCAATGGATGTATCCGCTACCTGATGGTTGCTTTCAGCCATGCGCTGGTAGAACGGTGCATGGCGGTGTTTCCCGAATTACGGAACCGGCTTACAGGTATTACATTTCCAACTGATGCATTAAAGTTCGGTTCCGAAAGTTCACAAACCATTCGCAGAATGTTGTCGCAGATGAATGAAATGGATGAATTGGGACGTTTGTGCGAGATGTTCCGCCTGCTACCTGTTATTTTCACTTCATCCGACCACACATTTGCGAGCAAACCAATGCGCATCGAAAAAGATGTGAGGCGCATGCAGCGTATTTGTACTTATGTAATGGCTCACTACTCCCATTCCATCTCTTTAGACGAAATTGCTGTCGAAGCCGGCATGAACCGATCTGCATTTTGCTCCTACTTCAAGCGCTGCAAAGGAATGACATTCTCACAGTTTGTCACCCAATATCGCCTGAATACGGCCTGCGAGCTGCTAAAGCATTCGCAGAAACAAGTATCAGAAATATGCTACACAGTCGGGTTCAACGATTTACCTCATTTTATCCGGGTTTTCACAAATGCTATGGGAATATCTCCATCCAAATACAGAAAGCAATTTAAAACCACCTGAATGCGACCTCCACTCCTACCCGGTTATCTCTATCTTTTTGATGATCCGTGCAGGATTGCCGGCCACAATTGTCATCGCAGAAATCTCCGGCACCCTGCGTCCACCTCTCCTTATCAACTCGTGCGCGGCTTCAAGACGGCGTTGTATCAACCATTTCTGCGGAGAGAGATTGCTATATTTCCTGAAATCCCGTTTGAATGTGGAGAGACTGCGTCCCGTGTAGTTGGCTATTTCTTCTAATGACAGATCATTCATGTAATTTCGTTCCAAAAATTCAAGAATATCAATCTTCCAAGGATCGGTAAAGTCAAAAATAGAAGCATAAAGGTTTTTACTGGTATTGAGCAGTACATAAAGCCCCTCAGTCATTTTCAATTGAAGTAACTTATCTGTAGGCTGAATGTTTGAATTAAAATAAGGAGTCATAGACTCGAACAAGCTTACAATATCGGGGCGATTGGATGGTAGTTTACAAAGACTTACCTTCTCTCGTTTCGCCTCCTTGGGTATTGTTTCTTTGTCTAACTGATTGTAAAAATCACGCAGGAATTTTGTGGTGAACATCAGGAAAATAGCTTTAAATTGCTCACTGTCTCTTGCCTGTTTCGTCATCTGTACGCTGAAATCCTTGCGAATAAATGCGCAGTCTCCTTTGTATAAGCGGGTGATTCTCCCCCGTTCATTGATTTCCAGTTCACCGGAATACATATAGACCAACACGTGTGAATGATTCCAATGCAGGCAACTCACTCCATCATTGAAGTACATTGCCAAAAAGATATCCGAATAACGCAGTGTATTAATTCCGTCCTCCATTTATTTTACTCAAGTTTAACTGACTAATGAAAATTCAGAAGCAAAGATAGGAAAACTTAGGATTTTTAGATGTATCTTTCTCTTTTACTTATATGCAACATCCGGCATTTGAGAATATTAAACATATAGAGAAAGTATAATTCACCGCAAATAATAAACTACACTTTTCTTCTGATTATCAACAGCTACACATAGCCAGACTGTACACAGCTGGGAAAAGAAACTTTTTGGTGAAGGACTAACGCTACCCATTGCTCCTACAATAGAACACTTAGGAACAATAAGAAGGATGGAAAGAAAGCCGTATGAAAACCGGGCCATGCTTTATTGTTTTTGTTCTTTTGCCAGTAGCAAAACTTTGTCCCGCAATTGCGGGCTACACGTTTTTCGATTGGGGGCTCTACAGCCCGCAACTGCGGGATAGATAGCCCCCAACCGGAAAACAAAGTTTTGCTTACAGCATAACGGCATTAACCTTAAAGCTTTAGGGGAAAAAGGAAAGAGCATATCAGGTTTTACATCTACCATTCAGCTCTCTATACAATGAGAATATGAGGGTCGACTCCTCAACTTCTAACGAAGTGATGCCCCTTTTTAACTCCTAAAATGAATAATTCAGGCAAAAAAAGAGATATTTGCATAGATTTGGGCAAGCTTGCATAATGAATATTAATATTCTGTGAATTAGGGAATTACAGGATTAAAAGCATTCTTCTTTATCTGTTTTACGGTGTAGGATAAAAGTTTCCTACACCTTCCTACACACTGCCTACACCGACTATTTATCTGATAATCAAAAGAAAGTAATAGCGGGTGTAGGATGTATGGAATATGGATGAAAACTCGACAGTATGATTTTTTTATTACCTTGTCAACTGCGAAAGTTGAGCTTGCGAAACTTGAGTAAGAGATATAAAAAAGATAACCGGATACTTAGAATTGTGAGAGATATTATATAACTCTAAACAAAAAACACCCCATGCATACAGGTTAATTAAATACCGCCTGAACAAATTACAATATAAATCTTTTCAATATCAGAATATAGCCCTACCTTTACGCAAAAATATTATTATGGCAAGATTAATGATATTAATCATTAACGTAAATAATGAAGATCAGATATGCCTTACAAGCATCTTAAAAAGCCAAAGATATTTTCTCATTTTCGATTAGCTAAGAAATAGGAATACAATAAAAAGTTACTAAATAATATGGAACAACAAATTCAACTCAACGACCACAACAAACTGGAATACCCACCCATGCATATAGTCGAAATGAACACATCCTTAATTAATCAACTATAATACAGAGCATTAAATCATATACTAAAAAATCATAATTGCGCACTTATCTTACGCAAATCAATTTACGCACTCTTTTACGCACTTGTTTTACGCAACTCGCTTAGAAAATATAAGCCAATAAAGGAAATAAGGTCAGTATTATCAACACCTATTAGGAAGTTAATATTCACAAATATACAATATACTATAAAAGTGAATGCCTGCAAATTACGTTTTCGCACAGAACCCCTATAAACAACTAATAATCAGTAATCTGCATACATTCTTAATATTCATTTCTATTCTTAGTGAATATTCCCCAAAAATATAATTTTCACTCCTTATATATTTCACCTATTTATTTTTAGTAGAATCAACTATACCTTGTGTTGTAAGAGGCGATGTAGTCCCTTTCATAGTATCTGCTAAAGTTGTATTAAAGGCTGGGTTCACTACGAAAGAATCAGCAATGCCATGTGTTGCAAAAGGCGATGTACTCCCTTTCATGGTATCTGTTAAAGTTGTATTAAGAACTGGATTCGCTACGAAAGAATCAGCAATGCCATGTGTTGCAAGAGGCGATGTAATTCCCTTCATGGTATCTGCTAAAGTTGTATTAAGAACTGGGTTTGCTACGAAAGAATCAACAATGCCATGTGCTGCAAGTGGCGATGTAATCCCCTTCATGGTATCTGCTAAAGTTGTATTAAGGATTGGATTCGCAACGAAAGAATCAACAATGCCTTGTGCTGTGAAAGGTAATATTGCATTTTCCATTTTTTGCACCATCAAATTCTGACTTGATAAATATGAATTATTCAAAAATTCATTAATACCCACACAAGAGCTTGTCTTTTTATCTAGCTCATCTAATTTCTCTTTTATGCTATTGACTTTTTTATTGCTAATTTTTAATTCAGAAATTTCTTTTCGCAGCTCTTCTATTATTTTATTTGATTTCGCTCTTTCATTTTCTTGCTTTTGTTTTGCTTCATATCCCAACTGAGCTAAATGCTCTTTCAATGTGATTAGAAATGCACCCATTTCATCCGCACTGCCAGATAATCTATTAAATATAAGCAGGTATTGTTTAAATATAGGGTTATCCATATCATAAGGGTAGCGTATTTTATGGTCTATTTCACTCCATGCCTCTTCAAAAACTGTCCTTACTTGAATTTCACAAGATAACTTTACTGATAATATATCTTCTGTTATTATATAGTGTATAGAACGATAACCATATGGATGCTCTTTGAGATTACACCCTTTTTTCTCATACTCATCTAAATATTCTTTGCTATCCCCTTTCCGATAACATGCTGTCGGGGTTTCTTTCAAGTTCCATCTCTCTGTTATATATTCATGAATAGGTTCCCATTCATCTTTAAAAAGATGTAATATTCTCAGACCAACTAAATCATCTAATTCTTCAAAGTAAGTTTCATAGGATAAATTTCGATTGGGATTTGATATTTTTTTTCTAATTATCTTCTCAATCACATGCTCAGCATCTTTCACCCTATATCTTACAGAATGCACATGTGACAACTTGGAAAAATGAGAAAACAATGACTGCAAGTAAGACTCTAGAATAGGAGTATCTTTTATATGCCTATCATAAATTCGTTCTAACTCAGTCCAATCTAAATTAGTTTTTATATAATCGTCTTCTTTTATATTATATTTAGCAAGGAATTCTGATTGTGAAATCTCCATAGTTTTCTTTTATTAAGTGAATTAATGCCTACAAATATACGAAATAACTATAAACTTATAACTAAATAAAGCATTCACTTCCAAGATTAGTGAATATTATAGGTATCAACACCCCTAACATGCAAAATTGCAACTTTCATATTTATCAAGTTCAGGCCTCTTCTTCTATTGGAACATCAGGTAAGAAATCTCTAGGGGAACAATCAAAGACTTTAGCAAGTACATTCAAATGGTTTAGATTATACTTTGCCCTGCGCTTAGGATTCTCAATATCAGCAATGAAACTTGCAGACATATTCATATAATCTGCCAATTCCATCTGAGACCACCTTCGTTCCACTCTCATAGCCTTCACTTTCTGTATTACAAATTCTTCTATTTTAGTCATATACCAATCATTTTAATTGGTAAAGGAAAGATTATCGCAGAAAAGTTTTGAGCGTACATGTACGTGTATTATCTTTGCAATCTCAATTAAATAACAAGTATTCAACTTTTAATTAAAAAAATCATGAAAAAAATTCTATTCTTCATTTTAATGGCGGCTAGCCTATTTATGTACAGTTGTGAAAGTAATGATGATTCTTCTCCAGACAACAATCCTGTTGACACAGAGTTTTCAACGGACAGAAGTATTCACATAAAGGCTTTTAGCAGTGAAAATGCACGCACATTCTCAACCACTTACAAGGAAACTGGATGCTCTGAATGCAATGCAGATGGAACGGAATTTGACGCAATTCTTTTTGATAAAAATTCGTCAAATAAAACATATAGATATATTTTAAACATAAAGGTTTCACCTCAAAAAAATATTAAAAAAGGAGATAAGTTAACGATGGTAGGAGGATTTTTTGCAGGTTCAAAAGACGACTTTCTCAAATATCAGCCTAAAAATATAACAGGAGAAATAACAGTTGAAGAAGTATACAAAGAAAAAGGCATTATACTGTCATTTAATAATTTATCATGGACAAATTCACCCAATGGAGGAACAATATACAATCTTACAGGTAAGTTAGCGTTTACTTACCCTAATTATAATCCCCTAGCTAACAAATAAATCCACACTGTTAGCAATGAAAAGATGTATTCTGGTATTACTCTTATTTTGCACCCCACTCCTAGTAATACATGCACTACCACGTAAAAAAGTAGCAATTGTATTGAGTGGTGGTGGTGCAAAAGGAGTAGCACACATCGGAGCTTTAAAAGTTATAGAAGAATTGGGAATTCCTATTGACTATGTCGCAGGAACAAGTATCGGTGCAATTGTAGGTGGACTATATTCTATTGGATATACATCTGAACAGCTAGAAATAATAGTAAAGCAAACAAATTGGATTGACCTACTTACTGATAAAATTTCACGTGATGCAATACCATTTCCTTTCAAATTGGATGACAGCAAATATCTCATATCATTACCCATTAAAAATAATGAAAAGAGCGGAGGTATAATCAGGGGCAGAAATATATCACAGTTATTGCAGCAACTCACAGAAGGCTATAATGATACAACTAATTTCGATAGTCTTCCAATTCCTTTTGCATGTATCGCTACAGATATGGCAACAAATCAGAAAGAAGTTATTCGGTCAGGCAAACTTTCAGAGGCAATGCGAGCTAGTATGGCTATCCCCGTCGTTTTTACTCCACTATATTCAGACAAGAAGGTTCTAATAGATGGAGGATTCAAAGATAACCTACCCATTGACGTTGCTAAAAGCATGGGAGCAGATATAATCATTGCAATTGATGCACAATCAGAATTGGCAACAAGTGATAAATTACAGGCTGTACCTGATGTTGTCAATCAGTTAATGCTAATGATATGTCAATCTGAATTAGATATTGACAAAATCAAACAAGTTGATGCTTACATTAAAGTTAATGTAAAAGGATATAATGCAGCAAGTTTTTCGAATGAAGCGATTGATACCCTTATCATAAGAGGAGAGAATGCAGCAAGAACAAATTATGCTTCTTTACAATCAATCAAAGATAAAGTTGGAAGAGTACCTTTAAAAAAACCGCATACCACTTCATTTCAGTTACCATTTAGCCCTCAATATACCTCTATAAAAAACGACCAATTAAGAGTTGCATTAAGATTTGACAGCGAAAATATTGCGGCAATCTTATTAAATGTGAATTTGCAAAACCTAAAAACAGGAAAAGCAGAAATAACTTTAAGAGGCGGTAAACAATCTTTTCTTAATGCTCAATATAGCCTCCCATTATCAAAGATACAGGAAATAAACATCATCAATAAAATCGCTTATAATGACATTTTTCTATACAGGAATGGACAAAAGATTGCTAATCCAAGTTTTATACAGAATACCAGTAAATTGGCATATTCAATAATACCATTAGACAATCTATTATTTAAAGCTAATATATCATTAGATTATCAACGCTTTTTCAGGACATTAGTAAATCAAGAATTTTCATATCCGAAGAACTATGACTTATTCCTAAATTACAATGTAGAATTGAAATACGAAACTATTAACAAAAAATATTTTCCAACAAAAGGTTTAGATTGTCACATTGGATATACAATATATACCAACTGCCACTCTTCCGCAAACTATTCAGCATTTGATACTCAGATAAAGAAAATATTCCCCATAAGTTATAGCACATATTGTATACCATCAATATATGGAAGACTTCTTTTTAATACTAACACTCCACTAATATACAGCAACATGATAGGTGGTGAAGGATATAGTTTAGATTTTGAGCAGCAAATACCATTCTCAGGGCTTATACACACAGAAAATATCAATAACGCATTCGGAGGTCTGCAAATCAAAATTCAACACACATTTCAAAAGAAACAGCATCTGACTCTTGCAGGTAATTACGCCATTTCAGAAAATCACCTATCAAACTTCTTTCATGGAAAACCAATATACGGAATAAGTGTTGGATATGGCTATGAAAGTCCATTGGGTCCAATAGAAGGTTTTCTTTCTTATTCTAATAAAACAAAAGATTTAGGATTTTATCTCAATATTGGATTTGGATTCTAAAAGTTCAACATATCATAAGTTTCTAACAGTTCTTGCGAACGTAGTCCCAAATATCGACGAGTAGTCTGTATATCAGCGTGATTAAATAGCTCTGACAACTTTATCAATGCAAATTCTGAGTTTTCCCCTGCTGCCTCAACTACCTGCCGCCCAAAAGTTTTACGCATACTATGCGTACTAAAATGCTCGATTTTCAAATTATACTTTGATTTCATTGACTTAAAAAGCACATTGATTCGCTGTGTACTATACACAGTTCTCTTTCTACTGAGAAAACACTTTTCATTTTTATCCACTACACCAAGAGACTTATAACAGTCTGCAATATGCTTTTGAAAATTACAATTAACTCTAATCTCCCTACGCTTGCCAGTTTTCTGTTCAGTGATAACAAACTTCTCATTATCCAACAGCATAGACCATGTAAGAGTAAGCAAGTCACTTATACGCAATCCGAAGAAACTACCACAGCCAATTAACAGCGACAATCTATATTCCTGGTCTCGATATAGTTTGCGAACTAGGGACAGCATAGAGTCCCATTCTAAATAATCCGAAGTAACATAACTATTTTTCAAACTCATAATATTCATTTTTAGTTGATATTCATGACTTTTGAATGTGCCATGAATACTCTAATTAGTAAATCATTGATAATCAATTAATATTCAGTAATTATATTAGTGAATATTAAAAAACTCTTTTAA
>OKUA01001533.1_pt1 | contig 12170 bp, 15 predicted proteins | sample 1606501 | NCBI WGS metagenome assembly OKUA01 (sample SAMEA3879608, study PRJEB24766) | human gut metagenome | biome: human-associated habitat; feature: feces | place: USA | collected 1985/1987
TCTCAGATGGTTTAATATATTTTAGGAAGGATCGGATTTCATGTCAAAACCCTTAATTTCAGCTCCGGTAATAAAGCGTCTGCCAAGGTATTACCGGTTTTTAGGCGAGCTTGAAAACCAAGGCTTTACAAGAATATCAAGCCGTGAGCTTTCTGAAAAAATGGGACTTACGGCGTCGCAGATAAGACAGGATCTAAACTGCTTCGGAGGCTTCGGTCAGCAGGGATACGGCTACAATGTAAAAGAACTGCATAAAGCCATCGGAGAAATACTCGGAATCAACGCCGGCAACAGGACGATACTTATAGGCGCAGGAAATCTTGGCAGAGCTATCGCCTCTCACATTGATTTTACTAAGCGGGGCTTCAGGCTTATAGGGATTTTTGACAGTAATCCTGAAAAAACCGGACAGATAATTTCCGGAATTAAAGTTTTCCATACAGACGTTATTGAAAAATTCTGCAAGGATAATAACCCTGTATGCGCAGTACTGTGTATTCCTAAATCCTCAGCACAGGAAATAGCAAACAGGCTGGTAACGCTGGGAATAAAGGGCTTCTGGAATTTCAGTCATTACGATCTTAAAATGGACCATAACGACAGTATAATTGTTGAAAACGTACATCTGGCCGACAGCCTTATGACGTTAGCTTACGGGCTTCACTCTAATTCCGATAGAGAAGAATAAAAAAAATCAGGCTTTAAAAAGCCTGATTTTTTTATTTGATTATTATTTGTTAAGTTCTTTGTTTTTCTGACCGCTGCGGCATAAAGAAGAATTCGGACAGCAGCCGCAGTTGCAGCCGCATGAGGATTTACCGTCCGCCTTGTCTTTTCTGAGCTTCATTACAATAAGCGTCACAACAGCTGCAATTATAAGAAATACCACTATTGTTCCGATATTTGAAATCAGATAATCCATCATCGCTTTTATTCCGCCTTTCTCTCCGTCAGGAAGATCGCCCGCAGCTCTAAAAGAAATTTTACCGGCTTACGCTTTTACCCTGACTTTTGTTTTAAGCGCACTGCTTTCATTATACGGCCTTACAAGCATATAAACAATAAACGCAATCAGAATCAGCGCCGCGATAAGACCGATAACATTTACATTTCCTGTAAATACCGAGCCTACCTGATAAATTATAAGCGAAACCGCATATGCAAAAACGCACTGATAGCCTATTGCAAACAAGGTCCATTTCGCATTGTTCATTTCACGCTTGATAGCTCCCATTGCCGCAAAGCACGGCGCGCACAGAAGATTGAAAACAAGGAAAGAATATGCTGAAAGCCGTGTAAACGCAGCGGCGACCTCCGGCCATATCTCGTCTCCGTTTTCAGAAAGCTCCTCCCCTGCAAAGTGAAATAGTTGTCCGAACGTTGCAACAACGTTTTCCTTTGCAATAAGTCCGGTAACAGTCGCGACGGCGGATTTCCAGTCGCCCCAGCCAAGCGGAGCGAATATCCACGCAAACGCGTTTCCGATTTTTGCAAGGACAGAATTATCCAGATCGTCGACCATTCCAAAACCGTTTTCCCAGCCAAACGCCTGAAGAAACCAAAGAATAATTGACGACAAAAGAATTATGGTACCTGCTTTCTTTATAAACGACCAGCCTCTTTCCCACATTGAGCGCAGAACGTTGCCTACTGTAGGCAGATGATATGCCGGCAGCTCCATTACAAAGGGCGCCGGATCACCGGAAAACAATTTGGTTTTCTTGAGCATTATACCTGAAACTATAATGGCGCCGACTCCGATAAAATATGCGGAAGCTGAAACCCAGCCGGCATTATTGAAAAGCGCTCCGGCAATAAGACCTATTATCGGCAGCTTCGCGCCGCATGGAATAAACGTGGTAGTCATAATAGTCATTCTGCGGTCACGCTCGTTTTCTATAGTACGAGAAGCCATAACTCCGGGAACGCCGCAGCCCGTTCCTATAAGCATAGGTATAAAGGATTTTCCCGAAAGTCCGAATTTGCGGAATATCCTGTCCATAACGAACGCTATTCTCGCCATATATCCGCATGCCTCAAGAAAACCGAGGAATATAAACAGAACAAGCATCTGGGGAACAAATCCCAGCACAGCCCCTACTCCGGCAATTATACCGTCAACAATCAGTCCCTGTAACCACGCCGCACAGTTTATGCTTTCAAGTAGCTTGTTTGCGCCGTTTGTTATCCAATCGCTGAAAAGAGTGTCGTTAGTCCAGCCCGTCACCCAGTCGCCTACCGTAGTTACAGATACATAATATACGATAAACATAACGACTGCAAAAATCGGCAGCGCAAGAAAACGGTTGGTAACGACCTTATCAATTTTATCCGATAAGGTAAGACCTCCCTTATTTTTCTTTTTGCAGCAGCCCTTGATTATAGACGCTATGTAAATGTAACGCTCGTTTGTTATAATACTTTCAGAATCGTCGTCCATTTCCCTTTCTGCGGCGGCAATATCAGATTCTATATGCTCCATTATTTCCTTTGGTATTGAAAGACGGCTCAGCACCTTTTCATCGCGCTCAAATATTTTTATGGCATACCATCTCTGCTGCTCCTCAGGAATATTATGCAGGAAAGCTTCCTCTATATGAGCGATGGCATGCTCGACGCACCCGCAGAAGCTATGCTGAGGCACAGTACATTCTCTGCTTTCCGCGGCCGCCACAGCCCTCTCGGCAGCTTCCTTCACACCGACGCCCTTTAAAGCTGAAATTTCACAGACCTCGCAGCCCAGTTCCTTAGAAAGCTGAGAAATATTAATCTTATCTCCGTTTTTGCGCACTATGTCAATCATATTGACAGCCACGACAACAGGTATCCCAAGCTCTGTAAGCTGAGTTGTAAGATAAAGATTTCTTTCAAGGTTCGTACCGTCGATAATATTAAGTATAGCGTCGGGACGCTCGTCTATAAGATAATTTCTTGCGACTACCTCCTCAAGAGTATAAGGAGAAAGCGAGTAAATACCCGGAAGATCAGTAACAATCCCTTAAGCCTGCCCTCCTTTTTCTCAACCGTTACCCCGGGCCAGTTACCGACAAACTGGTTAGAGCCTGTAAGCGAGTTAAAAAGCGTTGTTTTGCCGCAGTTAGGATTGCCTGCCAGCGCGATTTTAATTTCCATAAATCTACCTCTTTTCTAATTAGCGTTTGCTAACTTATGTGCAAATTAATTGGTTTCTATCAGGTCTGCGTCTGCTTTTCGCAGAGTAAGCTCATAGCCTCTGACCGTTATCTCTATAGGATCCCCCAGAGGCGCTACTTTTCTGACGTATATCTCCGTCCCCTTGGTTATGCCCATATCCATAATTCTGCGCTTTACGGCTCCGTCTCCGTTAAGCCTGCTGACCTTAACCGTCTGACCGATTTTTGCTTCTCTTAGTGTTGACATATGCCTGCCTCCAATATCATACCATTATTTTTGAAGCCATTTCCTTGGAAACGGCAACTCTTGAATCCTTTACATTGACAATTACATTACCGCCGATTTCAGAAATAACAGTGACCGAGCCGCCTGCGACAAATCCCAGATTTTCAAGGAATTTTCTCGTTTCCGGCTTTCCGCCGACCTTTTTAATCATATTCTCCTCGCCGATATTAGCTAATGTCAAAGGCATCATTACACTCCTCCTCCCACGTTTTTAATCTGATAAGCGTATTGCCTTGCCGCCGTTATCCCGACTATTGATCGGCAAATATTATTTATCGTCTGCCATTATCGGAATTATTATCATAAAAAGCGCTCTATTTGTTAGTGAAGGCTTACTGATTGCTGTAAAATAACGCGCTTCCGCGCCTTCACCCTCAATATTTATCAAGAATGGATTTAAGCGCACTGACGCTTGCGCTATGAATTCGCGCCACCGGAATATCATGCTTTGCGGATTTCTGATTTACTCTTTTCACCATTTTATGAGAGCACGTGTTCGTAAATACTACCATTAAATCAGGCGTTCCCAGCTTGTTTTCAAAATCCGACGGCATCTGTGTAAATACCTTTGCCTTGCAGTTATAAGATCTGCATATATCTTTATATCTGGTTGCCATACGGTCGTTACCGCCTACCACAACAATACTCATTCCGCACTCCTTTCACGTGGTTAGCTTACGCTGACTAAACATATAATATCACATTACCTAATGTTTGTCAAGAACCTTTTATAAAATTTTCTGTTATAATCATTTCAGTTTACAATGGCTTACTTTGCCAATTTAAATATATAGCTTTATTGTTGATTTATGGAAGATAATGTGATATAATATTACGAGTTAAATTTAAATAATGGAGTTGATTATGGAAAAAAGTAAAAATAATATTCCCCGTTATATAATCATAGGCGCTTTGTTGATTATTTTTCTTATAGCTTTTTGTATCAGATATGTTTCATTCATTTGGAATAACGAAAATGATAATTTGCTGAAATATGAAGTAGATACCAATAAGAAAAACGCAATAATTATAAATAATAAAATAAACGGATATATAGATTCTCTTGTGACTCTTTCATCGGCTATAACAAGCCATACCGGAGACGATGATTTTAAAAGCGATCTCATAAAAAATGCGCTGGACAATAATGCTTTTAAGCGTATAGGATTCGTTCTTTCCGACGGCTCATCCTATATAGAAGACAATAAGCTGGGCGTTCTTTATTACAGCAACGTTAATTTGCGGGAACGAGAATACTATCGGAAAGCGATAAAAGGCGAACGCTATGTATCTGCGCCTTCCAAAGATCAATGGTCAAATGAAAGCGTGGTAATTATAAGCGTCCCGATTTACGACGCAAACAATAAAATAATAGGTATTTTAGCAGGAGTGAACAATACATCCCATTTTATAAAATCGCTTGAAAATGATTATGAAAAAAATCATGAAAATACCGAAGCTTTTTTTCATATAGTATCTTCCGACGGAAATATAGTTTTCCGTTCTACCATCAATAAAAACGGAGTTGCAAAAAATATATTCGAAGGCGATTATGAATATATCGACGATATGGAAAAGCTTAAAAGCAATTACAGCAGCGGAAAAAGCGGAATCACAAAATTCAAATTAAAGGGTATAGAAGAACGATACTCGACATATACCCCAATTAACATCAACGACTGGTATTTAACGTCAGTTATACCGGTTGACTCTATTAAAAACCAAGTTATAAACATCATTTTGTATACGGTTGCCTTAATGGTAATTCTGTCGATTACCTTATGTATGTTAATTTTCTCAGTGATAAATATTCACAAAAAGAATCTTCGCGAAAAATACGCGCTTGCATTCAAGGATTCCCTCACGGGCTGCTATAATAAAACAAAATTTATTATTGAACTTCAGAATCACCGTAATTTATATGACGATCATCACGCGGTTCTGATGTATGATATTAAAAATTTTAAGGCTTATAACAATATATTCGGTTACCAAAGCGGCGACGAGCTTATAATAAAACTCGGCAGAATTTTTTCATCAAATATAAAAAGCGATGAACTAGTCTCAAGAATTTATGCCGAAAGGTTTATTCTACTCGTAGATTATTCGACAAAAGAACGTCTTAATAACAGAATAAATTATATTTTCAAGGAAATCGGCAAAGTCTTAAACGAAAGTAACGAATCCCAATATACTCTTATTGCCAGGTGCGGCGTGTATCTGATAAACGAAGTCGATACAGAACTTACGCCGGATACTATAATAGACTATGCAAATCAAGCGCGCATAATGATAACGGATATATCCGAAAGCACATATAACTACTTTGATTTCAACGAATATACAGTAAATAGCCAAAAGGCTAAAATAGAATCCCATATGCAAACAGCTCTTGAAAATAATGAATTTTTAGTCTATCTTCAGCCAAAATATTCAATAGTCGACAGTGAACCGATTCTCAACGGCGCAGAAAGTCTTGTAAGATGGAGATATAAAAATGAGAAATTTATGTTCCCGGACATTTTTATACCGACATTCGAGCAAAACGGCTTTATTACCAAGCTTGATCTTTACATGCTTGAACACACCTGCAAGATATTAAGAAAATGGCTGGACGAGGGCAAAAAATGCGTACCTATTTCCGTAAACCAATCCAGAGCGAACGTTTTCAATTCAGCATATCTCACAACTCTCCTTGAAATAATCGACAAATATGAAATACCGCATGAGCTGCTTGAATTTGAGATAACCGAAAGCGCGGTTATGGACGATATAGGACAGGTAAGGGAACACTTCAGGCAACTCAGAAATCACGGATTCCTGACAAGCATGGACGATTTCGGAAGCGGATTCTCCTCGCTTAATATGCTCAAGGATATTGAAGCCGATATAATTAAAATTGATAAGGGATTCTTTGACAGAGCGTTTGATTCCGTCAAGGGAAAATATATTGTTAAAACCGTTATATCTCTTGTAAAGGGACTCGGCTATAAGGTTATAGCCGAGGGAATAGAAACAAAAAAACAGTTAGAATTTTTAAAAACCTGCGGTTGCGACAGCATACAGGGCTATTACTTCGGCAAACCTCAGCCTTGGAATGATTTCGAAAATGAACATCTCAGCAAAATACAAGAAAGTGAAAACGCCGTAAGATAAATTCAGAATTTATAAATGGGAAGTAATTTAAACGACAAAATTTTCTTGACAATTTTTGCTTATACTGTTATAATATAAATCCAAATTCTAACAAGTAATTACAGTAAGACACCGCCGTCTTATAAGGGACGGCGGTGTGTTTTTTTACAAAGATCGGAAGTATTATGGAATTTTTTACAAAAGTATTGAAAACGCAGATATCAATTGTCAGTAAGCTTGCCGACGGATGTTCCGTTGAAAAATCAAGATTTGCACAGGATAAGATAGGCGAGCTGATGGCGCGTAAATACAAGCAGGGAGTTTCATACGAAAAGATACGGTCCGGCGAATTTCAGGCTGAATATATTATACCTGATGAAAAGAAATTAAACGGTATTATTTTATATCTTCACGGCGGGGGCTATGTATCGGGAGGAATGAATTACGCAAAGGGCTTCGGAACAATATTAGCCTGCCAGAATAAAATTCCCGTATGCTGCGTAGCTTATCGCCTGGCGCCGGAAAACGCGTTTCCCGCCGCATTGACCGACGCGTTAAACGCCTACCGCTTTCTTATTCTGGAGGGATATTCTCCGGAAAATATTATACTCTGCGGCGAATCTGCCGGAGGCGGTCTTGCCTATGCGCTGGCGCTGAAACTCAAGGAGGAAAAGCTTGAAATGCCTTGCGGGATTATAGCCGTTTCGCCATGGAGCGATTTGACCTTATCCGGCGTATCCTATGACAAAAATCTTGAAAACGATCCGTCTATGACAAAAAAACGCCTGAAATTCTATGCGGACTGCTATACGGATCAGCCGGAGCTTCCTCTTGTATCGCCGCTTTTCGGAGATCTTGCAAATCTGCCTCCCTCCTTGATTTTTGCAGGAGGAGACGAAATTCTGTTGAGCGATTCTGAAGAACTTCATGAACGGCTCGTTTCCTGCGGCTGCCGATCGCAGTTGCATATTGCTCCGAAAATGTGGCATGTATATCTGCTTTATAATTTAAAGGAATTTGAAGAAGACTATAAAAGAATCAACGAGTTTCTGAAAGAGGTGCTCAATGACTGATAAAAAGCGATTATGGATGCGGCTGGATAATGCGGCAAAGCTGTATCCGGCGGTAAGAACCAAAAACTGGAGCAACGTATTCAGATTGTCGACGACGCTTACGGAACTAATAGATCCCGCGTTTCTGCAATCCGCACTTGAGTCTACTATAAAGCGCTTTCCCTCTGTCGCCATGAGACTCAGGCACGGCTTCTTCTGGTATTATCTTGAAGAAATTCCTAAGGCGCCCCAGGTTATTTACGAACGTCCGTATCCGTGCAGTAAAATGTCCGGAAAAGATATAAAGACCTGCGCTTTCCGCGTTCTTTATTATGAAAACCGTATAGCGGTCGAGTTTTTCCATTCACTGACCGACGGAAACGGCGGACTGGTATTCATAAAGACGCTTGCGGCAGAATACATCAAGCAAAAAAGCGGCGTTGAAATTCCGTCCGTAAACGGTGTTTTCAACCGCTTGGAAAAGCCCGACCAACGCGAGCTTGAAGACAGCTTTTTAAAGCATCATGGAGCCGCCTCGGGATCCAGACGTGAAAAAACCGCCTATAAAATACGCGGTACAAAAACAAACGGTTTTCATTATCTGACCACCGGAATAATCAGCTTAAACGACGTCCTTGCCGAATCAAAAAAACGCCATGTAAGCCTTACAGCGTTCATAGTTTCGGTTATGATATTTTCAATAATGCAGATGCAGGATCATGACATACCGGATAAGAGAAAACAAAAGCCGATAAAAATTCTTATTCCGGTTAATCTGAGGAAATATTTTGACAGCATTTCCATGCGCAATTTTGTACTTTACATTACGCCGGGAATAGAAGCAAATCTGGGCGAATTTACTTTTGATGAAATAGTAGAAGCTATACACCACCAGATGAAGCTCCAGCTAACCGAAAAACAGATGAGAACAAGAATAACCGCAAATGTAAGAGCTGAAAAAAACAAGCTTCTGAAGGTTCTTCCTCTTTTTCTAAAAAATATCGGAATGAAAATAATGTTTTCCCTGGTCGGAGAAAAAAAATCCTGTATTACTATGTCTAATCTCGGCGTCGTTACAGTACCCCAAGAAATGGAGCCGTTTGTAAGCAGATTTGATTTTACACTGGGAGTACAGTCTACAGGCTGCAACAACTGCGGAATATTATCCTATAAGGATAAGCTGTATATAAACCTGATAAGAAATATTGAGGAATCGCAGCTTGAAAGACTGTTTTTCACAAATTTAGTTAAAATGGGAATAGGCGTTACTGTTGAAAGCAATCAGAAAGGAAAGGTGACATAAATGCCTTATTGCGTTAATTGCGGAGTAAAGCTAAGCGATTCCGACGACAAATGTCCGCTGTGCCAGACGGCGGTTTATCATCCCGGTCTACAGCTCAGGACAGACGAAAAGCCTCCGTTTCCCGCAGCAGAATTGAATCAGCCTAAAATGAATCCTAAATACAAAACGATTATTGCGGCCCTGGCTCTGCTGATTCCGGCTTTATTATGTCTCGTCTGTGATTATAGCATAAGCCGGCGTATCGTTTGGTCGGGCTTTGGGTTAGGAGCAGCTCTGTTAATCTTCTGCGCCGTTTTTATCCCATTGCTAATTTCAAATAAAAACGTATTTTTTTATTTATTTGTCGATTTTGCGGTAATTCTCGGCTACCTGAAATACATTGAATATAAAACCCTCGGAAGCTGGTTTATAACGTTTGCATTGCCCGTTATGATTTCAATTATGATAATTGTATCAGCCGGACTTCTCTTAAAGCGCTTTACTCGTTTTACAAATCTTATGATTTCGGCTATTTCACTTATACTAATCGGATTCGAATGCGTGCTGCTTGAATTTCTTATCAGCAGAAATTTTACAGAGCAGGAGCATTTTATCTGGTCTTACTATCCTCTTATTACATTTGTTGTTTTGGGAATTATTCTTATTATAATTGATAAAAACCATAAGCTTAATGAAAAAGTTAAGAAAAGCTTCTTTATATAAAATACAAGCCGTTTCCTTTTAATAAAGGGAAACGGCTTTTTGGCGCGGCAGCGGTTTCATATGAATATTTTTATATTATTAGGAATATTATTATTAAAGTAATTTATCCTGAAAGGAGAGTATAATATGGCATTTTCTGATTTGGAAATATTAGCCCGGATCTTAAAGTGCGAAGCCGGAGGTGAAGGAGAAAACGGAATGAAGGCTGTCGCATGCGTTGTAATGAACCGCGTCAATATAACCTACGGCGAATACGGCAGGCTTGAAAAGACAATAAGGGCAATTATTTATCAACCCGGGCAATTTGACTGCGTCCGCGAAACCATACGGGGAAATTATAATATGCAGAATATTTATAATATGCGTCCCGATCAGGAGCATTATGATATTGCAAACTGGGCGATAGCAGGCAACAGACTCACTAACCTTGGCTTCGCGCTATGGTATTTTAATCCATTTCAGCCGACATGCCGGCAGTTTTTCCCGTCAAACGTCGGCGAATTTGTAATCCGTATCGGAGATCACTGCTTCTATAACCCCACCGCCGCATATGCCGATACGTAAATTTCTATGAAAGGAATTGTTTTATGAATAACAATTTTGACGAAAGCTTCAGACAGATTGTAAATCAATCGAGAAACCCGTCGGTAAGACCGCGAAACAACAACGACAATAAGAACGCGTCTATTCCAAATGAGCATAATTTCACGACTCCGCAGCAGCAGGCGTTCGATACCCCTGAAATGATAGGCTCCATGCAAAAGATACTTGCCGAAAACATAGGAGAATACGTTGTGATAGAATTCCTGATAGGCACTAATATAATCACACGAAAACAGGGGATTCTGTATTTTGTGGGAACAAGCTTCGTTACTCTTTATGATGATGCCAACAATAATTATATAGTCTGCGATATTTTCTCAATTAAATTTGTATACTTCTATCTCCCGGGCCAGCGTCCCAATCAAAATTTCAACATTCTTCCCAATTCAAACGGCAATATGGGCTAATAAAGCTTTTTAATACCGGAGCCGCCTTTAACCTGCGGCTCCGGTTATTTTATATATATAAATCTTAATTTGCTCTTAAAATCTGCTGCGACAATACAAGCGGAATCTTAATAAGCGCGTCTGCATTCAAATCTTCACGGTTCATATCAACTGCCGTAAGCTGATTATTACCGTAGGTTTTATAGTAATAAATTCCTTTATCGGCGTTAATACAGCAGGAATAAGTTGTAATATAATCATTGCCTCCGGTAGTTTTTACGCTGCCTCGTACCATTGCCACCGAATCAAGCAAATGAAAAAACTGAGCCACACTGCCCTGCTCGGTATCCCGGCATACTGAATTCATGCTTAGATAAGACGCCTTTACAAATCTTGACGCCGGCGAATAGTCTCCGGGAAGCCCGCGGCTCCCCAGACCGTGACCGAACGGTTTAAGTCCCATACGGCTGCTTAATCCGTTTGAAGGATTTTCAGTTATAAGATTCAGATACTGGCAGAGATTTGTCATCTGAAAATCAAAGGGCGGATTATTAGTAAGAACTCCGGCAGGATTATCATAAATTCTAATTCCGCCCTTAGTGGATTCAAGTACAATAGAGCTTTCACTGTCGGCAATATGCCAGTGAAGAGGCGACAGCGGCAGCCGGCCGCTAAAAGGAATATCAATAATATTTATATCTGATAAAAGCTCTCTGGCTTCTTTAACGGAGCCGCACCGGCCAAGCAGCCATGAAACAAGCTCAAACGGAGAAATATTTACGCTATGGGTCTCCTCAACGGCTGAATAAAAGGCATAGCCCGGAAAATTAAGACAAGCTATACAAAGTCCCTTTTCATTGGCCGCCTCTGCATAAAACGGGTATCCCTCATAAATTTCCGCCATTCCTATCAATGCGTAATGACGCCTCAAGGAACCGGCTTTTTTAAATTCAAAGGGATAATTACGGGGAGTAATTACTATTCCGTTTCCAAACTCATAATCCAAATCCATATTTCGTCCGAAATAAAAATCCTGCGTTTTAATCGCTATACTCGTACACATATCGTTCTCTCCTTCTTATTATATATTATTACAGAAATTTCTTAATTATTAGTCTGAGTAACCGATATTGAAGCATAAATCCGTTTCACCTTTTAAAAGATAAATTCATATAATATTATGATCATGTTTAAGGAGTGATTTCATTATGATCATGTGCGCTACTATTTTGGAAGTACAACGAGACAGACTGCTGGTACGGGATAACTCAACGTCTCAGATAGTTTCGGTAAATACGCGCTTTGCCTGCAATTTTCGCGTCAATAACAGGGTAAAGATATTCTATAACGGAATAATGACTATGAGTATACCTCCTCAGATAAACGCTATTAGGATATTCAGAATTCCGTTTAATATGTGCTTATGAAATAAAAAGAGGTCGGTAATTCCGACCCCTTTTTATTGAATTTATAATAATAAACCGTGTTGCGTTTATATCATTTTAAGGCTATTTTTATCAAGAAATATTATTATAATGATTTTATAAATAT
>OKUA01001537.1_pt1 | contig 12139 bp, 6 predicted proteins | sample 1606501 | NCBI WGS metagenome assembly OKUA01 (sample SAMEA3879608, study PRJEB24766) | human gut metagenome | biome: human-associated habitat; feature: feces | place: USA | collected 1985/1987
ACACCCCCGTGGGTATCCACCGCTCCCCGAAGTTGAAGTCAAGGTCCTCAAACGGAATCTGTTCCGGCATGGCTTCTTTCAGCGCTTCCAGCGACTCCCTTGCCTGCGGCAGCATCCCGTGCTCCCCGTGTCCGCTTATCCATTCCTCCACATCGGCGGCCTTCTGTACCACGTTCCCGGCTATAAAGCGGTCGGCTATCTCGTAGCCCTCTGCCAGCGGGTTGTAGAATACCCGTCCTTTCAGTGCTTCCAGCATGTCCGCCTGCGGCATGTCGCAGATGGATTCCATGTAGGGCAGGTTTACTCCGCCATACAGGTTCAGCGAGGCGGACAGGGCTTCCTCCGGCGAATCCGCGGCGACTGCCGTTTCCTGCGAAAAGGAAACGGGGCGGTCGAATATGTCCGCCTTCACCATCGTGCCGCCCTCGCTGCGTTCCAGTGCCAGCATGTTGCGCCCGGAGGCATCCATCATCAGCAGCTTCACGTTCTGCTTGGCGTTCAGGCAGCCGTACCGCATCGCGAACTCGTCATAGTAGGTGTTCAGGTGACGGCGCAGCATTTCGTTCTCCTCGTGCTTCTCCGCTTCGTAGGCATAGAGCCGCTCGTAGGTGTTGCGCAGGTCTATGTATAGCTGTGCCTTCTGTGCCTGCATCCCGTCCATGTCCAGCGGCTGGAATGTGGCGCCGTAGCGGGTGACATCCTTCAGCACGCCCACCTGGAATCGTACGCCTGCCGTGTATTCCCATGCCAGCGAGCCGTCCTTCAGGTGCGGCTCCAGTATGCCCTTGAACGGGCGCGGCATCATTTCCTCCTCCCGTTTGCGCTGCCGTTCTTCCGGTGTCATGGCGGCTTCCTCACGGCGCATGGCTTCTTCCACCTCCGCAATCCGGCGCTTCCTTTCCGCCTCGAATCCGTTTTCCACCGGATAGACTACCGTAGCAGTCGTATCCTGCGTTTCCGCCGTTTTCCCTGCATCGGCTTTTTCTCTTTTCGCCTCCGTTGTTCCTGCCGCTTGTCTGGCGGTGTTGGCCTCCATCTTCGTCTTTCCCAGCCGGCGCAGTTCCGCACGTCGTTCCGGCGTGAGGTCCATCATCATTTCATAGAATCCGTTGATGGGCGGGTTCGTTTCCCAGTCCAGACTGCGGTACACTTCATCTTCCGGGTCATAGGATTCTTCCGTTGCGGTGCCGGGTCCCGTCTTTTCCGTTGTCGGGACAGCCGCCTTCGTTTCGGCAGCCGTCGGCGCATTCGTTCCGCCGCGTATGATTTCGTCCATTTCGCGTGCCTCTTCCGGGCTGATGCCGGCAACCGCCTCTGCATTTCCCTTGTCCGTTGTCCTTTCCGTATTCTCCACTGGCAGGGAGAACAGTGTCGGCTGCACGGGTTTCTTCCCTTTGTACTTTCCGCCTTTCTTCCTGTCCGGTTTCAGGCCCTGTTCAGCCATCCGTCTTTCCTCCTGCGTATAGCCGAACAGGTCATACAGGTCCATTACCGTTCCTCCCGTCTGCCTTCTTTGCGTTTCCTGCGACATGCCGGTCATCACTTGCGCTTTCGGCTGCACACTGTTTTCTTCCCTTTTTGTCCCGTCCGCTACACCAGCAACAGAGGTGGAGTTTTCTCTTTTCACCTCCGTCCGTTCACCCTCAACCGGATGGATATTTTCTCTTTTCGCCTCCTCCAGCTCACCCTCAACCGGATGGATATTTTCTCTTTTCACCTCCTCCCGTTCACCCGCAGCCGAAGCGGAGTTTTCTCTTTTCGCCTCAATACCCTCGGTCAGTACGGCAATGTTCTGCCGCACATCCTCTCTTTCATGCCCCATGCCGTTGTAGCGTTCCATGTCCAGCCGTGCCGACAGGTCTTCCGACAGCATCCTGTACAGGTCCATGGCAATGCCCTCCACACCTCCGCTGTGCGTATATACCATCGCCGGTTTTCCGTACGGGTCGGTACCCCTCTTCGCATCGGTATGTATGATGCGCTCCGTGTGGTAGGCGAAATAGGCGTTGTCCGTCAGTCCGCCGTTATGTTCCGTCTGTATGATGGTCAGAACCCGTTCCTCCTGTGTCAGTCCCTTCTTTTGCAGGTCTTTTTGCAGGATGATCAAGTCGCTGCCGGCTTCCGTGCCTGCATTGTCGGTAAACAGGTTGTTTGGCAGTCGTATTGCCGATACCAGATTTGCCTTGCTGAACATCTCGTTCCTGACGGAAACCCTCGAACTGTTCAGTACCCCCTGCGAGGTGACGAACGCCACGATGCCGCCGTCACGCACCGCATCCAGACCTTTCAGAAAGAAATAGTCATGGATGGCTTTCTGTGCCGAACGTCTGCCGAAGGATGCGCTGCGGCTGAACTCCGCATCGAACACTCCGAAATCCCCGAAAGGGATATTGGAGATGGCAAGGTCAAAATGGTTCAGAAACGGCTTTTCTATTTTCTCGAAACCCTCCGTGCGTATCTTCTGCTGCGGGTACAGGCAGCCCAGCAGCTTGCCCGTCAGCAGGTCTTTCTCAAATGCCATCACCTCCGCCTGCGGATTGTTCGACAATACCGGGCTGATGAATGCGCCCATACCCGCCGACGGCTCCAGCACCAGCCTTGGGCGTACCTTGCGGTCGTGCAGCACGTCCGCTATGGTGTCCGCAATGGCCTGCGGCGTATAGAATGCCGTCAGCACCGATGCCTTCAGCGAGTCCACATACCGCCTGTACTCCGTTTCGTCCCGGCTGTTCTCCCGTATCAGACGGTGCAGCTCCACCGTCGGGGCAAACAGTTCGAGGTCTGATTTCGCCCAGTGTACGGCATCCGTCAGTTCCCTGGCGGGATTCAGTATGCACTTCAGTCCCCCGAAGCCGCAGTACCTCTCCAGCAGCGCCCGTTCCCGTGCGGTGGGCGTACGCTGTTCCTTCTCCAGTGTGAATGCCGTCCGTATCGCCTCGATGTTTTCCCTGAGCCTCTGCTTCTTGTTAAACGCCATAAGCCTCCAGATAAAGCATTATCACACCCGTCAGCTCCGTATAGAGCAGGTCGTGTTCGGGCGACAGGGCGAATGTGTCGTCCGTTGTGGAATAGCCGGCAAACAGGTTTTTCAGGTGCGGGAATATCTCCCGGCAGAACGCCTCGCGTTCCTGTTCCTGCACCTCTTCGGAAAACTCGTTTTCCACCACCTCAAGCAGCAGTGCGTAGGGGGAGAAGTGCAGCCCTTCGAGCAGGACGCGCATGGCTTCCTCCTGTGCGGCTTCCACCGTACTTCCCGCCGTCCTTTCCTTCTCGAATGTTTCCGAAGCGGCTTCCTCCCTTCCTGTAATGAATGGGGTGTCTGATACTTTGTCCGGATGATATTTTCTCAGATAGTCCAGCAGATACAGCCCGTAGTAGGACAGCTCCGCCGGAGCGGTTTTCTTGTTCTGTTTCATTTTATGATGGATTTAGTGGATAAATGATTATGGAAATGAAAAGGAAAAAGGCACCCGGTATCCCTCCGGGTGCCACCACTAATTGTCGTGCAAATGAGGGCAGAGTCGGACTTGTCAGAACTATGCCGAGTGCAGCCGACAATCAGTCACCACTAAATCCATGTAAATAAAAAGTACAACCAGGTTGAAACAGATTATGACATGAATCAGTGGCAAAATTACTCATTATTTTCTTCTTCCTTTCGTTTTCGTACCTTTTCTTTCGCCTTTGCTCTCCGCAAACACCAGCTTCGTGTTGAACTCCGCATCAAAAGTCACCGCAGCGCTGAAGGACTTGCCCTGCTTGCTCTTGAACCCGCCGAGCATCGCCGTCTTTCCTTCCGTCAGCAGACCGGTCATTTCCTCGTCGGTGAGTGTCTTGCCCGCTATCTGGCGGAACACGGGCAGCAGGCAGTCCGGATTGTCGCAGCGCACAACCTTGCCGTAGAACTGCATCGTGCCCGTACCGCATTTGGGGCAGGTACAGCCCGATGCCTTGTGCCCGAAAATGCGGTCACACGCAAGCAGGTCCGTGGTAATCTTGCGGGTATAGCTTTCTATGTCCCTCATAAAAGCCTCATGCGGTGTCTTTCCCTGTTCTATCTTTGCCAGTTCCGCTTCCCAGCGTCCGGTCATCTCCACATTGGCGATGTCCATCTCCTTGACAATGGAATACAGGGCAAGCCCTTTCTCCGTCGGCACCAGCGATTTCTTCACACGCACCATGTATTCCCTTCTGAGCAGCGTTTCGATGATTGCGGCACGTGTGGCGGGTGTGCCGATACCGCAGTCCTTCAGGGCCTGGCGTGCCTCCTCATCCTCCACATCATCGCGTCCGGCGGTCTCCATCGCTGCCAGCAGCGAACTTTCCGTATGCAGCGGTTTCGGTCGTGTCATGCCCGAACTCATCGAGCATCCTGCCATCACCAGTGTGTCGCCTTCCGCCCAGTCCGGCAATGCCGTATTCCCGCTGTCCTCGCCGTACTCTCCGTACACGCCGCGCCAGCCTGCCTTGCGCACGATGCAGCCTTTCGCCTCAAACGTCAGGCCCTCGCATCTTTCGCCTGCGTCCGGCACCACCTCCGCTACTACGGTAGCCGTATCCTTCACACATCCCTCCGAAAATGCCTCTACCATGCGTCCGGCAATCATGTCGTAGATGGTCTGCTCGTTCTTATACAGGGCAAGCGGGCGGTTGGGTGTCACCAGCAGGGCATGGTGGTCAGTCACTTTCGAGGCATCCACACAACGGCGGTTCAGTTCCCCCAGTTCCCCGATTTTCTCTGCAAGGGCGGAGTGTCCTGCCAGCCGTTCAAACAGCAGCGGTATTTCAGCAAACACATCTTCCGGAATATGGCGGTTCGATGTTCTCGGATAGGTGACGAGCTTCGCTTCATAGAGCTTCTGTACCAGCTCCAGCGTCTGTTCCGCCGTGAATCCGTGTTTCGTGTTCGCCTCCTTCTGCAGTGTGGTCAGGTCGTACAGCAGCGGCGGGTTCTCCACCTTCTCCTTCTTTTCCACCTTGGTGACGGTGGCGCACATCTTCGCCTTTACCTTATTGTATGATGCAGCCGCCTCTTCCTTGTCCTGCCATTTCTTTACCGAGGAGAACTTCACTACCGTATCCGTACCCGCCGGTGTCACCGAGAAATGCAGCTGGTGTACCGGTTCCGGTGTAAAGCGTCTGTTCTCCCAGTACCTCTTGCAGACCATACCCAGCGTGGGAGTCTGTACGCGTCCCACCGAATACGTGCCCCGTCCGGCGGCTACGGTCAGTGCCTGCGTGCCGTTGATGCCCACCAGCCAGTCCGCCTCGCTGCGTGCCTTTGCCGCCAGATACAGGTCGTCATATTCATGCCCGTCCTTCAGTTCCTTCAATCCCTTGCGGATGGCGGTGTCCGTAAGCGAGCTTATCCACAGGCGGTGGAATGGCAGCGTACAGCCCGTATAGGCATACAGGTATCTGAATATCAGCTCCCCTTCGCGTGCGCAGTCCGTTGCCACTATTATGCCGTCGCTCTCGTTCCACAGTTTCGTAATCACTTTTATCTGTTTCACCGCTGCCGCGTCCGCCTTGTAGCCCTTGTCCGTCTTTACCTGACGGGGTATCAGCATGAACTCCTCCGGTATCACCGGCAGGCTGTCCCTGCTGAATCCCTTGAAGCCGTAGCCCTCAGGCAGGGCAGGTTGCACCAGATGTCCCAGTGCCCATGTCACATGATAGCCGTTTCCTGTATAAAATCCTTCTTCCTTTCTTGTTGCTCCGGCGATGCGTGCTATCTCACGTGCCACGCTCGGTTTTTCTGCCAATATGGTAATCATACATTTTCTGTTTTAATCATTGATACTTTTGTTCCTTGTGGAATGGAACGGGGTACGCCGGTTATCCGTGGGATATGCGGTACATGGCGCATGAGGCCCCGTTTCAATCCGTTGTTTATTCTCTTGTAATGGATTTAGTGGTGGCACTCAGGATACCTTCATGCCTTTGCTTTTCTTCGGTTTTTCCTGCTGTTGTTTCTGGGCGTCGTCCTTCGGTGCGGTATGTCCCTGCTGAAGCGGCTCCTTCACATGTCTGGTTGCCTCGTTCGTCTTGCCCTCGTTGTTCACCGCAAGCTGTGTACGGCTCTCGTTCGACGGGGCAACGGTCTGTGCCAGGTCAGGGTTTTCCGAATAGGTCAGCGGTCTGCCTTTCTCACGGTCGAACTTCAGGTATTTTGTGCAGGGCTGTCCCTTGTCATCCTTCGCGTTGGCGAGCACCACGACCTTGCCCGCCACATAGTCCGCCTTCTGCTGTTCCGTGAATTTGTCGTCCTTCCATTTGCCTATCGGACGTATGCTTCCGTCCTCGTTCGTCCACGAGCGGTTGCGCCGCTGTCCGTTCTCCTGATTCCCGTCTTCCTTCTGCTGCTGTCCGGTAGCATCCGGGGCTTCCGGGCTTTTCTGTTTTTTCTCCTGTCCGTTTCCGCGTCGCTGCGACTGTCCTTGCCACAGATGCTCCGGCACAAACTCCACGTCGCGCTTGTCAGCGTTCACCTGCAGCATGGCCTCGAACTTGCGCCCGCCCTTCAGTGTCACCTCCTTGGGCAGTGCCAGCCCCGCACGCAGGATTTCCTGTTCCGCCTTCGACAGTTCCGTCAGTCCGATCCGGTTCGGGATGCGCACCTTGTTCGTCGGTACGTCCACTATCTCATTCGTCAGTCGGTCGATGCTGACGTACGCCAGGCGCATCTCTCCGGTCTTCGTATCGGCAACGTTCACCAGCTTGCCCAGGTTGCCCGTCTGTTTCAGTGCCTGCTTGTCCTCGTCCGTGAATGTATAGCCGTTGTATGGCACGTCGAGTCTCGGCTCATGGCGTACGAAGTGGGGGGTAAGTTTCAGCTTTCCGTCTTCCGCTTTCTGCAACGAAAGTCGGGCTTGCAGCTCGTAGCGTTCTCCGCCCAGCACCGGTTCCACCGTCACCAGCCTTGTCTTCCCGTAGTTCATCAGGGCTTTCATGTCCTTTTCAGACAGGTTTTCCCTTTTCACACCGAACTGCTCCAGTTCCTTCCAGTCCACATCGCTGTCCGCAATCAGGTTCGGTTTCTCCGGTTTTGCCTGCGCTTGCCCATCCTGTGCGGGCTGCTGTCCCTGTGCCGTCTGCGTTTCCGCCGCCTGCGGCTGCTGTTCCTGATTTTTCTGTTTCATTTCTTCCATTTTCTCGTCCGTTTTCTGTTCCACATTGTTTTCTTCCGTATTTTCTCTTTTCACCTCCTCCGCAGCCTGCTGTTCCTCAGACTCCGTTTCAGCATTTTCTCTTTTCATCTCCTCCGCAGCCTGCTGTTCCTCAGTCTCCGTTTCAGCATTTTCCTTTTTCACCTCCTCCGCAACCTGCTGTTCTTCAGCCTCCGTTTCAGTATTTTCTTTTTTCACCTCCTCCGCAGCCTGCTGTTCCTCAGCCTCCGTTTCGGCATTTTCTTTTTTCGCCTCCTCCGTAGTCTGCTGTTCCTCAGCCTGCTGGTACGCCGATGTATCCACTTTGTGCGGTGCGAGCAGATCAGCGTTCGCCACAGGGTCTTTCAGCAGGTCTTTGATAACCGGAAGCAGAGCTTCCACCGTGTCCGCTGCCACCCTGTAGAAACCGAATCGTGTCGGCTCCTTACACTGGCGGTAGAAATTTCTCATGAAATTGTCTATCGCATCCCCGTGGCGGTCAAAGCGCAAAAACTCCTGCGAGTGTTCCGCCTTTGCCTGTGCCCTCTTGGGATAGCCCCTGGCATCCAGTCCGGCAACCACACTGATTTCGCCCGTCTTCTCGTCGCGGACGACCAGTACATCCTCTTGCTTTTTCTTTTTCTGTTCCATTGATTGATTTTTTTTATTGTTTGATGATAGTCCCGCCGGTATTCCCGTACAGGTCTGTTTCACTTTTCGTTCCAGTTTCCCGTTCACCTTTCACTCCCGGTTTGCATCAGGCTCGCCCTCAGCTTTCCGTTTACATCAGGTTCACCATCCACTTCCGGTTTCTCTTTTCGCCTCCGTTTCACGTGCGCTTTTCAGTCCCGGTTTGCATCAGGCTCGCCCTCAGTTTTCCGTTTACATCTGGTTCACCATCCACTTCCGGTTTCTCTTTTCGCCTCCGTTTTACGTGCGTTTGTCAGTCCCGGTATTCCTTCTGCCTCCTTTTTTCCCTTTCGCCGTTTTGCCCGGAGCTTTCTTTCCCGTTCCTTCCTTCACTTTCAGCACCTTTTTGCCGTCCAGCGTCACCTCTTCCATGTTCCGGCTGATAAACTCCAGCACGTCCGATTCCTTGTAGTAGGTCTTGCGGCTGATTTTCTGGTAGCGCAGTCCGTATTCGCTGCGGAACCGCTGTAGCGACCGTTTGCTCGTTCTCAGCATCTCGCACAGGTCCTGATTGTCATACAGCCGTTCTCCGTCCATGTACTTCACGCCCGCCGCTTCCTTGTTTATCAGTACCGATATGATGCTGTCCAGCCGGTCAATCCGTTCCATGAGGCGCTTCATCCATTCCTCGAACACATCCTTACCAATCACTTCCATCATCCGCCTCCTTTCTTGTCATCAGGTAGTTATGCTTGAACTCCTCCAGCGTCTTGGGATTGCAGTGTACGATTTTCCGTCTCACGCATTCCTCCAGATCCGTCAGTCTGTACCGGCACTTGCTTCTCACCATCATATAGGGAATAGTCTTGTCCTTTCGCATCCGTTGCAGTGTCCTCGTGCTGATTTTCAGCAGGTCCGCCGCCTCCTCGCTCGTCAGCAGGATTTCCGCTTCCTCCTTCGGCACGTTGTCTTTCTTGAAAACATAGTCCGCTATGCGGTCTATCTTCTCCATCATCGTCTTCACGACCTCATTGTCCATCGTTATTATTTCCATATCCTTCCGTATTGGTTACGCTGCAAAGGTGCGCAACTCCACGCAGGCACAATCCATAGTATTTCCATAGTAGGGAATGATTTTCCTTATTTTTCTTCCATAATCCCCGTTTTCCCCGCATACGGGCACAAAAAAAGCGGCTCCATCCGGCACTGAAGCACGGATGAAGCCGCCTGATTCATTAACAATCTTATTTAAATTGCTTCGCTTATCAAAACTACATCTTTAGAGTCTTAACCAAATCTTTTATTTCTTTATTCAGGACCAGACAGTCATGAAAAGCACTCCAAGATTTTTTTATTAAAGGAAAGAGAATTAAAGATACAATAAACCCTAAAATAGATCTAATTACCACTTTTTGAGTATCTTCTAATCCATCAATCCATAAGAGAAAATACCCCATCACGTTATTATCAGTTTTTGAAGAAATAAAAAAACAAATGATTAAGAATACAATTAATGCGATTATCAATAATAACCAAACCAAGGTTCTTCTTTTCTTTTTAAGTGTATCTCTTTTATTTATACAAAGTTGCAACTTTTCATTTTCATTTTGTAGCTTAATTATATCCTTTTCATAATTAGCTTTTTGATTCTTATCCGATTCCAAATGCTGTTCTAAGATTGAAATACGTTGATCTTTTTCTGCCATCTTATCAGATGATTCTTTTATTTGTTTCTCTATGCTCGTAACATTTTCTTTAAGTGATTTATTATCTTGTTCAATCTTTTCAAGTTTCTCTTGTAGCTTATGTTCTGCTTTAGTCTTAACTATTTTTTTTATCTCAGCATTTGATCTACCATTAACCCCTGATGAAAAATCTTCTTCTATAATTGTTTCAAGAAGATAGCGCTGTGTTTCAATATCTGAAGTTAATTCTGATATTCCAGCTAAAATAATATTAATTTTCTCATCACTAAGTACTTGTTCTTGTGACTTTATATTTAGAAAAGAAACAAAACTTTTAAAATCATCATTCGTTCTTTCCACGTATCTTAAAATTAAGCTTAACCATTCTGAAGGATGAATGACAATAGGGACACTATTTTTTGAATGATATTTTATATCCCATGAATGTAAACTCCAATCGGAAGACAAAAAGAAATGTTTCGCTGAAAATATAGAAGATTCCTTAGAACTTCTCTTTTTTTCAACCCACAAAACATTATGAGCATCATATAATGATGTTTCAAAATTCTTTTTTTCACTCATCCCTTTTATTTGTGCGGCTAATGCCTTTATGTTTTCTTGTTCATTTTTTTCATTATATGGACTGTTTTTATCTATAACGATATCATAATTTTTACATAGAGCATAAAATTCATTTTTAAGATATGCATTAAATAGATCAATGCTTGTATTAGCCCTACCTAAACACCATACATGATAAAACCTATAGATATCATCATATGTCACATATTCTGTATACAATTGTGAATTAACAGAAGGTGCTTCTGATTTCTTTAGCCTTTTAACATATAACTTGATGGATTGCTCAAATTCTTCATTAGTCTTTTGAGTAATAAAAATAGTATTTGATATTGATTTTATTTTAGAAAGAAACTGCAAAGTTCTTCGCTTTCTATCCTCACCATTAATGCCAATAGCACGATAAATTATATTTGTATCTAGATAAAAGCATTTATTTTTTAAATTGTCTAATATTATATTGTTTTTCCTATTATTCGTTATTAAACAATACTCTAATGCATAGCTTGCTAAATTAAATATTTCAATATCTTTAGACGCGTTCTCCCAGTTTAAAAAACCATTGATAATTTCTATATCTTCTGAGGATAAATCTTTTTGACTTTCAATTTCAAACCCATTCTTTTTAAATTGGAATAATCTTATAAACTCATTAACATTAGAAGTAAACATATGATATAAAAAAAGATATATAAGATTCTTTTTATCTTTTGATATATTATGTAAAGTAAAATAATCATCAATATACCCTTCTAAAGTTTTTCTATCTCCCTTGGTTTTAAGTGTTAAACGTCTTTTTTCTGTCAGAGTGTATTTTTTTTCTTGTTTGTCATTGATACAAAGAAAACAACCTTGAAATTTAGTATCATCTAATGTCATCTCAATTTCTTGAGACGAGAATACTAAAGAATAGTTTTCTTCAATATATTTACTCAACTCATCAACAGAAATACATTCCTGTTGATAAAATAAAGCATCTTCAATTATTTTTCTGTATATTTGTTTGGGTGATATAATATAATTATTATTAGAATATAATATGGCTGAAACACGAAATATATTTTGCTGTTGATTCATAATATTGATTTTTAATTATTTATGCAAATATAATTAGAAACTATATTAAACTAAAAAGCTGGAACATTTATTTTACCGTCTTCCCCAGAAACACTCCGATAACCGACAATGCCCCCAGTTGTTTCATCTTTCGTTGCAGTTGCCTGAAGCTCTCCCCGGTTGTAAGTACATCATCCAGCAGGACAACATTCTTTCCTCTGATATACCGCCGTGTGAATTGCAGGTTCCGCAGTATGTCCTTATCCTTTCCCTTTCCTTTCAGCTGCTCGCGGTCTTCCTCTATCCAGATGGCCTTGAAACCGTCCGTAATGCCCAGCCATTCCGACAGGTAGTAGCATACCACCGGAAAGCGTTTCCGCTGTCTTTCCCTTGTCGATGCGGGTATAGGTATCAGTACCGTGTTTTCCTTCGTTCCGTTGAATCCTGCATGTTTCAGACACAGTGCCAGTATCCGTGCGACCAGCTCGCCGCAGTGTCCTCCTTCCTTGAAACGGAAAATCAGGTTGCTTACCCGTTTTTGGTGTTCGTCCGTCTTTTCAATTTTCGTTGGGTAATAGTCATGCAGGTAGTGACACCTGCATCCGTCTATAAGAACTTCTCCCTTGAACATCGTTTCGTACGGGTAGAAGTCCATTTTCTTCTCCCTTTCAAACGTAAAGTTCAGCACATCCCTCATCATGGCATTCCATTCCTTCGACCTGCCCAGCGAATACCATCCCGCATGTTTCCCGGCTTCCATCAGGCACATGCCGATTTCCATCGCCTCGCTGAACCGCTGGTGCGAGACGATGTACCACCCGTGTTTCCGGCACAGACCGGCAAACTCCTTTATGTCCGCAGTCAGGAAGTACATCATGCCTTCCTCTCTGATGACTACCGTCAGTTCCGACTTCGGTTTCTCCCTACAGAACAGGCTCTCGCTGTAATTCACTCCGTGCCATACCGACTCCGTGCATTCCTCATCACAGAACTGCACTTCCACCTCTTCAAGCAGGTCAAATTCTTCCACCATACCGTTTC
>OKUA01001541.1_pt1 | contig 12119 bp, 10 predicted proteins | sample 1606501 | NCBI WGS metagenome assembly OKUA01 (sample SAMEA3879608, study PRJEB24766) | human gut metagenome | biome: human-associated habitat; feature: feces | place: USA | collected 1985/1987
GTTTCTTCTAATGAAAGTACGGAAGTGGTGGGTGCAAAAGATCTGATTATGAAATTGGATGGTACACGCGGTTATCAGATGCAATCGGAATGTGATGGTGTGCATGATGGCAGTCCCTACAAGCAAGTGAATCCGATGCAGCATTATGAGAATACGGCCTCGCCACGTGGAAGCCGTGTGGATGGTTTTAACCCAGAGTATGGAGCGCCAACGTTGCCGACCCTTGAAACTTTACGGGAGGTGATGGATGAGAAAGATTTATGGCCGATCAATAAAGAGGTCTGGGATTATCACGATGGGGGAGGCTTCCATTTAATGTCCACTATGTATAAAGATCTTGTCAATAATTACGGAACCTCGCAGTCGATAGAAGAGTTTGCTAAAAAAGGCCAGTTGGTAGGAGCAATGAATTCAAAGACAATTTGGGAGGTTTGGAATTATAATAAGCTGGACTATGGGGATCGCTATTGTTCAGGGTTATTATTCTGGTATCATAATTGTCCGGTACGCCAGGTATGTGCCCGTATGTGGGATTGGTCGTTGGAACCGACGGCTTCACTATATCATACTCAGAATGCATTGGAGCCTTTACATGCGCAGTTTGATTATTTGAAGAATATGGTTTCGGTATGTAATGATTATTATCGGTCTTTTAAAAATTACAAGGTCAAGGCTGATGTATATGATTTGAATAGCAAGAAGGTCTTTTCTTACTCTCAACGGATTGATATCGGTGAAGATGAGGTGCTGAATGATTTGTTTAAAATCGATTTTCCATCAGATATAACCCCTGTGCATTTTATCCGGCTTGGTTTGTCGGATGAAAAGGGAAAAGAAGTAGCGTCTACGTTCTATTGGCGTTCCAATGCCGCTTATGAAGGAAAGGAAACCTTAACAGGACCAACCTCTTCCGGTTTTGAATCTCTGAATGATATGCCAACGGCCCGGCTTCAGACGAAGTACAAAACGAAAGAAGTTGATGGGCGGTATTATATTGAAGTTTCGTTGAAGAATACTTCTTCCCGGATTGCTTTCTTTACGCAACTTCAATTTCTGGATAAAGCGGGCAAGCCTGTTCGCCTTTCGTTCTATACGGATAATTTTTTCTCGTTGTTGCCAGGTGAAACGAAGCAGGTACTTATTGATACATCTGTGGATAAAGTTACAGAAGGCGAGTTTTCATTAACTGTCGGCGGATGGAATGTACAGCAGAAAAAATATAAGTTGTAATAGTTCATATTATACTGAATTATAGGGTAAAGGCGGAATGTGAAGTGCGAGAATAAAGCACTTTTACATTTCGCCTTTGTTGTATTTATGGAAGGACCACTTTATAGTATTTTTGATAGTTGGCGGAATGTATTTGTAAAATGTACATTCCAGAGAGATTAGTGAACGGAACTACCAGCGAACCTTGTCGTATTCTTTTTTGAAACATGCAGTGTCCCATCATGTTAAAAACTTTGATATATCCTGCTTCCGGGATATTTTGCAGGTGCAGTTGGCCGTCTTTTATGAAAAAACGGAAATCCTCTGTATTGGGGAGCTCTATCTCTGTGCTTTGTTTGTCGGGATGGGGTTCGGTTATACTTTTACTCATAGGGAAGTTTGTCGGGATTATGTTTATTGCTTTTGTGGGTGTGCTGTTGGACGATATTTTCAACTCGGTCGGTGAGGATGCTTTTACAAAGAAGGCGGCGAAAGGAGGGAGGGCATAGTTGCTATTAAGGGAATAGGTTTTATAACCGTTTCCGTCATATACATAGATATTTCCATCCAAAGCCTTGTTTTTTTCGATTTGGGTTAATGGAAGTAGTGCGGGGAATGGATTGCCGCACAAATACCAGCCGTGGTTTTCTTGATTGCCTGAAGAACTGTCGGAATTTAAAGGAATTGCAATAGCTCCTATATTGGCAAAATTTTCGGGGATGTCGCCGGGTCGAGATGAAAAAGATAAAGTTCGGTTTGTTGTTTTCTCGTCTAATGCGATCAGGTAACCTTTGTTTTTTTCGAACAGGGGGACATTATCGGGACGGATGGGCACGACTTCCCAATTTCCGGCAGATTGGTTGGACGATGCCCGCTTGTCTCCGTTGTAGGATTGGACATAAAAATAGTTGCCTCCGTCGTTAGGCGTAGCATCCTTTTGTTCGAAGTGGAGGTCGATGCCAGGCGGATAAACGTCGAAAGGAAATGAGATAAAATACCATTTGCCGGGTTCTTCAAAAGTTTTATGGAAGGTGATACGGCCGGAAAGAAGTATTGTCCCTCCTGAATGGAGAGAGGCTTTGTTTTCGTATAGGTCCAAATTCTGTAGGATAAACAGGCTGCCAGGATTGATCTCCAGTGATCCGGAATGAATGGCGATATCTTTGCAATACGTATCTGTTGTTATACTTACATTCCCTTTTATGAGCGCATTCCTGTGGCGGAGTGGAGGAAGATGCGACCAAAGGGTTGTGTCGTTCCAGTTTCCGATACCAGAGAATAGAGAATATGAAGGGATGTCGCCATAAGCAAAAACGCTATCGGTCATATAATATCCATTCTGTGTATTGACTTTTTTGTTTGTCGTTATAGCAAAAGAGCTTGGATTGCTTCCGATTGTAAGATATCTGTAACCCATGTAATCTTTACCTTGTTCAGGAGTGTTTCCTGTTATGACTTCATCGGAATTATTACGGTGAACGTTAAATAATAACAACTCACCGGGTTCTAGTTTGAGTCCGGCAATATGTGATACGATTTTTACATTTGTATAATTATTAAGTGAGAAGGGGGAAAAAATGATTCCGGAACCGACAGGTATCTTTATCGTATGTTTCTCTTGGATAAGAGAAGAATTTACAGTTAACGTATATCCCCAATTATCCCATTCTGAATCCCCGAATGTCTGCAATCTGAGCGTATCCGAAACAAGCCTATTTTCATCGCTACCGACAAAACTTTCCCATGAGGATGGATTGGAAACTTGTGCCTGGAGCGGATAAGCTGCACCGAAGAATAAAATCTTTACAAGTACATACTGAACAAAGTGTATGACTTCCTTTTTCATAGTTAATACTATTTTGGTTTGATATTATGGGTACAAATATACATAAATAATTGAATTTACTATCTTTGCCGTATGAAAGAATTTATTATATCTGAAGCACAGACAGAAAAGGCTGTTCTCGTAGGACTGATTACTCCTGAACAGAATGAGCAGAAAGTGAAGGAATACCTGGATGAATTGGCCTTTTTGGCCGATACGGCAGGTGTCGAAGCTGTGAAACGTTTTTATCAGAAACTGGATTATCCGAACTCCGTGACCTTTGTCGGTTCCGGCAAGTTGCAGGAGATAAAGGAATATGTGGTGGAAAACGAGATCGGGTTGGTGATATTCGATGACGAACTTTCCGCCAAGCAATTGCGTAATATCGAGAAAGAGTTGCAGGTGAAGATTCTGGACCGTACGAATCTGATTCTGGACATTTTCGCCCGTCGTGCACAGACTGCTCATGCGAAGACACAGGTGGAATTGGCGCAATATAAATATATGTTGCCCCGCCTGACTCGTTTGTGGACACACTTGGAGCGTCAGCGTGGCGGTGTCGGCATGCGTGGACCGGGTGAAACTCAGTTGGAAACGGATAAGCGTATCATCCTGGATAAGATATCCAAGCTGAAACGGGACCTGGTCGAGATCGATAAGCAAAAAAGCGTGCAGCGGAAGAACCGCGGAAAGATGGTCCGCGTGGCACTGGTCGGTTATACCAATGTCGGAAAGTCCACATTGATGAACCTGCTTAGTAAGAGCGAAGTGTTTGCCGAGAACAAACTGTTCGCGACACTCGATACGACTGTCCGAAAGGTGATTGTCGACAATCTGCCTTTCCTGCTGTCCGACACGGTCGGCTTTATCCGTAAGTTGCCGACCGAACTGGTCGAATCTTTTAAATCGACTTTGGATGAGGTGCGTGAAGCGGACTTGTTGGTGCATGTCGTCGATATTTCTCATCCGACGTTTGAAGAACAGATCGAGGTGGTGAACCGTACCTTATCGGAAATCGACAAGACGGAGAAACCGATGATTATGGTGTTCAATAAGATCGATGCTTTCACTTTTGTCCCGAAGGATGAAGATGACCTGACTCCGCGTACACGTGAGAATATCGATTTGGACGAGTTGAAACGCACTTGGATGAATAAGATGCAGGATAATTGTATCTTTATCTCAGCCAAGAAACGGACGAATATCGATGCACTCAAAGCCTTGTTGTACGAGCGGGTGAAACAGATTCATATTACTCGTTTCCCTTATAACGATTTTCTTTTCCAACAATATGATGAAGAATGAGTGAAGGATATTTAAGGCATCTGCTATCGGAAGAAATTGCAGATTTGGAGAAGAACGGCTGTACGGCCGATAATTGGGAAAACATAAAGGTCGCCAGCCCTTTTCATGCCGAACACGTTTGTAATGTTCATTTTTCAGGGAATGTGGCATTGGGCCTTTTTGAAAAGGAATTTACTCTTCCGGGAGGGGTGAAGAAACATAGCGGTATCCGGAATGTAACTTTGCATAATTGTGAGATCGGCGATAATACGCTGATTGAAAACGTGCACAATTATATTTCCAATTATTTCATAGGCGATGATTGTTTCATACAGAACGTGAACGTGATGTATGTAGAAGGAAGGTCCTCTTTCGGGAACAATGTCGAAGTGTCCGTACTGAATGAAACGGGAGGCCGTGAAGTACCCATTTATAATGGCTTGTCTGCATCATTGGCCTATCTGATAGCTTTATATCGTCATCGGCCGGCTTTAATACTGCGTTTGCAGGCGATGATTGCCGATTTTGCCGAACGGCAGACTGGCAACTATGGTTTTATCGGCAACCATGTGAAAATAATCAATACAGGGACTGTGCGCAATACTGTGATTGCCGATTATGCAACGGTCGAAAACTGTACCCGTCTCGATAACGGTACGGTCAATAGCAATGCGAATGCTCCGGTGTATATTGGCGACAGCGTTATCGCGGAGGATTTTATCATTTCTTCGGGGGCTGTGGTTGCCGATGCCGCCAAGATTATCCGTTGTTTTATCGGGCAGGCGTGCCATGTGACGCATAACTTCTCTGCGCATGATTCACTTCTGTTCAGCAACTGCGCTTTTGAGAACGGAGAGGCTTGTGCTATCTTTGCAGGACCTTTTACTGTGTCGATGCATAAGAGCAGCCTGCTGATTGCCGGCATGTATTCGTTTCTGAACGCCGGAAGCGGCTCGAACCAAAGTAACCATATGTATAAGCTGGGCCCCATCCACCAGGGTATTGTGGAGAGAGGTTCCAAGACGACCAGTGACTCCTATATCCTGTGGCCTGCGCGTGTCGGGGCTTTCTCTCTGGTAATGGGGCGCCATCACCATCATAGCGATACGTCGGACATGCCTTTTTCTTATCTGATAGAGAAAGACGATGAGACTTACTTGGTTCCCGGTGTAAACCTGCGTAGCGTCGGTACGATCCGCGATGCGCAGAAATGGCCGAAGCGTGATAAGCGTACCGATCAGCAACGGCTGGATATGATCAACTACAACTTGCTAAGTCCGTATACCATCTACAAGATGATGAAAGCTGTCGGAATCTTGAAGAACTTGCAAGAGTTGGTGGGTGAGACATCCGAAGTCTATTATTATCAAAATACTCGTATCAAAGGTTCCTCTTTGCGTACGGCCCTCAATCTTTATGGTATGGCAATCAATAAATTCTTGGGGAACTCCTTGATCAAGCGCCTGGAAGGAACGGATTTCTGTTCTATGGAAGAAGTCTGGTCTGTGCTCTTCGTACTGACTCTGGCGTATACGGCTACCTGCTTTTCCCCCGTATCAGAGATGGTTGGTTTCGGTTTTGCTGGGCGTATGACCGCATTCCCTATTTTTGTATTACGGACTCTTTGCCGGATAGCCTCCCGCTGTTTTTCTATCTCACCATGTCTTTTTTCCCATCCACTTTCACCAGAATCTTCTCCTTCTACAATTACAGTCCCATTTATATCTATGACATCACAAATTTGTGAATCCGGATGCTTGCTCTCCTCAAATCGTTCCTGTTTGCCCATAGTTTCTGTTACCATAATTGTCTTCACTTCCTTCTCCTTACTTTCCCCCGGCAGCTTCTATGCCTGCCCTTACTTTTTTCTTCCATTCCTCATAAGCATTTATGTCCAATCGGATAAAATCATCTGACATTTTTTTAAGAGCCTGTTTTTGGTGTTCTGCATTTTGAATGGTGTCTATATGGTAATTATCATCCTCCGTAATCACTTCCATCTCCGGGTTCAGTTCCCACACCAGCTTTAGGAAATAGCAAAACTCCTGCCCATTTGCAGCCAGGTATGCTTTTGTCTGGCTTGCGATACAGTTGACCTTGCCTTCTGCACAATCTTTCAAAAGCCTTAGCATCTCCGGTCTTTTGTATATTTGTTTCTGGCCCGTAATGTCAACATAAACATCGTACAGCATATAGTTCTCTATTTTTAAATATTTTTCGGAATAATATTCCCTATGATACTCCAATGCCTGTTTTTTATTTTTTTCCCATAACTTTGCCAGTTTCACATATCCTGCCACAGAATAACGTTTTTTCATCATTTTCATTCACACCCTGATTCCTCTTCCGAAGAAGGCAATTCCCAAAACCATAAATTCTTCTTCCTTCGGGCAACAACTCCAAGCTCTTTTTGTGCTGTACGTACTGTCCTCGCACTGATGCCTAACTCTTCCATCCTTGTTAAAATATCACTGCTTTTTACCATTCCGTCAGAAAGGATAATTTTTAAGACTTCTTTTGCTTTTTCTTTTTTCGATATTGTCTGGGAAGGACACAGTTTCTTTTCATCCTGCGGAAGGACACACTTCCCAATCCAATGAAATCCGTTCTCCCTGTCCATCAGAAAACTAATCGCCCTTCCCTCCGGTGCAAGGCTTGATTTAATCGGATACATATACCGTATTTCCGGATTCGATTCATCTCTCGTAATCATAAGCACACTGCGGGCGATTGCTGTAATGTCAATGCTTCCCAGCCCACGATATAGTTTTTTACCTGATGATGCCTTGTTTAAATGCCCAATCATCACAACGGCACAGCCATATTTTTCAGCGATCCTGCTTATCTTCCGCATAACACTTCTCATCTTAGACGCACTCTGCATATCACAATCCAAAGGGATAAAGGATTGAAATGGGTCAAAAATCACCAATTTGGCATTTGTTGCCTTCACAGCCTGCTCGATACGTTCATCCAATAACGATAAAGCCATTTCCTGATCTTCTATGAACGCCACTTTGGAACAATCGGCACCTGCCTCCAACAGCCTTGGTTTTATCGTATCGTTCACATCATCTTCCGAACATTGATAAATTACATTGGCAGGCTTTGCAATCTTTTCTCCATCAGGTAGTTCTCCGCCACATGTCAACACCGCTGCAAGGCGAAGCACAAATGTGGATTTCCCATCCCCCGGATCTCCCTGTATTAACGTAATCTTCCCATAGGGAATATATGGATACCAAAACCATTTCACATCCTTTTCTTTTACCGAAGAATAATATTTGATACTTTTTCCCATTTCTTAAACGAACCTTTTCTATATATCCTGTAATTGTTTGTTTTTTTCAACCATAGATGATACCAGTTGGTTAACAAGATGAAACTCAGCAGTAGTCAGCCCCTCTGCCTCAATCGTCCTCGTCAGCCTGCATCCCAGAAGATAGTCTGTACTGACGCTGAAAATCTGGGCAATCCGTACTAAAATATCGTAGGATGGCTGCCTTGTATCATTTTCGTATGCACTGATCTGTTTTTTATTTACACCAATCAGATCCGCCATCTGCCACTGTTTGAGTTGCTTGTCCAATCTTAATTTTTTTAATCTGTTTCCTAACGTTTCCTTTTCTATCATGTGCATCCCTTTCCATGCACCATGATGGTGTCGTATTTATCATATATTTTCTAAGATTCTATCACTTTTAGGTCTTCTTTTGGGCGATTTTTTCAAGTATTCTTCGCCTTTTTGCAGACTAGCATTGTTCGCAATGTCATGGTGCATCTATACTAATTCCAGCAATCACAAACAAAAAAAGCTCACTATTACGAGCCATTTTGCAACCTTGCCATCTTGCAACCTTACCCTTGACAGAAGTCTTTTTTCCCCATTTCATAAGGCTTCCTGAATGTTTGCCATCACCTGCCCCTCTAAAAATAATGGAGCTTCATTGCAACCTTGGAGCTGCTTTTGTATATGTAATCACCTGTAATAAATTATAAATCATTGTGGTGAAAATACTCACCATATTTTTATTTTTATAGCCACCCTATAATAAAGACAGTTTAGCGAACAGAAGCAAAGGAAGGTGATACAGTGTGATTGACTACAGTCCCTTATGGAACACAATGAAGCGGAAGGGGATTTCTCAATATGTTTTAATTAACAATGGGATTGATAAGCATACCCTTGACAATTTGCGTAAAAATCAAAATATCACTGTCCTTACCCTTGAGAAACTATGTAATATCCTTAACTGTACACCAAATGATGTGATTCTCTTTAAGAAAGAACACCATAAACTTTGATACCGTTACTGTATTTTTCCATACAATGACGGTATTTTTTATATGACATTATGGAACATAATCATTTGCCCAATGAATCCTTACCAGGGCTTCACAAACCTCGCAGCCATGTTTATCATATTCTACTCTTGCGTCCTTATACCCTTGCGGACTTGGCTCACGCAAAAATACCGCCAAACATAAAATTTTATGTTCAGCGGCAATTCTCTAAAAACTATTCTCAAACATGGACAATCCTGCCATCAGCATCCCTTCATCTATATCCAGACCATCACGCTTTTCCCCTTTTGGAAGCTTCTCGGGATCTTCCTCTATAACCACTCTTTCTTTTATCTGTTGTAAGAACTCTTTGTCCTGCAACAACTGCTGCTTTAATTCCTCCACACTAACATTCGATTTATAATAGGAAGAAACAGGCGTATTTTCTTTATGGAGCCACGCATAGACCAGTTCCGTAATTAGTGCTGTTTTGCATCTTTTCTGTGATTTCAAATATGTCCCAATTTCTTTTTGTCGTTCATTATCTTCATTAAATATCAGTACAACCCGTATCTCTGCCATACATTACGCCCCCTGCCTTTTCTGGTGGTGTAATGCTGCCATCTTTTCATAGCCTACTGCATTCGCTCGGATATCCTCGATAAACTCTATGTATTTAAAATCCTTAGATTTCTCAATCTGCTGTTTCAATAGCTGGCTCCCTCCGCCAAGAAACACAGTCGGATTTGTTCTGAAGTCTGGAACATATGCATGGAGCTTATTGATAATCTTCTTTGTCCAGTCCTCTGCCATCTTCTGAATTTCTTTTATGATTACTTCATCTAATATAGTCGCTTCCTGCATAAGCACTTGTTCCACATCCGAAGATTCCAGATGAATCCCAAAATTCTGCTGAATGGCGTTTGAAATTTCCGACCGTAAAATTGCCATTCCAGACCTGTCACTAACACGAACGGATAAGTCCGGCTGTCCCTTCCGTATTACCAGCAGATCAACTGTTCCATCGCCGATATCAATGCAGTTAACTGTCCGGTACTGTCTAAACAGGCTTGCCTTGTAACACATGACTGCTGCAAAATTCTGAGGGCTTACCAGGACATCCTTTAGATAACAGTTTATTGGCTTCCCATTAAAACGGAAGGAAATACCATGTTTGAAATGTTCCATGAAATATTTCTTAAATCTCGGAGCTTGCTGTCCAAAGTCTGCTGGCGGTAGTCCTACTCCCAGAATAATATCTTTCCCTGATAATGTAATCCCTCTTTCCTTTGCTTCCAGTGCTATTGAAAACAATGTCAGTATAAAATAATCTTCATCCACTGTTTTATCTGCCTTAAATGGCATTCTTGTTTCCGATAATGTATAGAACATACCATTATATTCCAGAATATCTTCATTCATAAACCGCCCCGGTTCGGAGGTATACCTTACCAAACCACAGGGAAAGTTTACGTGTTCCCCTTTCATGTTTCCATTCCCATGATCAATTCCCATAATAATTTCTGCCATATCCGATTCCATCCTTTCTTGAATAACGTATACTTAGCTGACACTTATCTTATACCGGCTTACTTTCTAGCCCATTTTTTTATGACAGCTATGTATCACTTTCCTTATACTTTTGTATCGTTCCTATCAGTTATGTGCCACTATTTGTGTGCATCTTTATTATATATGCTACATTTGTAGCTGTCAATAATTTTTGTAGAAATTTTGTAGCACTTTCTCTTAAAACTATGGTATACTCGTGCTATCGGAGGACTTTGATTATGAATACAGGAGAAATTATCAAATATTTTCGTCTGGCTCGCAATATGACACAGGAGCAGCTTGCGAAAGAAGCGGAGATCAGCTTTAGCACGCTTCGCAAGTATGAAGCCAACGAACGTAATCCCAAATACGAACAGCTTTTAAAAATTGCTGATGCACTGGGTATCAGCATAAATATCTTTATGGATTTTGAAATACAATCTATATCTGATCTGTTTTCTATCCTCTTTAAAATGGAAGAGCAGGCAAATTTAGAAATAACAACAGGAAAAAAATTAGATGCTTCTCTGTCAATGGATGCACCTTTTCTGCATTTTAAAAATGGATATATCAATCAAATCTTAAAAAACTACCATGCCTCTGTCAAAAATATTCAAGGCATGGACACCCAGCACCGAGAAAAGGCTTTGTCAGAAATCCAAAGCAGGCTATTGAATGATAACAGCAGCATCCAATCCAACAATCCTTTATCATCTGCGGAATCTGGCAAGCCTGTTCTCTCTCTTTCTTCTGCTGACCAGACCTGGTTTGAATTATCTTCTGACTGCTCGGAAAAAGAAAAAGAACAAATGTTAAAAGCCGCTTCCTTTATCAAAAAATGTCTACGCCATTCAGACAAATAAATTGTTACTAAAAAAGACAGATGCTTCATGGTTTTGTACCATTGCATCTGTCTCTTTCTTTGTTTATTTATCTTTCTGCCTCTCCATTATACTTTTTAATGCACAATTCTCATTTTGTACTGGTTTCGTGAAATCTTATAAGCACATTCCTTGATACAGGTATAATATATTATGAAACAAACATCCCCGAATCAATAATCGTTCGTAAAGCAGTAACAGCTTCTTCATATCTTATCGGACGATTCTGAAAATATGTTGTTATCTCATCATAATCTGTTTTATATACATCTTCTTCAATAATCTTTTCAAGTACACTCGGAACATCTATTCCTTCCTGTGCGGATAAGCAGATTGACATTTTTGCCCTGTGTTGACGGATTTCTGTTACCAATTTTTTATAATCTTCTGTCATTGCTATTTTCGGAAGTAACATATACAGATCATATATATGACGTGAATTTCTCTTCATTTTTCCTGCCAGATAATAATCACATACAGCAAAAACTTTGTCTGTAAACGTTCGTTCCAGACTTTGTAATTTCATACTAAAAGGTTGAAGCTGATACTCCTGAATGATTTCTTCGTTTTCCTGCTGCAAATATTGATAGACATAGCTATCTACCGGAAGAGTAACCGTAGGAAAGGAAGTAGAGCCTAATGAAACTTCCATTTTCACACCTTGAATCAAACTCTCTTGAACATAACCATCTATTGGCCTGTAATCAAAAGTGTAGCAATTATAATCCCTTCTGCTTCTCGCACTTTCCCAGTCTGATATGGGCAATCCCAAACATTTGCTTATTCCTGATATTGTTTTATCTTTCAGTTTTTTCCTCTGACCCTGTGTCAGATTCTCTGAAAAAGAAATATCAATATCTTCCGAGAAACGATCAATTGCATGGTGGCACTTAGATAATGATGTACCGCCTTTAAACACACATCCAGGTGCTTCTTCTGACAATAATTTTAAAATCATTGTCACGTAATAATCTTTTTCCACAATAGCTACCGGTCGGTGCTGTTCTTCCGCAGTAGCCCTAATAACATCTTCAAATAAATCTCTGTCTTCATGTAAAAACATCAAAATATCCTCATTTCATACA
>OKUA01001558.1_pt1 | contig 12007 bp, 10 predicted proteins | sample 1606501 | NCBI WGS metagenome assembly OKUA01 (sample SAMEA3879608, study PRJEB24766) | human gut metagenome | biome: human-associated habitat; feature: feces | place: USA | collected 1985/1987
ATCCGTCTTTGTAACATCCTCTTTATAGTCGATCCTTTGTCGGATCTGGCACTTGCTTATACCGTTTGTGCCCTTCGGAAGCAGAATAACCAGGAGGAAGCCATCAGGCGTTATGCCGCGTTTACGAAAGATTATAGACGGGTGATGAACGAGGAGTACGGCATAGCTTTCGCTGACATCAAGGTCTGAGTCTCCCTCCCGATTGTCAGTTTGTCAAAATGATAAAGCAACCTCTCTGCTTTTGGTTTTTTCGGCCGTCGGGCGGGGCATGAGCGGAAAAACGCAGCCATTTCGTTTATCGGTTTATCTTTCTGATGGTATAGATACCTGTTCTTGCTAATTAAAGACGGTGACGAGCCTCCTCGCATACCTTGTGTTCGCTTTAGAGAAGAATGCCTGTCCTTTTGATACATCAAACAGGACTTCTTCAACAGACCAACCGGAAGTAGAACGGGCCTCTCAGAGCCTTTGTTCCGGAACAATATATGATAACTGCCAAAACATATAGAGATATTCAGAAAAGAAGTAAACATTTTCGGGAAATGCTTACTTCTTTTCACCCGAAGACTTACTTCTTTTGGGGTAAATGCTTCCTTCTTTCCGAAAAAACAAAGGTGCAACCGGCTCAAAAGCCCGGATTTTCTGTAGAAAAAGCTTTTTACTGTGCTCTGTTTCTTCTGCTTTCACCCGAATATGAAAGGGGCTTGTAAGCGAATTCTGCGATTCAGTGTCTTTTTGATGTCTATGTCTGCAAATGACTGTCAATTCTTTATGAGGAAATAAAGTGTGCAGGGCTCCGGGGCAGATGAGAAAAGGGTGAATGTCCGGTATGTGTCGGATATTTATATTCTTTTCGTTGCTTATTTCAGAATATGTGTTTATATTTGAATTATAACGATTAACATCTTTACTGTCAACTATTTTTTCATAAATTTTTGCAATTCTTTCGCTGTCCTCGCACGCAAGCAATACGCTTGCCTCCCTGTGGTCAAGTCCTTTTCTAAGCCTTGCCTTGTCGATGATTTTGTCTATGAGCGCAAGGTTATCTTTGTTTTCGTCTGCATATTTTAGGGTGTCAAGGATTTCACCGTCGTTAATAAATTCCTCTGCTTTAAGAGATTTTTTGTCATACATTTCATATTTCCTTTCCTGTCGCAACTAAGGAGCAATATAATTTCCCACATCGGTCACAACTTCGTAGCCGATTGACTTCATTCTGTTTTTCATACAACTTATGCACTGCGCCGACTCGTCACCCGTACAAATTTTATTATCGTACAGAGAGTAGTCCTTTCTGTGCTCAAGCGGAGAAAGGTTTGGCATAACCACATTTGCGCCGTGCAGTATCCCCTTTTCCCTGCCGTTGATGTCCGCCGTACCAAGTGCGGTTGTTGACGGCAGCAGTACGCTCGGCAACAGCAGTCTTATTATTGAGATGAGCATAAGGCAAAGCCGCACACTGCCTGTGTGATAACTTGCAAAGGGCGTGTCTTTATGCGGAATAAACGGGCCTATACCGCACATCTGCGGATTGAGGTTTTTTATAAAAATCAGATCATCCGCAAGATTTTCGGCGGTCTGAAAAGGCGAACCGACCATAAAACCTGCACCTGTCTGATAACCTATTTTTTTAAGATTGTACAGGCAATCAAGCCTGTTTTGATGCGACATATTGTCAGGGTGTAATTTTTCGTAATGCTCTTTGTCTGCCGTTTCGTGACGAAGAAGATAGCGGTCTGCACCCGAATCAAACAGTCTTTTGTAACTTTCGTAACTGCGTTCGCCGAGAGAAAGCGTTACTGCGCAGTCGGGATATTTTTGCTTGATTTTTTGCACAATATCGCACATAACATCATCGGTAAAATATCCGTCCTCTCCGCCCTGCAAAACAAAGGTGCGAAAACCGAGTGGGTAGCCTGTATCGCAGCACTGCAAAATCTGCTCCTCGCTAAGGCGGTATCGCACTGCGTTTGTGTTCGACCTGCGTATACCGCAGTAAAGGCAGTCATTTTTACAAATACTTGAAATCTCAATCAAACCACGGATATACACCTTGTTACCGTAGTATTTTTGTGCCGTCTGCTGTGCCTTTTTGCGCAGGTACTCAAGTTCTTCGTCTGTAACAGTATTTATTAATGCTGTAAACTCTGCTCTGTCTGCATTGTGACAGGCGTAGAGCTTATCTATAATTTCATAATTTTTCATATTCTTTAATAAAACGCTGTACGGGTAATACTTTTGCATTGCCTGTTGGGATTTGGTTTGGAGTAATGATTAAATAATTTTTAAAATTTAGGTCAAGCCTTTAAAAAGGTTGACCTAAATTTTATAATTTTGTAAAAAGTATGTTTTATCAAACCGCAACTCATCTGCATCAAAAATATTCTTTTAAAAATCGGCAGGAACAAAATTCCTGCCGACAGTTTGTAAAAATTCTGATTTTGTTCTTAAGCCGATATAAAGAACGCCGTTGTTGCAAATTTAAAAATGTCTGCCACCGCCGCCGTGTGATGAATGACTTGAACGGTGACTGCTGCTGCTCCTGTGACTTCTGTGCGACGACGAGCTTGAGCTTGAACTCGACACGGTAGTATAAGTCACATTCTTGTATAAGAACTGATCCCTGCTTTCGGTGAGATTCAGTGAGCTGTTCTTTTCAAGGTCGTAGTTTGCACCCTTACCGTTCTGACTGTATTTATAACGGATAATAACGCACGCACCTGCCGCAAATGCTCCCACCGCAAGTGCAAGCACCGCTCCGGTGTACATACCTTTTAAAAATCTGTCGGCAAGCGTAAGCGGCTCGTCTTGAATCTTAACATTGTTATATGTTGAGTTGTCGGTGCTTTTGCCAACAGAGTGATAGTACTGCACAGAATCAATAAATTCGTTGCACGCACCCTGATAGTTGCCATCTGCAAGCTCCGCCTGAACATCGTCAAGCATAGTATCCATACGACTGTCATCAAAATAATACATAGCCTCGCCCTTTGTAATGATATACATTTCACGAGAGCTCATATCAACAGTGAGGAACACGCCGCTTTTTTCGTCACCGCAACCGTAATCGTGGTTATCGAAATAATCGTTGCAATAGTCCTCTATATCGTATGATGAAACATTGTTGTTGTTTGTATAGATTATAGTGTCCCAGCCTGTTGCAAGCGTACACTTTTTGAGATTATTCTCAATGCTTTCTTCCTGTGAATCAAGCAAAATGTCCGCATCGTCCGTAAGCTTTTTTGTGCTTTCGGCAAATGCCGTATTAGCAGAAACCGCAAGCATTGCACTTACCGCCAACGCTGTGGCGGCAACGGAAAGTATATTTTTCAGCATAAGAATATACCTCCCAGCATACCGAGAATAAATCCGATTCCCGCCAAAATGCAGGAGAATATAACAAGCTTATCGGTTGCGGCAGGCAGACTGCCGTAAATTTTGCCGGTTTGACCGTTAATTGCGAACGGATAAATTTTGCCCTTATAATTATAGGTCATAATCCACACCGGCAAAAGCGTGTAGCTCCAGCTTTCTATGTCTGTGCGGTCATAGTAATTGGTTACTTCAATACCCGAATATTCACTGCAAGTGCCCTTAAGCACCTCTTTGCAATACTCGTCAACCCTTTGGTCAACCATTTGCTGAATATTCGCTTTTTCTATATCTCTTTTTTTCAGCCTGAAATCCCGACAAATACGACATAGAAAACTTCTGTGCCTCTGACAAATCAAACGGATGTATGCACTGCAGCATTTCTCTGTCGGTAGATGAAAGCGCCCTTTCAAAAACATTGCGTATGTAAACATCGCCGCTTCTGAACAGGTCATAATACGAAGTTTCGGTATATCGTCTGTCACCGGATTTCCAGTGCCTGTACTTTTTGCCCCTTGCCGTCATATGAGAATCCTGTTGAGTATCTATGTACCAATATGGGAAATATACTCCTGTCATTTTCTCAATATTTGAGTCGCTTAAAAAATCTTTGGGCAAAAACTTTTTGCCTTTTGTTTTATCCATAAAAGCTGAAACAGCTTGTTCTCGTGACAACTTAAACGGAATAATTCTGTCGGGTCTGAAATCTCCCGACAATCTGCCCTTCATTACAACAGGATTATGGCAGTAAAAGCAGGTTGTTGCCGCTGTAGATGAAGTGGTAACAACCTCTGCGCCGCAGGAATCGCAATGGAACACATATCCATCGTGCAGTTCCTCTTTAAACTCCTGTTGAGTGTCCGCACCGCTTTGCTCCCTTTCGGCGTAAATTTGCTGAATCTTCTCAGGCGAAAACTCCGAAAGGCAGTATTCACAACAAAATCTCTGCCTTTCGGGGTTAAATGTCAGTGGTGCGGCGCAGGACGGGCAGTTATAATTGACTGTACCCATTTATTGCCTTACCCCTCTTAAATTATTCTGCCTTTGTACCGCATTCAGGGCAGAACTTCTGATTTTCTTTTAATTCATATCCGCAGTTTACACAGAAATGCTTTTTAGGTGCATCAGGCTTTTTTGCGCCGCATTCAGGGCAGAATTTGCCTGTATTTACCGCACCGCAAGCGCAAGTCCAGCTGTCTGCCGACTGAGGCTGTACAGGCTGTTGAGCGTTCTGCTGCGGCTGAGCAGGCTGTGCGCCGCCAAGTGGATTGCCCTGTGGCTGTTGAGGCTGCTGTGGCTGCTGATTGTTGTAGTGTGGGTTCTGCTGATAGCCGCCGAGGATATTACCGCCTGCATTCATACCCATGCCCATACCCATAAAGCCTGCCATTGCGCCGTTTGAGTTTGAGCCTGCCGCCTTCATACCTTCCGCAACATTAGCTGCTACATAGCCCTGCTGAACCGCTGCGTCCGAAAGCATTGCGCCCTTGTTTCTCATATTGATAAGCTCTGTGCTCTCGTCATTGTAAGAAATGTTGATAGCAACTGCCTGAACCTGGAAACCACGCTGCTGCTCCCATTCCTGGTCGAGAGTTTTAGCCATATACTGACCGAATTCACGGGATTTACCCTTAATAAAGCTGATTCTGTAACCATCAGCAGAGAAGTTGTTGATAGCAGAACTTAAAGCTGCCTCAAACTCTGTGTTATACTGGATTGACTTTGACTTGTAGTCAAACGGCTGACAAGCTGTTACAAGGCCCTTGTCGATTACTTCCTGATAGAACTTAAGCGGATCGGTAATCTTAATAGAATATGTACCGTGCGCACGGAGGAAAAGTTCTGCATTGTAGAAACTGTCAAAGTAGTTTACAACATTCTTTGTGCCGAAAAGAATACCTGTAATTTCGGCAAGGTTGATGTAAATTACATACTGCGACTGTGACGGAATTCCGCCGTATTTAATACGGGAGAATGTTTCTTTAAGAGAGTCGCCAAACTGACCGCAGAAAAGTGACGGCATTGAGCTGTTGCTTACCTGGTAATAACCCGGTTCTGCAGTAAAGTCAACTACCTTACCGCCGTCAATAAGGAGCATACACTGGTTGTCATATACCTGAATAACCGAACCGTTTGATACGATGTTTGGTGTGCCCTTTGTGTTTTGAGATGTGCCGTGTGTTATCTTTTCACCGGGAACCATTGCGAGAGTTCCGCTCATTGGTCTTGGCTGGATAACCTCCTGCCAGGAATCTGCCAATCCGCCTTTAACTGAGTTAATGGCTGCTCTGATAATGCCCATAGTCTTATCTCCTTTACAAGAAATTTTCTTTATTTTTAAATTTTTGTGAGATGATATAATTGCACTGAAACGAAGGCTTTTGCTTTAGATTAAATCTTCTTAATCTGTTACAGGTTTGTTTTCAAAAATGTTGGGGTAACAAATAAATTATTATTTAACACACAAGTTAAACAAAGCAATTTGCTAAACCATAATTCACTCTGATTTTCAACATCGCCTAAGTGCAATTGTTTATAAATTAATATGGTCTTGTAGCGTTGGTTTGTTCTCTTATTGACGAGAATTTCCACGCTCTTATGTTGATTTCCGTAATGCCTGTGCCGCAGTATTCACAGAATTTCTGACCTAAGCTCTTAATCGGTGCGCCGCAGTTAGGGCAATTAATACCAAGTCCCTCACTGCCGTTTGCAACCATGTCAACATTCTGTATGTACACAAGCTCTGTTTCGTAAACACTTTGAGTTTTCATATCCCTGCTGCCGTAAACCACACTGCCTGTGGCGTCGGTGGTATAGGCATAAGAACCTACAGACGATACAAACAAAATCCTTGCGGTTGCACCGTCCTTTGTGTATCGTGAAATCTCCGTACGGTGAATCACAATATCATCGTAATTCTGCTTGTAGCCTCTGTTTGACAGGTCGGTAATAATACTCTTTACGCTGTCTTTTAAGGCTGTGGAGCACTCGCCGTACAAAAGCTTCGGATTTTTTTCCTCAATTGAGTTCATATAACTGCGCAGTACGGTTTCTGACTTTTGTTTGTAATCGTCATAGTCAAACTCCGGGAAATCTCTTTGTATTCTCGGCAAGCAAAGACTTGTCATAGCCTGCAAAGAGCGTGGAGTTTCACTCATTTCCCTTTTCTGATTATTGATTCCCTGTACAAAAGAATCCGTACCGAACATATTTCTTGAAATCTGTCTGATTCCGTGTTTTATTTTATAGACTGCCACCGCAATGGCAATGGCAGCCGCTGCAATCAATACAAGTGTAACTATAAGTCCGACAGGCACACCTGACGAAACCGCTCCGACAAACAATTGATTCATCGTTTACTCCTGCGGTTTTACTGAAATTCCGAGAACATCGAGGCTCTCATCGTCAACAACGGACGGACAAGCTGACATAAGCTCGCTTGCATTCTGAACCTTAGGGAATGCCGTAACATCACGAAGGCTGTCTGTACCGCACATAAGCATTGTAACACGGTCAAGGCCAATGCCCATACCGCCGTGTGGCGGAGCGCCGTACTTATACGCTTCTACAAGGAAGCCGAATTTTGCTTCAATTTCCTCGTCGGTAAGTTTTAATGCCTTAAACATTCTCTGCTGTAACTCATAATCAGTAATACGCATTGAACCGCTTGAAAGCTCTGTTCCGTTAAGAGTGAGGTCGTAAGCCTTTGCAATAACCTTTGACGGGTCTGTGTCAAGGTACTGCAAGCACTCCTCTTTAGGCATTGTGAACGGATGATGCATTGCAAGCCACTCGCCGCTCTCTTCGTCATACTCAAAGAACGGGAAGTCAACAATCCAGAGGAACTTAAATTCATCGGGAATAATGTCGAGAACCTTTGCGACCTTAAGTCTTAATGCACCGAGAGTTGTAAGAACTGTGCTGTTCTTGTCGGCAACAATGAAGATTACATCGCCCTTCTCTGCGCCGAGTCTTTCGTAAATAGCGGAAAGCTCTTCCTCTGTCATAAACTTCTTAAATGATGCATTCGGCTCGTCAACCCATCTTACATAGGCAAGACCCTTTGCACCGATACCCTTTACATACTCTGTAAGTTTGTCAATTTCTTTTCTTGTATATACAGACGCCGCATTCTTTGCAACAATGGCACGAACAGAACCGCCGTTTTCAACAGCGCTTGTAAATACGCTGAAGCCGCAGTCCTTTACGAGGTCGGAGATATTCTGAATCTTCATATCGAAACGAATATCAGGCTTATCCGAACCGTAGTTCTCCATAGCGTCGTTGTATGTCATTTTCTCAAACGGAGTTACAAGCTCCTTGCCAAGCACTTCTTTAAACAAACGCTTGAAAAGTCCCTCGTTGATTTCCATAATTTCGTCCATATCAACAAACGAAAGCTCCATATCAATCTGTGTAAACTCAGGCTGACGATCGGCTCTTAAGTCCTCATCTCTGAAACAACGGGCAAGCTGAATGTAACGGTCAAAACCCGATACCATCAAAAGCTGCTTGTAAATCTGCGGTGACTGCGGAAGAGCATAGAACTTTCCCTTGTGGATTCTTGACGGCACAAGGTAATCTCTTGCGCCCTCTGGAGTTGATTTAATCATCATCGGAGTTTCAATCTCAATAAAGCCGTTCTCGTAGAAATAATCTCTTGCAACCTTTGCAATCTTACTTCTCATAATAATGTTGTTCTGAATAGGACGGCGGCGAAGGTCAAGATAACGGTATTTAAGTCTTAACTCCTCGTTTGTGCTTGTTTCGTCAACAATTTCAAAAGGCGGTGTCTGTGCCTTTGAAAGAACTCTAAGGTCTGTTACCATAACCTCAATATCGCCTGTAGGAATATCCTTGTTCTTGGAGCTTCTCTCACATACTATGCCTTTTGCCGCCAAAACATACTCACTGCGGCAAGCAAAAGCTTTATCAAAAATTTCTTTATCCGTCTTATCGTTAAAAGCAAGCTGAACAATGCCTGTGCGGTCACGAAGGTCAATAAAAATAAGCTGACCGAGGTCACGGCAACGCTGTACCCAACCGCAAACTGTTACTTCTCTGCCGACATCGCCGATTCTAAGGTCGGAGCAATAGTCGGTTCGTTTAAGTCCTGTCATAAATTCTGCCATTTTTGTATATCTCCTTAAATTAAGTTGTCAACGCTTACAGCTTAAAGCTGTCAACATCGGCAAGCTGAAGTACCATAAATTTCTCTGCAAATGTATTGTCAAGTACAATTTCAGTCTGCTCGCCGCTCGACATATTCTTAATAACTGCCTTGCCCTGCTCAATCTCATTGTCACCGAGCACCATAGAGAACTTTGCGCCGATTTTGTCGGCATATTTCATCTGTGCTCTTAATCCTCTGCCTACAATATCGGTTTCGGCAATAAGTCCGCAGGAACGGACAGCTTTGATAATTTCAAATGATTTAAGCGACGCACTCTCGCCCATAACAGCAACATAGAGGTCGCAGGTTGACGGTTTCGGAATTTCAATGCCCTGTTTGTCCATAAGCATTAAAAGTCTTTCAATGCCCATTGCAAATCCGAGTGACGGCAAGTGCTTTCCGCCGAGCTCCTCAATAAGTCCGTCGTATCTGCCGCCGCCGCAAACTGTGCCTTGAGCACCGATAAAGTCGGTAACGAACTCAAAAACAGTTTTTGTGTAGTAGTCAAGACCACGAACTATTGTAGGATTTACTGTATATTCAACACCTGCGGCATCAAGGTATTTCTGAACGCTTGCAAAGTGCTCTTTACACTCATCGCAAAGATAATCTGTAATTTTAGGTGCGCCCTGTGCAATCTTTGAGCAGACAGGACTTTTGCAGTCGAGTATTCTCATAGGATTTTTTTCAAGTCTTGAATTGCAGGTTTCGCAAAGCTCGTCTTTGTATCCGTAAAAATACTCCTTGAGCGCCTTGTGGTACTCGGCACGACAAGTAGGACAGCCGATAGAATTAATTTCAAGTCTAAGCTGCTTAATGCCGAGGCGGTCAAAAATAGACTGTGCGGCGCAGATAAGCTCTGCATCGGCAACAGGCGACTGTGTGCCGTAGCACTCAAGACCGAATTGGTGGAACTCTCTTAATCTGCCTGCTTGCGGCTTTTCGTAGCGGTAGCAAGACACAAAATAGCTTGCCTTGATAGGTAAGCTGTCATTTACAAGACCGTGCTCAAGCACTGCTCTTGCTGCGCCTGCCGTACCCTCGGGACGAAGTGTAACACTTTCTCCGCCCTTTGTATCGAATGTATACATTTCTTTCTGAACAACATCTGTTGTCTGACCCACACCTCTTGCAAAAAGCTCTGTGTGCTCAAAAACAGGTGTGCGAATCTCTTTAAATCCGTAAGCCGCCGATTCTTTACGCATAACATCTTCAACGAACTGCCAGCGGTAGCTGTCTTTTGGCAAAACATCTTCTGTGCCCTTAATCTTTTTGGTGATTACTCCCATTATTTCCTCCAAATTATAAAACCTTTTATATTAATCGAAAATTCCGTATAAACACAATTATCGGGCAGCACAAAACCGCCCGACAATGAAATCGTTTTTTACTTTAAAATATTTCTCCAGTCAAGGTCGCCACGCTCAAGGCCGTGAATAAGTACCTCTGCGGTTGCGATGTTTGTAGCAACAGGAATATTGTGCATATCGCAAAGTCTGAGCATATTCATATCGTTAGGTTCATTAGGCTTTGGATTGAGCGGATCTCTGAAAAAGAGAAGCATATCAACTTCGTTACAGGCAATTCTTGCCGCAATCTGCTGACTGCCGCCCTGTGAGCCTGCCAAAAACTTCTGAATTGTAAGGCCTGTTGCCTCTGAAACCATTTTGCCCGTAGTGCCTGTCGCACAAAGGTTATTTCTGCTTAAAACACCGCAGTAAGCAATGCAGAACTGAACCATAAGTTCCTTTTTTTCATCGTGCGCAATAAGAGCAATATTCATACACAAATTCCTCCCTATATATTAAAAGGCTTATCCTTTAAATGCCAAGGGAACTCTTTGCCCCTCAAGCCTTCGTGCCAGACAATCAAAAACCGATGCTGCGGCACTCCAGTTAAGCCCTGCAACTCCACGCTGCATAATAACTGATATTCTTATGTCAAACGGTACAAGTGCGATAAGTTGAGTTTGTACCGCATCAATAACTTCGTCAAGGTCGGCGTAAAAACCGAGCTCGGTAAAAGTTTTTCTGTCAAAGCGGTTTATAACAAGCCTTTGATTTTTTATACCCAAAGCGTCAAGCTTGTTTTTCACTTTTAATCCGCCTCTTACGCTTGTCGGCTCTGCGTTGGCTACAATAAGCGCCCTGTCGGCGGGCGTAGCAGCTGTAACAAAGCCCGAGCCGATGCCTGCGGGTGAATCAATAATAACAAAATCATAGTCAGCTTTTAATGTATCGACAAGCTGACGGAATACCCCGGGACTAAGCTCGTTATCGGTGTCAAAAGGTGCCGCCATAAGATAAAGATTCTCATTGTTTTTACTTTTATAAACTGCGTCCGTAAAAGAACAGTTACCGCTTACGGCATCTGCCGCATCAAAAACAATGTCGTTTTCCATATCGAGCATAATATCAAGGCCACGCATACCGCAGTCGCAGTCGATAAGCAAAACTTTTTTGCCCTGTTTAATAAGGGCAACCGAAAGGCAAATGCACACTGTTGACTTTCCCGTGCCTCCTTTTCCGGAGGCTACAACTATAACATTATCCATAATACATACTACCTCTGAATTATTCTATCATATTTTTGTCAAAAGAGCAATAAAAGTAAGTAATTTTATCAAACAAAAATTATATAGACTTTTTATGCAAAATATATAATTTTATCGTTATACTTTTTGGGTTTTTACATTTTTACCATAATTTAATGGTAAAATTATACTAAATTATCGTTTGATTTTTTCTGTTATAAAATCTCTTGCAAATTTGCAGTCCGTTATTTTAAATGCAAGTACAGCTTGTATGTAATTCTTAATTGCTCCATATTCGGTTTTTATGTAAATAAAAATTTTAAAAATGCAGTTTGTTTTTAAATTATATCACCTTTTGCCGTCAAAACAAGTATTATTTTGGGAGCGATAAATTTTTCGGCAAAAAAGATTTCAGCTATGTGCTTATGTGGCAAAAATCACTGATTTTTCAGATATATACAAAATCCGCAGCAATTTATTTATCATTTTCCGCACGAAAAAACAGCCCACATTTGTGAGCTGTTCCGAAGTATAGTTTAGCATTTATTAAGCAGGGTTTTGTAACATTCCCTGTGAGTCAACATTAATTGTAGCTGTGCTTGTCTTTGTGGTTTTGTCGCCGGTGAAATATACAAGTTTGTAGGTTGCTGTGCCCGCTCTTTTGCCTGTAAAATTAAAGGTGTACTTGTTTGTCTTAAAATCGCAATTTACATTAATCTTTAAAAAGGTTGACCAAACTTTTATAATTGATTGGCAAATAAATTTGCTAAGCCTTAATTTATTAATGTTATCCCAACATTTAAGACAGAACAAATAAAACCACTTTAACAAGCCGTATCTTAACTTAATTTTTATAAAAGCGAAAAGGTCTATTGTCTTACGACAATAGACCTTTTCATGGTGCCGGTGACCGGACTTGAACCGGTACG
>OKUA01001560.1_pt1 | contig 12002 bp, 10 predicted proteins | sample 1606501 | NCBI WGS metagenome assembly OKUA01 (sample SAMEA3879608, study PRJEB24766) | human gut metagenome | biome: human-associated habitat; feature: feces | place: USA | collected 1985/1987
GCTAACGGCCGTAGAGTATTGGCTGCACGTCGTGCTAAAGGTCGTAAGAAGCTGACTGTTTCTGACGAATACAACGGAGTGAAAGCATAAGGAATTCTTCTGCAGAGTTGTAAAAAACGAAATTGAAGAAGTAAAGACATTGTCTTTGCTTCTTTTTTTATGCTGGCAGGTGACCTGTCGTTTCGGAGGTGACCATTCGTACTGTGTTAGGGTATCCGGGGTATCCCGGCATGTCAGGCCGGGTTTCTCGGTGTGGAACCATTCGTTTCACTTAATGAAACCATTCGTTCCATACGGATGAAACCATTCGTTCCATGCTATTGAAACTGTTGGTTTCAATAAAGAGGAACCGTTCGTTTCAATAGTATGAAACGAACTTAACGTATCTCGCCCTGTCTCCGGAAATGAAAAACTATGCAAACTCTATGCTACTGTGTAGTTAAAATTGTATCTTTGGCGCGGATTAACAGCTAAGATTTATGACAATAAAGGAATTTTTTTCGTTCAAGGCCAATAAATACTTTTGGTTAAATCTGATGGCAATGGTGGCAGTGGTTTGCCTGTTGTTTTTCGGAGTATTGAAATGGCTGGATAGTTATACCCGTCACGGCGAGGCTGTCGTAGTGCCGAATGTCAAAGGCATGACAATTGATGAAGCGGAAATGCTTTTCCGTAATCATGGGTTGGTTTGTGTTGTATCGGATTCCAGTTATGTGAAGAATAAGCCGGCCGGAAGTATTTTGGATGTAACCCCGTCGGTGGGGCAAAAAGTAAAAGAGGGAAGAATAATTTATCTGACTATCAATACATTGAATATTCCTTTGCGTCCCGTGCCGGATGTAGCGGACAATAGTTCGATGCGCCAGGCACAGGCTAAAATATTGGCTGCGGGATTTAAACTGTCTGAGAATGAAATGATTCCCGGAGAAAAGGACTGGGTGTATGGAGTGAAGTATATGGGCCGGCAATTGGAGATGGGGGATAAGGTTCCCGTAGGAGCCACTCTGACGCTGTTGGTGGGAGATGGAGAGGAGTTGCCTGTGGATAATGATTCCATTCAAAATGCAGACAGCATAATGGATAGTCATGAATCACCGGTTGATGATTCGTGGTTTTAAGTGGATACCTGTCAAGATTTAGAAAGAAAACTGTATGATAGAGGAATTGCCGGACGATATAGAGAATGATATTGATGATATAGAACCTGTCGGAGAGGAAGCGGATGCCCAGTTGTACGAACACTTTCGGGTGGTTGTGGATAAAGGGCAGGCGATGATGAGAGTCGACAAATATTTGTTCGAGCGTATTGTCAATGCTTCGCGCAACCGTATCCAGAAAGCTGCCGAAGACGGTTTTGTAAGGGCCAACGGGAAACCGGTGAAAAGTAGCTATAAGGTGAAGCCGTTGGATGTGATTACGGTGATGATGGACCGTCCGCGTTATGAGAATGAAATTATTCCGGAAGATATTCCCCTCGACATCGTATATGAAGATAAATATGTAATGGTGGTGAATAAGCCGCCCGGTCTGGTGGTACATCCGGGGCATGGAAATTATCACGGTACACTGGTCAATGCGCTGGCATGGCATATGAAGGACAATCCTGACTATGATGCCAACGATCCCCACGTAGGTTTGGTACACCGTATCGACAAGGATACTTCCGGATTGCTGGTCATTGCAAAAACACCGGATGCGAAAACGAATCTCGGAATCCAGTTTTTTAATAAAACGACGAAACGGCGTTATCGTGCATTGGTATGGGGAAATGTGGAGCAGGACGAAGGGACGATCGTCGGCAATATCGCCCGTAACCCGAAGGACAGGATGCAGATGGCGGTCATGTCCGATCCTACTGTCGGCAAACATGCCGTGACGCACTATCGTGTGCTCGAACGTTTGGGCTATGTGACGTTGGTGGAGTGTATCCTGGAGACAGGGCGTACGCATCAGATCAGGGTCCACATGAAGCATATCGGCCATGTATTGTTCAATGACGAACGGTATGGCGGACATGAGATTCTGAAAGGGACTCATTTTAGTAAATACAAACAATTCGTAAATAACTGCTTTGACACTTGTCCACGGCAGGCTTTGCATGCCATGACATTGGGGTTCGTACATCCTGTTACGGGAGAGGAGATGTATTTCACCTCGGAAATGCCCGATGATATGAGCCGGTTGATAGAGAAGTGGAGAAGCTATATAAGTAACAGAGAAATAGAATGAAACGCACAATTGCTATCGTGGCAGGAGGTGATACCTCCGAATTTCATGTATCCCTGCGTAGTGCACAGGGGATATACTCTTTTATAGACAAGGAGAAGTATGATTTGTATATCGTCGAGATGGAAGGGCTCCGTTGGGAAGTGCAACTGCCTGATGGACGCAAGGCGCCGGTAGACCGCAATGATTTTAGCTTCATGAAAGGGGCGGAAAAGGTGAAGTTTGATTTCGCCTATATCACTATTCACGGCACTCCGGGTGAAGACGGGCGTCTTCAGGGGTATTTCGATATGATGCGTATCCCTTATTCCTGCTGTGGAGTATTGGCGGCTGCCATGACTTATGATAAGTTTATCTGTAACCAGTATCTCAAGGCTTTCGGTATTCGGATATCCGAGTCGTTACTGCTTCGCCAGGGGCAAACCGTTTCGGATGAAGACGTGATAGAGAAAATCGGTCTGCCCTGCTTTATCAAGCCGAGTTTAGGAGGTTCCAGTTTCGGAGTGACGAAAGTGAAAACCCGTGAACAAATACAGCCCGCCATTCTGAAAGCATTCAGTGAAGCGCAGGAAGTGCTGGTAGAAGCGTTCATGGATGGTACTGAAATAACTTGCGGTTGCTACAAAACAAAACAGAAATCAGTAGTGTTTCCTATAACGGAGGTGGTAACCGACAATGAATTTTTCGATTACGATGCCAAATACAACGGACAAGTGGATGAGATTACTCCGGCTCGTATTTCCGATGAGTTGACACGCCGTGTACAAACGTTGACTTCTGCCATTTATGACATCTTGGGATGCTCGGGAATTATCCGTGTCGATTACATCATTACGGCCGGTGATAAGATAAACCTGCTTGAAGTAAATACGACTCCCGGAATGACAGCTACCAGTTTTATTCCACAACAAGTGCGTGCTGCCGGATTGGATATAAAGGATGTAATGACTGATATAATAGAGAATAAATTTTAGTGACGCGTTATGAATACAACAGAGTTTGATGAAATCCGTCCTTATCACGACGAAGAACTTCCCTGTATATTCGAGGAATTAATTGCCGATCCGGCATTTCAGAAAGCCGCTTGTACTGTGATACCGAATGTGCCTTTTGAGATTCTGGCCCAGAAAATACGTGCTTGCAAAACAAAGCTGGATTTCCAGAAGACCTTCTGCTATGATATCCTTTGGAAACTGTCCGAAAGGCATACGAATGGCCTGACTCTCGATCATACGGCACTACCGGATAAAAAGAAGGCGTATGTGTATATAACCAACCATCGGGATATCATTCTTGATTCGGGTTTCCTTTCGATTTTGCTTGTGGACCAGGGCATGGATACAGTAGAAATTGCGATCGGAGACAATCTGCTGATCTATCCGTGGATCAAGAAGTTTGTCCGTGTCAATAAGTCGTTTATTGTGCAGCGTGCGCTGACCATGCGTCAGATGCTGGAATCTTCTGCCCGCATGTCACGATACATCCATTACACAATCCTGGAGAAGAATCAATCCGTCTGGATTGCACAGCGCGAAGGACGTGCCAAGGACTCCAATGACCGTACGCAGGACAGCGTGCTCAAGATGTTGGCTATGGGTGGTGAAGGGGATCTTATAGACCGTCTGATGGAGATAAACATAGCTCCGATGGCGATCTCGTATGAATATGACCCTTGCGATTTTCTCAAGGCGCAGGAGTTTCAGTTGAAAAGGGATATCGAGGGATATAAGAAAACGACGCAGGATGATTTGCGTAATATGGAAACGGGGCTGTTCGGCTATAAGGGAAAAGTACATTTCCAGGCCGCTCCCTGCATAAATGATGTTCTTGAAAAGATGGATCGCAGCTTGCCGAAGACGGAGCTGTTTGCGCACATTTCTTCATTGATAGACCAACGTATTCATGCCAGTTACCGTTTGTATCCGGGTAATTACATCGCTCATGATTTACGGACGGGGACCGATGAATTTACCGGTTACTATACTCCGGAAGAAAAGGCTCATTTTGAAAACTATATAGAGCAGCAACTGGGCAAGATCGATATCCCGAATAAAGATATTCCGTTTCTGCGCGAAAAGATGTTGCTGATGTATGCGAATCCGTTGACTAATTATCTGGCTGCTAAATAATCTGGCTGAAACGAACTTAATACTAACCTGATAAAAAATATCAAAGATGAATAAATTGTTTACAGGAGTTTTCCTGTTTTTCTCTACGCTTTTCTCTTGCCAGCAGAAGGGCGAGTTTAAGTCGCTGTCGGTGAATGACTTTGAGTCTCTGATAGAAGCTTCCGATGTGCAACGTCTGGATGTTCGTACTTTGGCCGAATATTCGGAAGGACGTATCCCTGCTTCGATCAATATCAACGTACTTGATGATTCGTTTGCTGCCATTGCCGATTCTACTCTTCAGAAAGACAGGCCGGTGGCGGTTTATTGTCGCAGTGGAAAGCGTAGTAAGAAGGCGGCTGATATTTTGAGTGAACGGGGATATCAGGTTTTTGAATTGGATAAAGGATTTAATGCCTGGCAGCAGGCAGGAAAGACAATTGAACAGTAAACAGCCTCTCCCCAACCCTCTCCGTGGGAGAGGGAGCCAAAGTTAGTACTGCTAATCAATTGTTTGCGAGTCATTTCTTACTCCCTCTCCCACGGAGAGGGCGGGGAGAGGCTTACTATAAAGCGGTTTGTTGGGTGATAAAGCCCGGCAAACCGTTTTTTCTACATAAAAGGCTTATTATTACACATGGGTTTTCGTAGTTCTCCGTAATCTTGCAGTCGTCAAACCCGCAATTTTTTTCATTGAATATATAATTAATAAAATTGGAGACTATGAAATTCAAAACTTTACTTTTGTTTGCCTTTACCTTATTAATGCCGATGGCTTTATCGGCTGCTACTTCCATCAAAGAGGTGGGAGGCTGGTTCGAATCGGGCTATGTCACTTGGAATCTGGTAGAAGGGGCTTCTACCTATAGCGTTTATTGTAAGTCGGTTGACGGCTCTTATTCCAAATTGGATGCGGAACTGGTACGTAATTATGGAGATTACGGGCGTGCGGATGTGATAGGTGTCAAAGCCGGAACTTATCAATTTAAAATAGTACCGGTGGATGAAGAGGGAACGGAAATGACCGGTCAGGCTGTTGAGTCTTCTACATTTGAAGTGAAAGCGCACGATCGTGCGGGATTTGCTCATTTCAATTATTCGGGTGTAGGTGCATATAAGGATGACGGAACATTGAAGGATAATGCTAAAGTGCTTTATGTTACCTCTAAGACCGCTAAAACGGTGACCTGTCCTGTTGTCACAGACAATAAGGGCAAGGTTGAAACCTTCACTGGACTTCAAACCATTATCGATGCACGTCAGAAAGGGTATGATACGACACCTTTGGTAATTCGTATCATCGGCCTGATTGAAGCAAATGACATGGACCATTTTTCCAGTAGTGCGGAGGGATTACAGATTAAAGGAAAGAATGCGAACAGCGAGATGAACATCACCCTTGAGGGAGTGGGAAATGATGCTACAATCCGGGGATTCGGCATTTTGCTGAGAAATTGCAAGAGTATTGAAATCAGAAACTTTGCGATTATGCTCTGTATGGATGATTGTATCTCGTTGGATACGGATAATAGTAATTGCTGGGTGCATAATATTGATTTCTTTTATGGTAAAACCGGTAGTGCTTCGGACCAGGCTAAAGGTGACGGTTCTTTGGATTGTAAGGCAGATTCCAAATATATGACTTTCTCTTACAACCGTTTTTGGGATTCGGGTAAGATGGCTCTTTGTGGTATGACATCCGAAACGGGAGAGAATTTTATCAGCTATCATCATAATTGGTTCGATCACTCGGATTCGCGCCATCCTCGTGTGCGTACAATGACCGTACATGTATACAACAATTATTTTGACGGTATCTCAAAATATGGGGTGGGAGCTACTACCGGTTCGAACGTATTTGTAGAAAGTAACTATTTCCGTAATACAAATAAGCCGATGATGATTTCTTTGCAGGGTACAGATATTGTAAATGGAGAGAAAAATGCAACTTTTAGCGGAGAGACCGGTGGGATGATCAAAGCATATGGGAATGTTTACGCGGAGAAATCCTCCAATTTTAAACTTGTGACACACAAGCAATCAGCTACAAGTTTTGATTGTTATGAGGCGGAAACACGTGATGAAGTTGTACCGGCTTCTTATGTGACTCTTTCCGGAGGTACGTCTTATAATAATTTTGATACGGATAAGAGCAAGATGTATACATACGCTGTTGATGTGGCAACGGATATTCCGGGAATTGTTTCCGGACAATATGGTGCCGGACGTATGCAGCACGGTGATTTTAAATGGTCTTTTGACAATGCGGTTGACGACGCTTCGTCTGCTGTAAATACTGCGTTGAAGTCTGCAATCACTAATTATACTTCTCAATTGGTTGGTGTTTTCGGCGATACTTCCGGTGGTGACGGTGATGGTGACGGTGATGGCGATGGCGACGGTGATGATAAACCTGTGCCGCCGGTGGACGGCGATTATTCCTGTTATTTCACGGCTGATAAGAAACCGTCCAATGATTTTTATACGGTAACAGGCAACTATTCTAAAGATAAAGGTTCGGTAACTGTAAACGGGACGGAGTATGATTGGTGTTTGAAAATGGAAAGTGCCACTTCTGTAAAATTCACAATAGAGGAGGAAATGACGCTGACTTTGGTTTTTGGAAAAGCTGATAAAACACCTAATATTAAAATTGACGGGACGAAAGTTGCAAGCGATTCAGACGGTATCCTTACCTATAAATTAGCTGCCGGCTCGCACGAATTGACAAAGGCGGATTCGCATAATCTTTTCTATATAAATCTGACACCTGCTTCAAGTTCGACCGGTATCGAGGAGACGATTAGTGAGGCTGCCGATGAAGATGGCATTATCTATGATTTGTCCGGTAGGGTGGTTCAGAATCCTCAGAGAGGTATTTATATAAGAAACGGGAAGAAGATATTCTTTCAGTAGTGTTGGGATAGCCTGTTGAAGGCTGAATATGGTTTTAGTGAAAAAGCTCCGGTTGTCTGCGGTATTCCCGCCGGATAACCGGAGCTTTTGTTGTTGTGATATGCTGTGTTGAGGCTGCTTATTGCAATCCTTCCAGTAGTCTTTTCAATACGACTGTGGCCGATATTTCACGATTGGCAGCTTCCGGTATGACGATAGACTGCGGGCTTTCGATGACATCGTCCGTTACGATCATATTACGGCGTACAGGCAGACAGTGCATGAAATAAGCATGGTTGGTCACTGCCATCTGGCGGTCACTTACCGTCCACTCGCGGTCTTTGCTTAAGATCTGTCCGTAATTGTCACCTGTATAGGCAGCCCAATTCTTGGCATAGATAAAGTCGGCTCCTTCGAAAGCTTTCATTTGGTCGTATTCCACCTTTGCACGGCCTACAAACTTCGGATCGAGTTCATAACCTTCGGGATGGGTAATTACAAAATCGTAATCGGTTGCATTCATCCATTCGGCAAACGAATTCGGTACGGCTTGTGGCAATGGACGGGGATGGGGTGCCCAAGTCATGACCACTTTCGGCCGAGCGGTTTTTTTGTATTCTTCAATGGTGATAAGGTCGGCAAAACTCTGCAACGGATGGCGCGTGGCTGCTTCCATCGAGAACACCGGACGACCGGAGTATTTGATGAACTGGTTAATGATTACTTCTTCATAGTCATAATCACGATTCTCGAAACGTGCAAAAGAGCGTACGCCTATGATGTCGCAATAACACCCCATCACCGGAATGGCTTCCAGCAGATGTTCCGGTTTGTCGCCATCCATGATAACTCCCCGTTCGGTTTCCAGTTTCCATGCCCCCTGATTAATGTCGAGAACAATAACATTCATCCCTAAATTGAGTGCCGCCTTTTGGGTACTCAGGCGTGTACGCAGGCTGGAATTGAAGAAGATCATCATCAAAGTCTTATTTCTTCCCAACTCTACATATTTAAAACGGTCTTTTTTAATCTCAAATGCTTCGGCCAAGGCGATTTTTAAATCGCCTATGTCCTGTACACAAGTAAATTTCTTCATATCTCTCTATTTTTTTAATTATATTTCTCCCATCTCCATTCTTCCCTCTCTCATCTCTTCTCAACTCTCCCTCGTTTGTCCGTCTCCTTCAATGATCCATTTGTAGGAGGTTATTTCTTCAAGTGCCATCGGACCGCGAGCATGCAATTTTTGCGTACTGATACCGATTTCGGCTCCCAATCCGAATTGTGCTCCGTCGGTAAAGGCCGTGGATACATTGGTATATACACAAGCGGCATCTACAATTTTACTGAATAGGGCGGAGCATTCCTTATTTTCTGTGATGATGCTTTCGCTGTGCTTGGAACTGTATTCTGCAATATGCCCCAAGGCATCTTCAATACTTTTCACGGTTTTGATTGCCATCTTATAGTCCAGAAATTCTGTGCCGAAGCTTTCCGGGGTAGCCGGTTTCAAGAGTGCCGGCGGATAATGCCCTTCCAGACTGTGATAGGCTTGGGGATCGGCAAAGATAATGACGTTGCTGTCTTGTAATTTTTTGCAGATTTCCGGCAAGTCGTTCAGTCGCTTCTCGTGGATGAGAACGCAATCCAGTGCGTTGCATACACTGACGCGGCGTGTTTTTGCATTATTGATGATGGCGGCTCCTTTGGCCGTATCTCCATATTCGTCGAAATAAGTATGGCAGATACCTGCCCCTGTTTCAATGACAGGGATCGTTGCATTCTCGCGTACAAAATTTATCAGATTACTGCTGCCGCGCGGAATGATGAGATCTACATATCCTACGGCATGCAGGAGTTCCGCCGTGGCTTCCCGGTCGGCCGGCAGGAGTTCTACGATATGTGTATCTACGCCGAAACGCTTTAACACATCGTGGATAACGCTGACTATGGCCCGGTTGGAGCAGTCGGCATCACTTCCTCCTTTCAGGATACAGGCGTTGCCGCTTTTGAGACAAAGGGAAAATACATCGAAACTGACGTTGGGGCGCGCTTCATAAATGATGCCGATGACACCGAACGGGACAGAGACCTTTGTCAGTGTCATTCCATTGGGGCGGACGGTTTCTTTCAATACCCGTCCCAATGGCGAGGGGAGGGTAGCCACGTTGCGAGTATCGGCTGCAATTCCTTTTAGCCGTGCTTCCGTCAACTTTAACCGGTCGTATTTCGGATTGCTCTGTTCCATTCGTGCGAGATCTTTTGCATTCTCGCTTAAGATGAACGGAGTTTCGGCGATGGCGGCATCTGCTACCGCATTCAGTATCCGGTTGATTGTTTGATCGTCCAGTAGAGCCAGTTTCCGGCTGGCTGCCTGTACGGCGGTAAATGTTTCTTTGAGGTTCATATCTTTGGGCTCTAAAATCTATTATTCTATATACAGATAATCATAGTGCACTACAGGTCTTTTGCCATGCTTCCCCATTGCTTCACGGGCCTGTGCGGAGTCGCAGTTTGCTTTACCTACTCCTACTGCATTCCCGCGAAAGTCAATGATGCGCACAATGTCATCTTTTTCGAAATCGCCTTCAATACGGGTGATACCGACCGGTAATATGCTCACGGCCTTGTCCGAATTCAAAACTTCCGTGGCGCATTCGTTCATATGTATTTCACCTTTGGCAAAGCCTTCACTGTGTGCAATCCATTTTTTTATACTGGATACCGGTTCCTGCGACGGGGTGAAGCGGGTGCAAAGAGTTTCTTCCGGCTTTTGCAGAATGTCGACCAGGATATTATCCCGTTTTCCATTGGCAATGATGACGGTAATGCCTTCGTCGGCTACTTTGCGTGCGATGTTGGTCTTTGTCAGCATGCCACCTCTGCCAAAACTCGACTTACTGGTTTGTATATAGCTCGACAGGTCTTTGCCGTGGCCGATTTCCCGGATGACGGAAGAAGACGGGTCGTTGGGAGAACCATTGTAAATACCATCTATGTTGCTTAAAATGATAAGTGCCTGCGTGTCCATCATCGAAGCGATGAGACCGGATAGTTCGTCATTGTCGGTGAACATCAGTTCGGTGACCGAGATGGTATCGTTTTCGTTTACTATAGGAATTACTCCGTTTTCCAGCATGACTGTCATGCAGTTTTTTTGGTTCAGGTAATGGCGTCGTGTGCCGAAACTCTCTTTGGTAGTCAACACTTGTCCCACCGGGATACCATGATCGCGGAATAATTCATAATACCGGTTGATTAGTTTCGCTTGGCCTACGGCCGAGAAGAGTTGACGCTGGTCTATGCTGTCCAGCTTCTTTAGAGTCCGTATTTCGCTACGGCCGGAGGCTACGGCACCCGAAGAGATGAGGATTACTTCTACGCCCGCCTTGTGCAGTTCGGCTATCTGGTCGACAAGGGCTGACATGCGGGTTACATCCAATGTCCCATCCCGGCGTGTCAGTACATTACTTCCTACCTTTACGGCAATTCTTGTAAACTCTTGTTTCATTTTGCTAACGATTTGAAAGCACAAATATAGGACTTTTTATCGTAATGAAAGTTAGGCGGGTGTGAAATCAACTTAATCTCATGAATGAAAAGACCTGTCCCGGCATTATTTAGGTTGAAAAATGCGTATCTTTGTACCCCGAAAAAACAAGTAGACCCATGAAGCAGACTAACCCTCAGGTGGAACAAATGACCTCGTTCATCGTTATGGACGTATTGGAACGTGCCAATGAATTGCAGAAACAAGGTATCGATATTATTCATCTGGAAGTAGGTGAACCCGATTTTGATGTTCCTGTCTGTGTTGCCGAAGCAGCCAAGAAAGCGTATGATTCTCATTTGACTCATTACACTCACTCTTTGGGGGATCCTGAATTGAGGAAGGAAATTGCTGCTTTTCATCAGCAGGAATACGGGGTGACGGTAGACCCCGATTGTATTGTGGTGACTTCCGGTTCTTCGCCGGCTATCCTGCTGGTTTTGTTGCTGCTTTGCCGTCCGGACAGCGAGGTGATTCTTTCCAATCCCGGTTATGCCTGTTATCGCAATTTTGTGCTGGCCGCACAGGCAAAACCTGTGTTGGTTCCGCTTCGTCCGGAAAACGGGTTACAATACAATATAGAAGATATCAAAAAGTTTATCACGACCCGTACGGCAGCTATTTTCATCAATTCTCCGATGAATCCTACCGGACTTTTATTGGAAGATCGTTTTTTGAAAGAGATTGCCGGGCTTGGAGTTCCTGTGATTTCGGATGAGATTTATCATGGATTGGTTTATGAAGGACGTGCCCGTAGTATTCTGGAATTTACGGATCAGGCATTTGTTCTGAATGGTTTTTCAAAACGTTTTGCCATGACCGGATTGCGGCTCGGCTATGTGATAGCGCCTAAATCTTGCATGCGGGCTTTACAGAAATTACAGCAGAATCTTTTTATCATTTGTTAAATTGGATGGGAGCAGAAGTTGTATTTAACCATGCAGATTACAGACTTGTTAGTAGTAGAGTTCTTAATGAGTTTGCTAATTTTAAGGAAGTTAATCTTTTCCTTAGAGGAATGTTTCCACTTGTAGGTTTTAAGAGCACAAGCGTATATTATGAAAGAAATGAAAGAATTGCAGGGGAAAGTCATTATCCGTTAAAGAAGATGCTGGCACTTGCATTTGATGGAATTACAAGTTTAAGCATTAAACCAATACGAATGATTACAAGCTTTGGCTTTATTGTGGCATTGGTAAGTTTCATTTTTATTATAGTTTCTA
>OKUA01001562.1_pt1 | contig 11989 bp, 9 predicted proteins | sample 1606501 | NCBI WGS metagenome assembly OKUA01 (sample SAMEA3879608, study PRJEB24766) | human gut metagenome | biome: human-associated habitat; feature: feces | place: USA | collected 1985/1987
CCGGCAGCATCACCGGCGTCTACGAGTACGGCTGTGAGCTGTTCAAAAAGCGCATCGAGTGCGCCATCATGATCAAGGTCGCCGAAAATCAGGAGCTTGCCGCGCAGGGCATCGAGGTGCCCATCGAGCTGGGCGCCACCTGCAGCGCCTGCGCAGACGGCGAAGCCTGCGAATAAGCGCCTATGGACACTCCCATCGTTGATTTTGTCCGCCGCTACGCCCAGCAGCGCACCACCCGGATGCATATGCCGGGCCACAAGGGCTGCGGCCCTCTGGGCTGTGAGGCGCTGGACATCACCGAAATTGCGGGCGCGGACGAGCTGTACGAGGCCGAAGGCATCATCGCCCGGAGCGAGGCCAACGCCGCGCAGCTCTTCGGCACCGCCCGCACCTATTACAGCACCGAGGGCAGCAGCCAGTGCATCCGGGCCATGCTCCACCTTGCGCTCCAGATGCAGCCTGCGGGGGCATCCCGCCCCGTCCTGCTGGCAGCGCGGAACGCCCACAAGGCCCTGCTCTACGCAGCCGCCCTGCTGGACTTCGACATCCGGTGGCTCTGGCCCGCGCCGGACGCCGCCGGGGCGCTCTGCACCTGTCCTGTGGAGCCGGAGACCTTCGCCTGCGCATTGGACGGGCTGGCCGCCGAGGGCCGTACCCCCTTCGGCGTCTACCTCACCAGCCCGGACTATCTGGGCTTCGTGCAGGACATCGCCGGGCTGGCGGCGGTCTGCCACGCCCACGGCGTCCCCCTTCTGGTGGACAACGCCCACGGGGCCTACCTCCACTTTCTGAAGGAGGGCAGCCGCCACCCCATCCGGCTGGGTGCCGACCTCTGCTGTGACTCGGCCCACAAGACCCTGCCCGTCCTCACCGGCGGGGCCTATCTCCACCTCGGGCCGTCGGTGCAGGCCGACGAAGCTGCTGTGCGCAATGCGCTGGCCCTCTTCGGCTCCACCAGCCCGTCCTACCTCATCTTACAGTCGCTGGACGCCGCCAATGCGCGGCTGGCAGACGACTTCCGGGAGAAGCTGGCCCTCTGCCGCTGGCGTCTGGGGATGCTCTGCCGGGAGCTGGATGCCTTCCGGCCCGGGCTGGCCCTCCCCCTCACCGGGGCGCACCGTGAGCCGCTCAAGCTGACGCTGGATGCCGCCGTGCTGGGCCTCTCGGGCCAGCAGCTGGCGCAGGCTTTGCGGGAGCAGGGCGTGGAGTGCGAGTATGCCGACCCTCGCTATCTGGTGCTGATGCCCTCCCCTGAGAGTTCTGCCGAGGACTTCGCCCGTCTCCAGAAAGCGCTCCACGCTCTCTGTGCCGAAGCATCTTCCTCTGCGCCCGCTTCGGACAGCGACGCCGCCGCCTTTGCGGCTCTGGCTGAGGCGCTTCAGGCGCAGCCCCGCCCCGCCGCCATCCGGGAGGCCGTCCTCGCCCCACAGGAGATGGTGCCCGCTGCTGAGGCTGTGGGCCGCATCTGCGCCGCACCGGCGGTCTCCTGTCCGCCCGCTGTTCCCATCGTGGTCAGCGGCGAAGTCATCCCGGCGCAGGCTCTCCCCCTCTTTGCCCGCTATGGCATCGGGCGGGTGGCCGTCGTAAAAAATTGACTCCAAAAGGCCGGGCGGCTGTCTGCCCGGCCTTTTGTGTCCCCCAAGTGTTAAAAATCGGCTAAGAACCCCGCATTTTCCTTGACAATCCTCTCCGGTTCTGGTTTAATAGTCTGGATAAAAGGGAGTAAAGGGCATCCCGCCTTATGGGGGTGCTGCATGACAGCGTCAGCACGGCAGAAATGCCCGATGTCATGCGTTCGCTTGAGACTTTTGTCACAGTATCTGGTGCTGTGGCCGAAGTCTCTTTTTTTCGTCATTGCACCGCAAATTTCAAAGGAGGCAATGACATGGAATTCTGGAATGCATTCGCCAGTCTGTTCTCTAATTTCGGGAACCTGACGTGGCAGATGGTGGTAATGTGGGGCATCGGCGCGCTCCTCATCTACCTTGCCATCGCAAAAAAAATGGAGCCGAGCCTGCTTCTTCCGATGGGCTTCGGCGCCATCCTCGTCAACCTGCCCTTGTCGGGCGCGATCACACAGGGCGACACCGTCGGCCCCATCTCGGCTCTGTTTGAGGCGGGAATGTCCAACGAGCTGTTTCCCCTGCTGCTCTTCATCGGCATCGGCGCGATGATCGATTTCGGCCCGCTGCTGGAAAAGCCGTGGCTGATGCTCTTCGGCGCGGCGGCACAGTTCGGTATCTTCTTCACCCTCTTCCTCGCAGGCTTCTTCTTCGATTTGAAGGACGCAGCCTCCATCGCCGTCATCGGTGCGGCAGACGGCCCCACGGCCATCTTTGTGGCAAACACCCTCAACTCCCAGTACCTCGGCGCCATCATGGTGGCGGCCTACAGCTACATGGCGCTGGTCCCCATCGTCCAGCCGCCGGTCATCAAGCTGCTGACCACCCAGAAGGAGCGCCGCATCCGGATGGCCTACCAGAAGGGCAGCGTCAGCCAGCTGACCAAGATCCTCTTCCCCATCGTCGTGACCATCATCGCAGGGCTTGTGGCCCCGGCCAGCGTGGCGCTGGTGGGCTTCTTGATGTTCGGCAACCTGCTGCGGGAGTGCGGCGTGCTGAACGCCCTGAGCGAGACGGCCCAGAACATCCTCGCCAACCTCATCACCATCGTGCTGGGCCTGACCGTGGCCGGGCAGATGACGGCAGACAAGTTCGTCCGGCCCGACACCCTGCTCATCCTTGCGCTGGGCCTCGTGGCCTTCGTCTTTGACACCGCCGGCGGCGTCCTCTTCGCCAAGCTGATCAACCTCTTCCTCCCGGCAGACAAGAAGCTCAACCCCATGATCGGCGCAGCGGGCATCTCGGCCTTCCCCATGAGCGGCCGCGTCGTCAACCGCATGGGCCTCGAGGAGGACAACCAGAATTTCCTGCTGATGTACTCCATCAGCGTCAACGTCTCGGGCCAGATCGCCTCCGTCATCGCAGGCGGACTGATCCTGACCCTGATGAGCTAAAGGAGGGACTGAAATGCTTCATCTTACTTCTTGGATGACCACCCTGCCTATCATGGTCATCGGAATGCTGGGCATCGTGCTCGTCATCGGCGTCATCGTTCTGGCCGTGATGCTGCTGAACCGGCTGACCGGGCGGAAATGACCCCCCATCCCTGATGCGATAATGCAAAAAGCCTCCGGCTGCACCCAGTGTGCACAGCCGGAGGCTTTTTTTCGTTCTTACTCTTCTTCGTCCTTCGCCCAGTGGTAGGCGCAGCGGACGGCCTTGTTCCAGCCCTTGATCCGCTTCGCCCGCTCCTCCTCGGAGATGGCCGGCTGGAACACGCGGTCCACCGACCAGTTGCGGGTGATGTCCTCGGTGGACTGCCAGTAGCCCACGGCAAGGCCCGCCAGATAAGCCGCGCCCAGCGCCGTCGTCTCCACGCAGCAGGGCCGCTTGACCTCAAGGTCGCTGAGGTCGGCCATCGTCTGCATGAGGTAGTCGTTGGCCGACGCGCCGCCGTCCACCCGGAGGGACTTCATGGCGATGCCGGAGTCCGCCGCCATGGCGTGGAGGACATCGTTGACCTGATAGCAGATGCTGTCCAGCGTGGCCCGGATGATGTGGTACTTGTTGCAGCCCCGGGTCAGGCCCACGATGGTGCCCCGGGCGTACTGGTCCCAGTGGGGCGCGCCGAGGCCGGTGAAGGCCGGCACGACGTAACAGCCGTTGGTGTCCCGGACCTTCCGGGCCATGTACTCCGAGTCCCGGGCCTCTTCCAGCAGGCGCAGCTCATCGCGGAGCCACTGGATGGCCGCACCGGCCACGAAGATCGAGCCTTCCAGCGCGTAATCCACCCTGCCGTCGAGGCCCCACGCGATGGTGGTCACGAGGCCGTTCCGGGAGGTGACGGGCGTCTCGCCGGTGTTCATGAGCAGAAAGCCGCCGGTGCCGAAGGTGTTCTTGGCTTCGCCGGAGGCAAAGCAGGTCTGGCCGAAGAGGGCCGCCTGCTGGTCGCCCGCCGCACCGGCGATCTTGATCTCGCCGCCGAAGTGCATCGGGTCGGCGTACTCATAAAAGCCGCTGGACGGCATCGGCTTGGGGAGCATCTGCTTGGGGATGTTCAGCTCCTGCAAGATTTCGTCGTCCCATTCCAGCGTGTGGATGTTGAACATCATGGTGCGGCTGGCGTTGGAATAGTCGGTGATATGCGCCTTTCCGCAGGTCAGCTTCCAGATGAGCCACGTTTCCACGGTGCCAAAGAGCAGCTGGCCCGCCTCGGCCTTTTCCCGTGCACCGGGGACGTTATCGAGGATCCACTTGAGCTTGGTCGCCGAGAAATAGGCGTCGAGGATGAGTCCGGTCTTGGCCCGGAACTTTTCCGTCAGCCCTCTGGCCTTCAGCTCGTCGCAATATTCGCTGGTGCGGCGGCACTGCCAGACGATGGCGTGGCAGATCGGTTCGCCCGTCTCCTTGTCCCAAACGATGGTCGTCTCCCGCTGGTTGGTGATGCCGATGGCGGCGATGTCCTCCGCCCGGGCGCCGATCTTATTCATGGCCGAGAGGGCCACGCCCAGCTGGGTGGCCCAGATCTCGTTGGCATCGTGCTCCACCCAGCCCGGCTTCGGGTAATACTGGGCAAACTCCTTCTGCGCGACGCTGCAGATCTCGCCTGCCTTATTGAACAGGATGCAGCGGTTGGAGGTGGTTCCGGCGTCCAGCGCCATGATGTACGACATAGGCTCTTTTCTCCTTTTCCTGCTCTTGGTTTCTGGTTCAGAACGCCAGCGCGGGGCTGACCTCGTTCCGCCGCTGGGTCTGGACGATGCACTCCCTGTCCGGCACGACGCCCGCCGCACCGAGGGTGGAAAAAACGGTCTGCAAGGCCAGCGCGGGGGTGTTGTTCTCCTGCGAGAGGTGGCAGAGCGCGAACTTCTTGCAGCCCCCCTGAATGAGTTCCAGCAGCTTGGCCGCGCACTCGTCGTTGGAGAGGTGCCCTCTCACCGACTCGATGCGGGCGCGCAGATAGTAGGGGTACGGCCCGCTGCGGAGCATATGCAGGTCGTAGTTGCTCTCCAGCGCCACGAGGTCGCAGTCCGAGAGGGCTTCATGTACGACGGGGGTCAGCACACCGAGGTCGGTGGCGATGGTCATGGTCTTTTCGTCGGGGGTATGGATGCGGTAGCCCACGCAGGGCACATCGTGGCTGGTGGGGAAGGCTTTGACCCCGAATCCCCCGATCTCTGCTTCCCGGCCCGGCGTCAGGGCCGTCATATCGCAGGAGGGGGGAACGACATGGTTCTCCTCCAGAAACCCCAGCGTCTCCTCCGCGCCGTACACCGGCAGCGGATGCTTTTTCAGGAAGGTGGAAAGCCCCTTCACATGGTCGCTGTGCTCGTGGGTGACAAGGATGCCGTCGCAGTCGGCGGGGTCCAGCTCCACCGCCTTGAGGGCCGCGCCGGTGGTCCGGACGCCCTTGCCCATATCCACGATGAGATACCGCTGCCCGCAGCGCACCACGCTGCTGTTGCCGGACGAACCGGAGTAAAGCGAGATAAATTCAGACATGATAAACCTCAACAAACAAAACCTCTCCGTCTGCTTTACGTCCGTTGATGCAGCGTCTCCCCCTTGTCCGGGGAGGCGGCATCGCGCAAACGATGACGGAGAGGTTTTTCTCAATTACATAGCCTGTTCCAGTGCAGCGGGCACCCGCTCCACCTTCTCGATGTCTGCGCCAAGGCCGCGCAGCTTCTCGACGATGTTCTCATAGCCGCGCTCGATGTGGCCGATCTCCTCGATCTCGCTGGTGCCGTCGGCCATCAGGGCCGCGACCACCATCGCTGCACCGGCACGCAGGTCGGAGGCGCGCAGCGGGGCGGGAGAAAGCTTCTCGACGCCCTCAAACACGGCCACCTGACCGTCCACCTGCACGTTCGCGCCCATCTTGCGCAGCTCGTCCACATAGCGGAAACGGTTGTCCCAGACGCTCTCGGTGACGGTGGAAGTCCCCTTCGCCACGCTGAGCAGGACGCCCATCAGGGGCTGCATATCGGTGGGGAAGCCCGGGTGGGGCATGGTATTGATCTTGAGGGGCAGGATGTCGCCGGTGCGGCGGACCCGCACAGCATCGTCAAATTCCTCCACCTCGACCCCCGCACGCCGGAGCTTTGCGGTGATCGGCTCGAGGTGCTTGGGGGTGACGTTCTTCACCAGCACATCGCCGGCGGTGGCTGCGGCGGCCACCATGTAGCTGCCGGCCTCGATCTGGTCGGGGATGATGCTGTAGGTGCAGCCGTGCATCCGCTCGACGCCGCGCACCTTGATGACGTCGGTGCCTGCGCCGCGCACGTCTGCGCCGCACATATTCAGGAAGTTGGCCAGATCGACGACGTGGGGTTCCTTGGCGCAGTTCTCGAGGATGGTTTGGCCCTTTGCCATCACGGCAGAGAGCATCCCGTTCATGGTCGCGCCGACGCTCACCTTATCGAAGAAGATGTGTGCGCCGTTCAGCTCCTCGGCGTGGACGGTGATCATGCCGTAGTCCACGCTGTCGTCTGCGCCCAGTGCGCTGAACACCTTGAGGTGCTGGTCGATGGGGCGGGGGCCGAGGTTGCAGCCGCCGGGCATGGCCACCTGTGCCTTGCCGAACCGGGACAGCAGCGCACCGAGGAAGTAATAGCTGGCACGCATCTGGCGGGACAGGTCATCCGGGACGTTGGTGCCGGTCAGGTGGGTGGTGTCGATCTCGTAGGTGTTCTTGTTCAGCATCCGCACCTTCGCGCCCAGCACGCTCAGGATCTTCAGGCTCACCGCCACATCGCTGATGTCCGGCAGATTCTCGATGACGCAGACGTCTGCCGCCAGGATCGTAGCGGGCAGGATGCCCACAGCCGCATTCTTCGCGCCGGAGATGATGACTTCGCCGTGCAGGGGCTTACCGCCCGTAATAACAAACTTTTCCAATTTTATGATCTCCTTGTCACAAGCCCGCTCCCCGCAGGCCCCAAAGATGAATTATTCAAGGTGCTTATTCCTTCTCGCTGTACAAAGCTCACAACCAATCGGTATACTTACAGCTATCTTATTATACACAACTTCCAGCAAAAAGCAAAGCCCCAATGCACGCTCCTCGATTATTTTCTGTTTTGCCCAGTTTCTTTTCGAATATCCTCCGATTTTGTCTCTTTTTAAGGAAAATTTTACAAAAGCGCCGCTCACCACACGCTGTCGTCGCAGCGGGTCTCCTTGATCCAGCCCAGCTGATAGGCCCGGACCAGCTGCTTGAGGTCGTGGACCTTCTCCCGCAGCACCTCGCCCTCGTCCGTCTCCTCCACGAGGATGCGGTGGTTCTCCGTCTCGAGGATGTTCTTCTGGGAAAGGATGTCGAGGTTCTCATTCACGGCCTTTTCGGCGCTCTCGAAGGGCTGGTGGGTACGCAGGGACATGGTGCGGCTGGAATAGACCAGCGTGTAGCCCGCAATGCCGGTCTTTTCGTGGTAGGCGCGGCAGAAGCCGCCGTCGATGACCACGAGGCGTCCGCCGCCCTTGATGGGGCTTTCGCCCTTCTTCTCCTGCACGGGGACATGGCCGTTGACGATGTGGCTGGTGCCGGGCAGTCCGAACTCCGCGAGGATGCTGCGGCAGACGGCCTCTTCGTTGTACCATGTATAATAGGGGTCCTTCACCTCGGTGTGGGTCGAAGGGTCGGAGACGTACAGCCGCTCGAAGGTGGTCATGGCGCTGCGGCCGTACAGGGGCGAGAGCTTGCCGCACCACAGATACCACAGGAAATCCTGTCCGCTCTGGCGGGCGGCGCTGCCCTCGGGGGCGAAATAGCCCCGGCGGGCGCGCTCGTCGCAGTAGTCCATGAGGGCGCGGCCCGAGTAGGCATGGCCCTCGAACCGCTCCACGGCGAACGTCCCCTTCTTGGTCATGGGCACCGCGCCGTGGTAGAGCAGGTTGCCGTTCTCGATGTGGTAGACGCTGCCCTTGGCATAGAGGAACTCGACGTGCTGCTGCAATTTCTCACTCTGACGGAAGGACTGCACCAGCTTCTGGAGCACCACCTTCTCATCGCTGTTGAGGGCGGTGGGGTCGGCAGGGTCTACCGTGGGGAAGGAGGTGTCCCGCAGGGGGTACTCCCTGCCTCCCACCACGACGGTGCCCTTCTCCCAGTCGATGCGGCGCAAATAGTCGCGGTCCGCCATCTTGAAGTCGGGGTTGCGGTCGATGACCTGACACTCCAGCTTGAGCATCAGGATGGTGATGGCCTTGTGCATGACGGCGCAGCGGTGGAGCATCCCGGGGGTGTAGGGGCCTCGGGCGGCGTCGGTGTGGGGCATCCAGATGGTCAGGTCATCCTCGCCGTAAAACTGCTCCGCCATCCGCTGCAGATGGCGGAGGTTGATGCCGTAGCAGTCCTCCACCATGCCGTGATTGTGGTAGGCGAGGGTCGTTTTCAGGACGGTGCAGATGCAGATGGGGCTGCCCGCCGCAGCGCCCATCCAGACCACATCGTGGTTGCCCCACTGGATGTCCACATCGTGGTGGCGCATCAGCAGGTCGAGGATGACGTCCGGCCGGGGGCCGCGGTCGAACAGGTCGCCCACGATGTGGAGCTTGTCCACCGCCAGCCGCTTGATCAGCTCGCAGAGGCGGACGATGAACTTATCGGCGCGGCCATTCTCGATGATGCTGCCGACGATCTGGCCGTAGTAGAGGTCCTTGTCGTGGTCCTCGAAGTGGGCGTGGAGCAGCTCATCCAGAATGTAGCCGCAGCTGGAGGGCAGGCAGGCCCGGACGTGCTCCCGGGTGTGTTTGGAGGAGACGAGACGGCAGATGTTGATGAGGCGGAGCAGGGTCTCGCTGTACCACTGTTCCAGCGCCTCCTCGTCGGCGCAGCGCTGCTTGAGCTGGGGCAGCTTCTCGTTCGGGTAATAAATGAGGGTCGCCAGCTCGGCGCGGGTATCCTCCGGCACCGCATCCCCCAGCACGATGTCCACCTTCTCCCGGATGACGCCGGAGGCGGAGTTCAGGATATGTACGAACGCCTCGTTCTCGCCGTGCAGGTCACTCATGAAGTGTTCGGTGCCCTTGGGCAGCTTGAGCAGCGCCTGCGTGCTGATGATCTCGCTGGCAGCCGCTGCCTGCGAGGGATAGTCCCGGGCCAGAAGGCTCAGATATTTCAGGTTGTCCCGGATCTCTTCGTTTTCTGTGCGCATGGTTTCCTCCAGATCATGTAGTATTCTTGCATGACATGCAATATTCATTCTTAGTATACCACTTTCGGGGGCAAAAATGATATAATAGCCCCGGATAATTTATTATGATTCTTTCTCATAGGAGTTGGACGATATGCCTAAAATTCTTTCCGTGACGCCTCCGGCCTCCTGCACCCTCTGCCCCCGCCGCTGCCGCGCCGACCGCGCAGCCGGGCAGGTGGGCTTCTGCGGGGCGGGCCGCACCCTGAAAGCCGCCCGCGCGGCCCTGCATTTCTGGGAGGAGCCGTGCATCAGCGGCACCCGGGGCAGCGGCACGGTGTTTTTCTCGGGCTGCACCCTCAAGTGCTGCTTCTGCCAGAATTACCCCATCAGCGCCGAGGGGCTGGGCAGGGAGATCACGCCTGAGCATCTGGCCGAGATCTTTCTCGATCTGCAGCGGCAGGGCGCACACAACATCAACCTCGTCACCCCCGGCCAGTGGCGGCCGTGGATCATCGCCGCGCTGGACCTCGCCCGGGCCGGGGGGCTGCATCTGCCCATCGTCTGCAACACCGGCGGCTACGAGACGGTGGAGAGCGTGGAGGCGTGGCGCGGCTCCATCGACATCTGGCTGGCCGACCTGAAATACGTATCCTCTTCCCTCTCCGCCGAGCTTTCCGCTGCGCCGGACTACTTCGCACAGGCCAAGCCCGCCATCGAGGCCATGATGGCGCAGGCGGGCCGCCCGGTGTTCGACGGCGAGGGTATGTTGCAGAAAGGCGTCATCCTCCGCCATCTGGCCCTGCCCGGCCACATCGACGACAGCTTCGCGGTCCTCGACCAGATGGCCGCGTGGAATCAGGCCGACCCCGGCTGCTTCATCCCCAGCGTCATGAGCCAGTACACCCCCTTCTACAAGGCCGCAGACCACGGCATCGGGCGGCGCATCACCACCTACGAGTACCGCCGGGTGGTCAACCGGGCCATGGACTTGGGGCTGACGGACGGCTATATGCAGCAGAAGAGCAGCGCCCGGGAGGAGTATACCCCGAGTTTTGACCTGACGGGCATTTGATTTCGTCATGATACACAAAAATCCCGCCAAATTTTCTCTCACGGTGTCTTTCTTTTCCTTGCAAAACGCTCCCGAAAGCACTATAATGGATACAACGATGTGCGTCATTCAGGGTCTGGCTGCCCTGCTGAGCGCCAAACGTCCCCCGCCTCGAAATGGTATAGGCGAGGCCGGGGGCCAATGCCCGAGAAGAGCAACAGGAGGATCGTTATGGAACATTTCAACCCCATTCTGGGCCATGAGACCACCGGACAGAAGTTTATCACCTGCGGCGAGATCATGCTGCGTCTGACACCGCCGGATTATGAAAAAATCAGAACAGCAACATCTTTTGAGGCAAGATATGGGGGAAGTGAGGCAAATGTTGCTCTTTCCCTTGCAAATCTTGGTGTAGATGCATCATTTTTTACAGTAGTTCCGGGAAACAGTCTTGGAAAAAGTGCTGTACGTATGATGCGAAGCAATGATGTAAATTGTGATAACGTGATTTATTCTACGGAAGAAGAGACACCTACGCATCGTCTGGGCACTTATTATCTGGAAACGGGTTATGGAATTCGTCCAAGCAAGGTGGTTTACGACAGAAAACATAGTGCTTTTTCAGAGTACGATTTCAGCAAAACTGATGTAAAAAAACTTCTGGCTGGTTATACATGGCTTCATTTAAGCGGTATTACACCGGCACTTTCATATAACTGCCGCCGCCTTATAGACAAGGCTGTTAAGGCTGCAAAGAAGCTTGGACTTACTGTAAGTTTTGACCCTAATTTCAGAAGTACATTATGGTCATTTAGTACAGCCAGAGATGTTCTTAGTAAGTATCTTCCATATGTAGATGTATTGATTGGTATAGAACCTATTCATGTATACAATCCGGACGGAACAGATGTCAAAGATGGTCTTACAATGGACCCGTCTTTTAAGGATATGGACAGAGTATTTAAGGCTATTGATGAGCAGTATCATATGAAAGCAATCGGAAGAACTGTAAGATATGTCCACTCAGGCAGCAATAATTCTCTCAAAGCTTTCTTCTATACTAATGGAGAGACTTATGAGAGTAAGACGATTAACTTTGAAATTGTTGACCGTGTCGGTGGTGGTGATGCATTTTCATCAGGTCTTATTTATGCACTTATGCAGAATGATATGACACCACAGGAGACAGTTGATTTTGCTGTTGCATCTTCTGTAATGAAGCATGCTATCCGAGGCGATACAAATATCACAAGTGTAGATCAGATTAAGAGACTTATGAACAATGCTTCATTTGATGTACAAAGATAATTATGTGATTTTTAGTACAATTTGTACTAAGATAAGAGCAAGGCAGACAAGTGCTTGACATTTCAGACCTTGTTATATACAATAAAGCCAACTGCAATGACGAAGACAGTAGGATATATTTTAAAGTCAAAGAGAGTCAGGGATGGTGAGAGCCTGATACGAGTAGAATATATTTGAAGATCACTTCTGAGTTGCAGTGACCGAACGAAGTTGTCCAATAGGTACTGCCGGGATTCCACCGTTAGCAGGAACGCATATGTCAGTATGGTGTAATAGGTGGTATAACGAAGGTTTTACAGCTCTCGTCCTGATTACAGGATGGGAGTTTTTTTGTATCAAAATTCAAAAAGGGACAGGGCATGTGTCAATTAGGGACGTAGTAAAATTGAAAAATACTACGTCCCCAAATAAGAAGGAGGAAGAAGAAA
>OKUA01001574.1_pt1 | contig 11906 bp, 12 predicted proteins | sample 1606501 | NCBI WGS metagenome assembly OKUA01 (sample SAMEA3879608, study PRJEB24766) | human gut metagenome | biome: human-associated habitat; feature: feces | place: USA | collected 1985/1987
CGCAGTCAAATTGCGCCGCAAAATTACACATACTTTCTTTATTCACAAAACTTTCAGCAATTATTTCTCAAAATCAGTGTATAAGAACACTCTCACAAGCTATTTTCGCAGAAAAGTAGTATCTTTGAAAAACTTATAATACCTTTTATATATATGCAACAAACGGTTAAAGAACGAATACGTGCACTACGGATGATGCTTAAATCCGAAGCAATTAGTGCTTTCATCATCCCCAGTACCGACCCTCATTTAAGTGAATACGTAGCCTCCTACTGGAAAACCCGAGAATGGATTTCCGGATTTACAGGTTCTGCCGGAACCATTGTCATACTAAAAGATAAAGCCGGTTTGTGGACAGATTCCCGTTATTTTTTGCAAGCAGCCCAGCAACTGGAAGGAACAGACATCACTTTATACAAAGAGATGTTGCCGGAGACGCCGACAATCATCGAATTTATATGCCAAAATCTGCTCCCTGGGGAAACTGTAGGTATCGACGGCAAGATGTTTTCTGCCAACCAAGTAGAACAAATGAAACAAAAACTGGAAACGGCCAATGTCCATCTGAAAGATTATGGAGATTTACCAGGAAAAATATGGAATAACCGGCCGGATATGCCCGATGCACCAGCCTTCATATACGATCTCAAATATGCAGGAAAAAGTTGTGAAGAAAAAATAGCTTCCATACGTACAGAAATACAAAAGCAAGGAACCGACGGACTTTTTATTTCCGCCTTGGACGAAATAGCTTGGACTCTTAATCTGCGAGGAAGCGACGTACATTGCAATCCAGTTATAATCAGCTATTTGCTGATCACTCAAAATAATATAACTTTCTTTGTCTCTCCGCAAAAGATCACTGAAGAGATAAAAAACTATTTAGAAGAGCAACAAGTAAGTATACAACCTTACAGTGAAACAGAGGATTATTTAAGAAAACTAAATATCAAAAGCATATCACTCAATCCGAATCAAACAAACTATGCAATCTATTCTGCAATAAATCCCGCCTGCAGAATTAATCATTGTAATTCTCCCATAACTTTATTGAAAGCAATCCGCAATGAACAAGAAATAGCCGGCATCCATGCAGCTATGCGACGAGACGGCATAGCCTTGGTACGATTTCTTAAGTGGCTGGAAGAAGCAGTCGTTTCAGAGAAGGAAACCGAACTCAGCATAGACCAAAAACTACATGAATATCGGGCTGCTCAAACGCTATATATGGGAGAAAGCTTCGATACAATTGCCGGATACAGGGAACATGCCGCTATTGTACACTACTCCGCAACACCAGATACCAACGCTATTTTATATCCGAAAGGTTTTCTACTCATAGACTCGGGAGCACAATATTTAGACGGTACCACAGATATTACACGTACCATTGCTTTAGGAGAACTAACAGAGGAAGAGAAAACAGACTATACCTTAATACTAAAAGGCCACATAGCCTTAGCCATGGCTAAGTTTCCGGCAGGAACCCGCGGGAGCCAGCTCGATGTATTGGCAAGAATGCCGATATGGCAATATAAAATGAACTTTCTACATGGCACCGGTCACGGTGTAGGACATTTTTTAAGCGTACACGAAGGGCCTCAGAGTATCCGCATGAACGAAAATCCGGTCGTTCTTCAACCCGGCATGGTAACATCCAATGAACCCGGTGTATACAAAGCCGGGAAACATGGCATTCGGACTGAGAACCTGACTTTGGTACGTCGTGCAGGAGAAGGGATGTTCGGTGATTATCTGGAATTCGAGACAATCACACTCTGTCCTATATGTAAAAAAGGAATTATCAAAAAGATGCTCACAGAAGAAGAAGTGACATGGTTAAACACTTATCATCAAAATGTATATGACCAATTAGCACCGGACTTAAACGAAGAAGAAAAAATGTGGTTGAAAGAAGCTACTGCAGCAATCTAATAAAAATCAAAAGAATATGGCTTTAATAAAATCAGTAAGAGGATTCACTCCCGAAATCGGAGAGAATTGCTTCCTCGCCGACAATGCGGTTATTATCGGTGATGTAAAAACAGGACGTGATTGTAGTATCTGGTTCAGTACCGTATTACGTGGAGATGTTAACTCAATCCGTATCGGTAATGGGGTCAATATACAGGATGGCAGCGTACTCCATACACTATATGAAAAATCCACCATCGAGATAGGGGACCATGTATCCGTCGGACATAATGTTACCATTCACGGAGCCTGTATAAAAGATTATGCGCTAATAGGCATGGGCTCCACTCTACTCGATCACGCAGTCATCGGAGAAGGTGCCATCGTAGCAGCAGGTTCGTTAGTTTTAAGCAATACCGTTATCGAACCGGGAAGTATTTGGGGAGGTGTGCCGGCCAAATTCATTAAAAAAGTAGATCCGGAACAAGCCAAAGAGCTAAACCAGAAAATAGCCCATAATTATCTAATGTATTCTTCCTGGTATAAAGAAGAAAAATAAGCCCCCAAAGTGCCTAAATGCTTATAAAAGAAATCACCCACGCCGCAAACAAATTTGCAGCGTGGGTAATTTCGTTGAAAGAGAATTTTAGACATCTCTTTTTATAAACAGTTCTTAAAAGTTTATCATATGCAATATTCTCTCTGTTGCCCCGGCATTACTGGTGACATAATATCCGGCATTAGCTCCGGTTTCGCTCAAGAAAGCTTTATCAGAGAATAACCTGTCGAGCAATACTTCCAACTCTTCATAGTTTTTAATTGAATATGCACCCTTTGCTTCAAGAAGTTGAACAGCCTCCATAAATTTCTGGTATTTAGGTCCGAATATTACCGGAATACCATAAACGGCAGCCTCCAATGTATTGTGAATACCAACTCCAAAACCACCGCCAATGTAAGCAATTTCACCGTAACGATAAATAGACGACAACAAACCATAACAATCGATTATGAGACAATCGGCTTTCAACACATTTTTTTCGTCAGCGCGTGTATATCGCACATAAGGTCTCTTCAATTTTCCTATAATCTCTACCAAATGATTTTCATCGATCACATGCGGAGCAATAATAAGTTTCATTTCCGGATGGGTATTGAAATACTCCAAAAATAAATCTTCATCCGGCCCCCATGAGCTTCCAGCAACAAACGTTGGTGAATGAGCCTTAAATTTCTCCACCAAAGGCAAATATTTGGCTTCTTCCCTAATCTGCAACACCCGATCGAAACGAGTATCACCAACCACCGTCACACGTGTAATTCCGATTTTTGACAGATACCGTTTAGAAGTCTCGTTCTGTACAAACAAATGATCAAAGTCTTTCAAAACATCACGATATGCGCCTCCATACCATTTAAAAAATATCTGCTCCCGGCGAAATATAGAAGAAACGCTATACACAGGAATACGGCGTCTATGCATTTCATCCAGATAATTTTTCCAGAATTCATACTTGATAAAGAAAGCCATACAAGGATTGATGATATCCAAGAACTTCTTCACATTGCGCGGCTTATCAAACGGCAGATAACAGACAATATCCGCCCCCCGGTAATTTTTGCGCACTTCATATCCCGATGGAGAAAAGAATGTCAACAATATCTTATAATCCGGATATTTCTCCCTTATCTTCTCAATCAACGGTCTGCCCTGCTCAAATTCACCTAAAGAAGCAGCATGAAACCATATATAGCGAACATCTTTCTCCACCTGTTGACGAAGAAGTTCGTATACCACCCAATGCCCTTTCATCATCTTCCGGGGCTTCCGGCTAAAGGGGGCGGCCAAATGTATCACAATGTCATAAAGGACTATTGCCAGATTGTAGAGCATATCGTTTTTATTACTTCAAAATCTCTACGGCACGCTTTATACGAGCCAATGTTTCTTCTTTACCCAACACCCATGAAATATCAAACATGTGCGGCCCTTTCCCTTCTCCTACCAATGTCAAACGAAATGCATTCATGATATTACCTGTATGGTAACCTTTTTCTGCAATCCAATCCATCACTATCTTCTCTTGACCTTCAATACTGAAATCTTCGATACCTGCCAATACCTCCGCCAATTCAGTCATACACTTGGCAGAATCCTCTTTCCAGCGTTTCTTCACCGTCTTCTCATCATATTCTACAGGAGCAACAAAGAAAAAGCTGCAAACATCCCACAATTCGCGAACAAAGCTGACCCGGTCTTTCATCATTCCCATCACAGTCACGACTTTTTCGAAAAGCACCTCTATCCCATGTTCTTTCAAGACAGGCACAAAAAACTCGGCAATTTCTTCATTCGATTTCTGTTGAATATATTGATGATTGAACCAAATTCCTTTTTTATAGTCGAACTTGGCTCCCGACTTACTACAACGATGCAAATCGAAGAGTTCGATCAATTCATCCATTGACATCACTTCCTGATCATTTCCCGGATTCCATCCCAGCAAAGCAAGGAAATTGATAACAGCTTCAGGAAGATAACCCGATTCACGATAGCCTGACGACACCTCACCCGTTTTAGGATCATGCCACTCCAACGGGAATACCGGGAATCCCAAACGATCACCGTCACGCTTGCTCAACTTACCGTTTCCTTCCGGCTTCAACAGTAAAGGCAGATGTGCAAAAGCAGGCATCGTATCCTCCCAACCAAAAGCCCGGTAGAGCAACACATGCAAAGGTGCCGAAGGCAACCATTCTTCCCCACGAATCACATGGGAAACCTCCATCAAATGGTCATCCACTATATTTGCAAGATGGTAAGTAGGTAATTCATCAGCCGATTTGTAAAGCACCTTATCATCTAAAATAGAAGAATTTATAATCACCTCACCGCGAATCAGATCATCGACATGCACATCTTCATTGGGCTCTATTTTAAAACGAACCACATATTGTTTGCCTTCAGCAATTAACGCATCCACTTCTTCTTTCGAAAGGGTCAGCGAATTACGCATCATACCACGCGTGGAAGCATCATATTGAAAATTTGCAATCTCAGCACGTTTAGCATCCAACTCTTCGGGAGTATCAAAAGCAATATAAGCCTTGCCGTTATCCAATAATACTTTCACATACTTCTTGTATATTTCACGGCGTTCAGACTGGCGATACGGGCCATACTCTCCTCCAAAGCTCACCCCCTCATCAAAATGAATTCCCAGCCATTTAAAAGACTCGAGGATATATTCTTCAGCTCCCGGAACGAAACGGTTCGAATCAGTATCTTCAATACGGAAAATCATATCGCCTCCGTGCTGACGAGCAAAGAGATAATTATACAAAGCTGTACGCACACCACCGATGTGCAATGCCCCTGTCGGGCTCGGAGCAAAGCGAACTCTTACTTTTCTTTCTGCCATAATTTGGGTTAGTATAGGTAAATCGCCGCAAAATTAAACTTTTTTTTCCACACGATTGTTTTTTTTTGTACTTTTCGCAAAAAATTCAAAGGATATGAATCATCTCAAGAAAAAAAAGAGCTTCTCTTACAGAGATTTGTTGTACAAAGCACTGATATTTGTGGCTACAGTAACAGTTATTGTATACTTTCTGCCTCGAGACGGTAAATTCAACTATCAGTTTGACATTAACAAGCCTTGGAAATACGGACAGTTGATCGCCACCTTCAATTTTCCGATCTACAAAGACAATGAAGTGGTAAAACGCGAACAAGACAGTCTGCTAAGTACTTTCCAACCTTACTACCAATTAGATAAAAACATAGAAACAAATGCCCTCAACAAGCTGAAAGAAGATTACCATAACCATCTTAAAGGCATCCTTCCCTCAACGGATTATATTCGCTATATCGAACGGACGCTAAAAGATATTTATACTTCCGGCATCCTATCAACAGAAGATGCCCAAAGCCTGAATAAGGACAGTACGGAATACATCAGAAAAATAGACAATAAACTGGCAAAGTCGCAAGCCATATCCGGCACTTATACCGTAAAGAAAGCATATGAACATCTACTGTCTGCCGATACAGCCCATTATAACCGGAATATTCTGCGACAATGTGCTCTCAATGAATACATTTCCCCCAATCTGATTTATGATCAAGAGCGTTCCGAAAGTACAAAAAAAGAAATTCTGGACAATTATTCCTGGTCGAATGGAGTGGTAGTCAGCGGACAAAAAATCATAGACCGCGGAGAGATTGTAGACCAAGGAACATACAACATATTGGAATCCCTTCGGAAAGAATCCATCAAACGGAGTGAATCCCTCGGCCAAAAGCGTCTGATCTTAGGAGGTCAGATCCTTTTTGTCAGCGTCTTCATACTCTGCTTCATGCTCTATTTGGAGTTATTCCGCAAAGACTATTACCAGCGTAAAGGTAGCTTGTCTCTCCTCTTTATTCTCATTGTTTTCTACAATGTAATCACTGCATTAATGGTGACGCATAACATATCCAATGTATATATCTTGCCTTATGCAATGCTTCCCATCATCATACGGGTATTCCTCGATTCCCGTACAGCTTTTCTTACACATGTCATTACCATACTGATCTGTTCGATAACACTGCGGTTCCCGCACGAATTCATCTTAGTTCAGTTAGCCGCCGGCCTGGTTGCCATCTTCAGTTTACGGGAATTATCACAAAGATCACAGCTTTTCCGTACTGCGCTTTTGGTCATATTAACTTATGCCGCCATTTATTTTGCTATCGAACTGATCACAGAAAACGACCTATCGAAGCTGAATGTCCGCATGTATACCTATTTTATCACTAACGGAATCCTATTATTGTTTGCATATCCTCTTCTATTTTTACTGGAAAAGACATTCGGATTCACATCTAATGTAACATTGGTAGAGCTATCGAACATCAACACCGATCTGCTCCGCCAAATGTCCGAAACTGTGCCTGGAACTTTCCAACACTCGATGCAAGTAGCCAATCTTGCCGCAGAGGCAGCTATCCGCATAGGCGCCAAAAGCCAACTCGTGCGTACCGGTGCCTTATATCATGACATAGGAAAAATGGAAAACCCCGCGTTTTTTACAGAAAACCAGTCCGGAGGAGTAAACCCACATAAAAACTTGAGCTATGAACAGAGCGCACAGGTAGTAATCAGCCATGTGACGGACGGTCTTAAACTGGCAGAAAAGCATAATCTTCCTAAAGCCATAAAAGATTTTATCAGTACCCATCATGGACGTGGAAAAACAAAATTCTTCTACATCTCTTGGAAAAATGAACATCCCGGCGAAGAGCCTGACGATGAGAAATTCACTTACCCGGGTCCCAACCCTTTCTCTAAAGAAACCGCTATACTGATGATGGCAGATGCGGTAGAAGCCGCCTCACGCAGTTTACCCGAATACACGGAAGAGAGTATCAGCAGTCTGGTAGAGAAAATCATCGATTCACAGATGAAAGAAGGTTACTTTAAAGAATGTCCTATCACTTTTAAGGATATCGCAACCGTTAAAGCTGTTTTTAAAGAGAAACTAAAAATGATTTATCACACTCGTATCAGTTATCCGGAATTAAAAAATGAAAACAACCCTCCCCGAACAAAAACAAGCTGAGAAATTGCTGCAACGCAACAAAATACAGCTTCACGATATTAAGAGTTTCAGTTTTATGGAACGTTATCATCAGGCACCTCGTAAAGACAGCCGTGTTTCAAAAGATAAATATGGTGCAGGAATACTTACCCTGCATCTAATACAAAGTACTGACAAGTCGATCTACTTGACCCCATTTCGACATCCGACGTCTATCATCCGTTATCTGGTGTCAAACGGAATACCATTTGACAATTATAGACCGGGAAAGAGAGCGGCAGGAACGATTGTACCAGAAAAGAAATATTGCCGTTCCTCTCTCTACATGCTCTACTTTGTCTCATTGTTCATTGCATTTGCCGTACTGGGATGTAGAATGATTATTTCCGGCGTATTATGGGAAATGATTCCGGGAAGCTTTTTTCTCGTTTTAAGTGCTTTCCTACTATATGCACTATTAGCCCGTTTCGGTTACATAACTTTAACCAACGATATGATTACCATACACAGTATCGGCCGGAAAGTATCATTCCCATACAGTAACCTGCAAAAGGTGAATTTTGATTATGCGCGCGAACAAACGTTCACTTATACTATGGAAGTATTAGACAATGACTACAATTATCATTTATATTATATAGGAAGAGTTCCCCGTAAAAAACTGGGAGAGATCACAAAATATCTACAGCAAGTCGGTATCGACGCCACCTGCTACATAGAGCAAGACAAACGTTTCTACCGAGACTTGTACAGTAGACATTAATACCTAACAACCAAGCTTCTCCAACAAACCGGAACAGGCATCTTCAAGTATATCGAGAACGTATTCAAACCCCTCAGCCCCTCCATAGTACGGATCGGGAACATGATCGGCCGGAATACGCCTACAGTATTCCGTCATACGGTGTATCTTCTTCTGCTCCTCACCCCCCGGAGCACGCTCTTGTAAATCGTCTATATTACGGTCGTCCATCCCGATAATAAGGTCAAAGTTATAAAAGTCTTCCGTACGTACCGGTCTGGAACGATGCACAAGCTTATAACCACGGCGGGCAGCATGAGCACGCATTCTACTATCGGGCAGTTCTCCTTCATGATAAGCCAAAATACCAGCCGAATCAATTACAAACTCTTTTTCCAGTCCGGCTTCTTTCAATAAGTGAAGCATCACCCCTTCGGCCGTAGAGGAACGACATATATTTCCCAGACAAACAAACAGTATCTTCTTCATATATAAATAATGTGCCAATTAATAATGTGCCAATATGCCAATTAAATAATATGCCAATGTGCCGTTCGGCATGATAGCGCAGCCAATTGGCACATTGGCATATTGGCATATTATTAATTGGCACATCATTAAAACGAATTCAAAATTTCATTTGCACGATTTACGGTCACGGCAGCAGGAATCTCCGGAAAATCCTCCAGACGGAAAGTAGACAGCATCTTTTCTATCTTCTTCCAACCGTTCTTATTTCCCTTATCTAAGAACTCCTTACGCAATATGGTTATTTTTTCATGTGCCTGAATACCCTCTATCAATTTTTCAAAACGAATGGAACTACGAGCCCCCGGATACACCAGATAAGTATCACCACCAGCCCATGTCTTGAACCGTGAATCGAGCAAGGGTTCAAGAGGCCAGCTATTGTATGCCCAACGTAAATACCCGTCCAGATGTTTCTGAGCCGAATAGAAACTCATCCATGCCGCCTCTGCCGGATCCGAAAAAGTGAACGTATTCGGATACGCTTCTGCACAAGATGTATAATAGGTCGTCAGTTTATTCTCCGAAGCGCGACGCATACGCACATCCACCGGAAACTCCTGTCCGATACAGATACAATAATCATAAAGAGCCGGTTCTATTTCCGCATGATAGTTCCCGGCCAGAGAAACTTTAAATTCCGGATCAGCCTTTCGAATAACCGCCAAAGTTTTCTGCATAACCTCCATCGGCCGCTCGTCCATTGCTATCGTACAAATACCAAACCAACCCTTTTCACGTAAATGCCGTGAAAAAGAAGATAACATAGCTATCCACATTTCCTCATATTCTTTCTCTCCCGGAGCCGTCTTCACAGACTTCATACTATTGGTGGCCTGATCGAAATACTGAAATGAAAGTTCCCACGGTACCATTGAATAACAGTTTATCTGCCGGTCAATGCCAACACTCATCATGAACTCCACCCAACGGTCGAACACAGTATAGTCAAAACCCCAAGTACCGTCTGCTTTTTTCATCCAGGTTACCATCGTTTCAAAAAAGTCCTCCGTCTGCCCGTTCCAAGGTTTATGCATAATACTTGCCGTAATTATTTTCTGACCGGCATCTGCCAACATTTTCATCAACGGACGCATGGCATCCAAATGAGCCTGACTCCAGAGCGGAACCTGGTAATAGCGGGCCACAGCAAACGGATTCTGCCAAAGATCCAAATGATAAGTCCATTCTGAAGGTACAGGCAACACGCGGTCAGAAACCTGAATTTCCAATTTTAACTTACCTAACAAGTGATCGCCGTCTTTAACACACACCTCTCCTTTGTAAGTACCGGGAGCAGCCGACTGCGGTATTTGGCACTTCACCCAAACCGGTTGTGTAGTCATAGCCTCAAGCAATCCGCTTTGCAGCATATGATCTATCGGATCGGCCACTAACAAAGAATCATACAGTGAATGGTCAGGACGATGTCCGCAAGCCCCTTTTCCATCTTTGTTCAACTCATCCGTCATCACATAACGTACAAAACCGATATTCCAGGCATCAGAGGGAAGTACCTCTCCTTTATTGTTTTTTAAATCAGAAAGCGTACATTTCAAATTCTCCACTTCACTACCGGTCCATACAACGGCTTGAGCATTTACCTTTTCACCCCGCCAGGCATGTAGACGAAGTGTATTTTGCTGTTTCAACTGCGGCACTTTATGCTTTGCATAACGCACGTCCGTACTACCCCAAGAGACATGCGGATTCTTAACCATAGCCCATTCCCGGGACACGGGCTGCATCGGATCGGGTAATTCCGTATAAGTCAAAACCGGAAAAGGCGTCTGCCCCGTAGGTACTCCACACTGAGTGACTCCCTGCTGTGCAGAAAGCACTCCAAAACTCAATAGACAAGAAAATAATGATAAGGTTATTCGCTTCATAGCTTCTATTTTAAGGATAAATATATATTCAAATTACATAGGATCTACATCATAATACACAATCAACGATTTGAAACGCTCATCTTCAATCATTTCCCGTTGTACTTGCAACAACAACTCCCTGGCACGCCCCATCGACGCATTATATTCTATCTTCACGATTATCTTTTTTATAAAAAGAGTCTGTATCCGCCCTACCGGCGGCTTGTCCGGACCCAACACACGCGCCCCGAATACAGTACGCAGTTTTCCCGCCATCACGTCAGCCATCTGCTCCAACAGAATCTCATTCCGATTTTTCAGATAAACATACACCAGACGATAATAAGGCGGATAGTGAAACATCTGCCTTTCGGCAAGTTGGCCGGCAACCATCTGTTCATAATCATTCGCCATCACCTGAGCAATGATAGGATGGTCGATACTTTTGGTCTGTAAAATGACACGCCCCTGTTTGTTTTTCCTTCCGGCACGCCCGGCAACCTGTGCCATCAACTGAAAAGCCCGTTCATATGAACGAAAATCAGGATAATTCAGCATCGTATCCGCATTAAGAATACCTACCACACTTACATGGTCAAAATCCAACCCTTTCGATACCATTTGCGTACCGATAAGTATATCCGTTTTCCCCTGTTCAAAATCAGCAATAATCCTTTCATAACAGGCTCACTCCTTACTGCTGTGTCCCTTTGTTGAAAAACAGCATAATCCCTTCCAGTGTCGGCCGTTCCAGTGAAAAGGCTTCGTTTACCAATTCCCGTTTCACCAGCGCTTCCACACCAAATTGATGACGGCGCACCCGCAGGATGGCTTCCGGCGCCACCGTCTGCAACTGCTCCTCGCTGCCCTGAAACACGGCGTATTCTTCCAGCAGGCGGTCTTTTTCCATGCTCAGCTCAATGTGCCCCTTATGAATGTAGGTGATGTAATCGCAATGATCGGCGCAACCTTTTCTTTTACGGTCAGGCGCAGATTTGATCCAAGCGTGCTGTGTTTATCATTCACCGTGGTTGTATTTCCAGCCAAGTCCTCCGCGGTTACAGACACCGGATAATAATGTCCTGTCTGCTTATAACTGGATTTTGCCGGGGCTGTGATCGTCGCCTCATACTTTCCTGTCGAACTGTTCAGCGTAAGGACTGTTGTTACGCCGTTAATGACGGCTTTTACCTGTTTTACTCCCATTTATTTAACTCCTTTCAAACTGCCCAAGCGTACACTCAGGCGTGGTAATGTTTTTTTAT
>OKUA01001580.1_pt1 | contig 11866 bp, 9 predicted proteins | sample 1606501 | NCBI WGS metagenome assembly OKUA01 (sample SAMEA3879608, study PRJEB24766) | human gut metagenome | biome: human-associated habitat; feature: feces | place: USA | collected 1985/1987
GGATCTTAGCTCAGCTGGGAGAGCATCTGCCTTACAAGCAGAGGGTCACAGGTTCAAGTCCTGTAGGTCCCATTTATGCCGGCGTGGCGGAACTGGCAGACGCACAGGACTTAAAATCCTGCGGGACTTATACTCCCGTACCGGTTCGATTCCGGTCTGCGGCACTTCAATGAGGAGCTTCAAATCCTAATGATATAAGGATTTGGAGCTTTTTTCTATCCTCAAAAATTTTATACGAAACGAATCTTTAAATTTTTAAATACAGCATGGAAAAGCCTTAAAATAAGGGCTGCAAAGAATATTTGCGTGGTAAAATCAAGGATGTAAAAAGCTAATTGCTTGTTATATTCACGATAAAAGATAAAATGAAATTATAAGGAGGAATTCAAAAATGCAATTAGGTCAGATGATTGTAAAACTCAGAAAGGAACAAGGACTGACACAGGAGACTTTTGCAAAAAAGTTTAATGTAACAAGACAAACAGTTTCAAATTGGGAGAATGAGAAAAGTTATCCAGATTTACATACCTTAGTAAAGATAAGTGATGAGTTTAATCTTTCTCTTGATATTTTATTGAAAGGGAATCCTACTATGGTAAATGATATTGATAAAAAGGTAAAAAAACATACGCTCTATAAAGGAATCATACTAGGGCTAATACTCATAATTGCTGTCCTATCTTCTGTTATTTATTTAACCAATAAAACTATAGGTGATGTTGCAAAGGATTCTATAGGCAATAATACAGAAGTAGCAGTAATAGAGGTATACAATTCTTCAAACAACGAATTACTGAAAAAATATGATGACAAAAATTCTATAAAAAAATTTATTTCTGCTTTAAATATGAAAAATTGGAAAAGCACAAACATAAGTGAAAATATGCAGCCTCAATATTTGATAAAATTTTATGACTCTGTTGAAGGAGAAAATGATAATATAACAGAACTTACGATTTATGAGGGAGGAGAATATGCAACTATTTTTATGACTTCTCCTGGCGGAGCAAAAAAAAGTTATAAAACACAGATTGCTATTTCAGAATTGGTTGATTAAAAAACAGCAGGGAGAAGCGTTGGTTTACAGCGCTTCTCCTTCTTTTATCATTTTTCTAATTTTAATAGTAAAGCATACCAGCCCCTCTTCTGTAAGATGGCTGAAAATTCCACATTCTTCATCATAATACATACGAATACGTTCCTGTATGTTATAGATTCCATACCCTTTCCCAGGAGTGCTTAGTATTTTTTGTACTTCTTCTTCACTTAGCTTGCCTCCATTATTATATACATTGAAAACAAGAAATTCTTCCTCGCACAAATATTCAATTTTGATTTTTCCTTTTTCTCCCTCACAGAAATCTACACCATGACAAATAGCATTTTCCACAATAGGTTGCAAAAGAAAGTTTGGCATTCTGCATTCCCTGCCTTCTTCTGAGAGATTATAAATCACTTCAAAGCTGTTTTCATGGGATTTTAATTGAATCTGTAAATATGCCCTAATGTTTTCCAATTCATTTTGTACAATGGTAATCTGCTTTCCATTGTTTAAAGCTGTTCGGTAAAACTTTGCTAAAAGCCCCGTAATATCTGCGATTTCATCCTGCTCTGAACGGATTGCTTTCCATTTTATACTAGAAAGACAATTATAGAGAAAATGAGGATTCATCATCGCCTGCAGGGCCTTTAACTCTTCTTTTCGTTTTTCCATACCAAGCTGATACATGTCTTCCATCATCCCATTGATTTTCCAACACATTTTATTAAAGCTAGCTGCCACAATTCCAATCTCATCCGAATAGTTATCTTCCAGTTTCAAATCAAAATTTCCCTGACTCACTTCTTCTGCACAATGTTTCAACTGCAAAACTCTGGAGCTTAAAATTTTGGAAATTAAATTCATCAAAATGGCTGCCGCTGCCAAACAAATTCCCATAACAAAACAAGTAGTAGCCAATATGGTAATCATCTGACCTGAAATTTCTTCTTTATCAATATAATAATAAATCTTCCATCCATTACTTAGTTCTTCTGAAACTGCAAGCATCCCCCTCCCTGTTTGATAAAATCCAGGCTCACGTCCCGTCTCAATGGCTGTGGCAATTTCTTTCTCCAGATTGTCATCTGCCACTGCCTGTTTTTTCATTACATGATTTTCCTTGTCCGTAAGCACAACCCCATTATTTAAATATTCCGACTGATAAATCCCTTTGGTAAATTCATCTGGAAAAACTTCTAACTTCATCACACCAATAGGTTTTGAAGAGGTAGCAGCATCCAAAAGCACTCTTACCGCATAAATCCTATCATCTTTTACCACCCATCTGGTTTTATAACTCCCAGATGTTTTCTCCATCCACTTCCTAGCTTCTTCATTCATAGGTTTCAAAAAATTCCCCAAGGGCTGCTGCACATAAGAGGAGAAAATCTCTATGCCCTTCATATTATAATCGCTGGAAATAAAATACCAAAAGGTTGGTTCAACAGAATCATTCATTTCTCTTGCCAGAGCATTCATATCTCTTTCGCTTCCTTCTAGTCTCTCCCGCAGCTTGGCATGATAAGACAAATATTTAATATTGTCATTTTCTCTCTGAATATTACTTTCCAGATTATATACAATGGAATCTATATTGTTTTCCATGGTATATCTGGTCTGGCGCATAAGATTCTTGCTGGAAACAGAGTATGAATAAATACCTAATACTAAAATAGGAATCAACACTAAAATCAAATAGCTAATGACCAATTTTTTCCTTATGGAAGCTCCTCCATAATACCAATTCCATAATTTTTTCATAATTTTTCTCTCAATTGCTTTGGTGTCACACCATAATAATTTTTAAACAAACGGTTAAAATAGGACTGATTTTCATATCCGCAGGTTTTCGCCACCTGGACAATTTTCATGGTGCCTTCTTCCAACATTTTTCTGGCTTTCATCATCTTAATATCCGTTACATATTTTACCAGGGTCTGCCCCGTCTCTTTCTTAAAAATATAGCTCACATAGGCAGGAGTTAAATTCACATTTTCAGCGACATAATTCAGACTGATATCCTTTGCATATTCCTTTTCTATGAGATTTTTAATTTTCTGAATAATCCTGGATTCATCCTGCTCTTTCCCATCAAGAAAAGATAGCATCTTATCTACAGCATTCTGATATACTTCAATCATATTTTTCAGGCTTTTTGCCCGAAACAAAGCCTCTGCCAGAGCAAGTGCCTCCTCAAACTCAATCTTAGGCACCTTGTCATAAATAGCTTTGATAATGGAATATAAGAGATTTTGTAAGTAAATCTTGCTCACCTTATCAAGAGAAGCCACCACTTTTATAAGTTGGTCATTTTGTTTGGCAATAAGTTCTGTGTCCATGGATTCAATAGCCTGCATCATCTGTCTGGCAGCCCGCTCTGCATCCTGGGCATAAAGTTCTGTCTCACTGTAGTATCCTCTAGTGCTGACAATCTGGTTTCCATATCCAAAAAGTTCTGCCTGTATTTTGTGTATCTGTACCAACTGTTTCTCCAGTTTTTTCGCGCTGCCCACTACCTCACTAATAATGACCGCTGCCTCACTTCTGGTTTTCACCTGCAAATCCCGCAGGATTTTCTGCAACTGTTTCTCCAATTCATCCCCTGTCAAAAAACGGGAATCCCACACAATAACATAAGCTTCATTCGGATACATTTCCAAATAGGAGGTTTTTTCGCCAAGATACATTTTTAAAAACTGCAGGAAAATCTCTTCATACTCTTCAAAAAAATTTTCTGTAAATTCAATATCAAGGATTCTGCAATTTTTTCCTGTTCCCAGATTTAGAATCTGTTCTGCTTTTTCTGCCTCTTCTTGCTCAATTTTAGCACTGCTGAAAATTTTATACAGCAGATTTCTCCGATTCTGAACCTCCGCAGTCTGAAGTCTCTGTCCTTCCTCATTTTCCCTTTGCACAGACTCTATGACAGAAACCATAATTTTCTGAAATTCTTCAATCTCAATGGGTTTCAACAAATAGCTTACTGCATTTGCTTCTAAAGCCTGCTTCGCATAGCTAAATTCTCCGTAGGCGCTGAAAATAATAATCTTTATTTCTGGTCTGGTATCATGAACCTTTTTTGCCAGCTCCAGCCCATCCATAATAGGCATCTTTACATCTGTAAATAAAATATCAATCTTTGTTTTCTCTATACATTGAAGAGCTTCTTTTCCATTGGAAGCCTGCATAATTTCCAAAGGATATTCATATTTTTCAATCAACCAGGAAATCCCTTCCCGTTCTTCTCGCTCATCATCTACCAACAAAATTTTTATCTTCCCCATTCCATTCCCTTCCTTCCAGCCCCTACATCCTTATTTTCTGTATACTCTGCACATATTTTCTTTTAGTATACCTTTGTTTTCCGCGTTTTTCAACAATACATGCAAAAGAATTGTCCACATACACAAACGTACAGTAAGAATAGTGATGCACTTCTGACTCAGCCTGCGCTCCCTTTGAGCCTGTAGTCTCAAAGGGTACTCGGCAAATTCGCCAGAATCGCACCACTATTCTTGATTGTTCTTTTCCGCATTGCAACTTTTCAGAAAATCTTTATTCTTGTTCCTGTAAAAAATTCAGAAATCGCTTTACGCCCCCGCCGATTTGCTGGACGCCTTCTGGTCTTTCGCCTTTTACTTCGGATACATCGAAAAAGTCTCCCTTTGCGGTTTTTTCTGTTTTCATAAAGCTGTCACTGCCAAAGATACCTTTTTCAATGCCCACATATTCATCTCCCCAGTATGTACATTCTTCTGGAAGGATGCCTGATTCCTGGGAAATCAGGGTGAAAATACTGTCCACGTTATCACTTTTGCTTGTGGTTCCAACTTCCAGATATTTGGCATCACAGGTAGGAAGAACTTCTGCATCGTATTTTCTTCCTATTTCCTTCGCCAAATTCATCAGTCCTTGTAGCCCACTTGTAATACCATGCTCTTTAAGTGATGCTTTGAGATTTCCAAGTTCATCCTCCTGCATAAACAGGTTTTCTCCTCTCTGATTAGACACCATGAGGTCAATCTTACAATAATTTGGTCTGCTAAACACAATATCTGTATCAAAATCATATCGTGCCTTTAATTCCTGATGTATTTCAAAACAAATCTTGTGAATAGTCAAAAGTTCCTCTTTCTCCGGCACCATGTTTTTAAAAATATACGGTTTCCCATCATGAAAGGTATAATTATAAGCCCCACGTCCAAGTCCAAGATACAGATTATCAAGCTCTTCCTGGGTGAAATAACTTTCCAGTTTACCTCCTGCTATGTTTTCAATGGTAGTACCGCTGATGATTGCAAGTTTCACACCTTTTTGCAGTAATGGCTTCATAGCCTTAACAGCCTCATCCACTGGTGCTTTTCTGGACATCACGGCCGTCCCATCCCAGTCAAAAAAAATTGCTTTATAATTCTTCCACATAGGTTTCCCCTTCTCCCTGTAATATAATTTCTTTTTCACCGACTAAAAATTGAATTTTAGTCCCTTCTATCACTGTAAATTTAGCTTCTTTTTTGGAAATCTCAATTTCCAGAAGTGTTCCTCGAAATCTTAGTCTGAATGCATATTCCTCCCATTCTTCTGGAATAGATGGTTCAAAACGAAGCTCTGACTGCTGGCAGCGTACCCCTGCAAACCCATTTACAATGGCCTGCCAGGTTCCTGCCATATTCGCTGCATGAATACCTGCATAGAAATTGTTATGGTAATCATCCAAGTCCATACGGGCAGACTGTGAGAAATACTCATAACCTTCTTTCAGATAGCCAATGCTGCATGCAACAATTCCGAAAATACAAGTAGAAAGTGAAGAGTGATGTAGTGTCACTTCCTGATAGAAATCATAATTTCTCTTAATTTCTTCTTTTGTAAATAAGCTGCTGTGAAGATACATACCCAAAATAGCATCTGCCTGTTTTGACATACGGTGTCGCATAATAAACAATGGATGATAATTTTCATACAGCCATGCTCTTTTTTCTTGAGGAATCTTATTTTCATCCCAAGGTTTACGCATCATAAAACCGTCATCCATAGGATAAACTTGCCGTTTTTCATCATAAGGAAAATACATTTTCTCAATGATTTCCTTCCAAAGCAAGGTCTCTTCTTTGGAAAATTCTAATTTTTCTTCTAATGCTTCCAAACACTTCGGTGCGTGTTTTTCTAAATATTCTACAGCGTCTACAGCATCTCTTAAATTTTCTCTTGCCATAAGGTTTGTATAGAAATTATTATCTACCAGCACATTATATTCATCTGGCCCTGTCACATCACAAATACAGTATTTTCCACCTTTGCACTCAGCAAAACTTCCCACATCAGCCCACACTCTGGCGGTTTCAATGAGCATCTCTGCTCCTTTTTCTTTTAAATATTCTACATCCCCAGTCACTTGTAAATACAAGGACAAAGCGTAAGCAATATCCCCATTAATATGATACTGAGCTGTTCCCAGTGGGTAATACGTAGAAGCTTCTTCCCCATTAATCGTTCTCCACGGATACAACGCACCTTTTTCATGTCCAAGGATTCTGGCTCTACCTCTGGCCTGTTCCAGAGTACTATAACGATAATCCAGAAGATGTCTGGCTGCCTCTGGCTCAGTATATACCAGAACTGGCAGGACATACATTTCTGTATCCCAGAAATAATGGCCTTCATAGCCTTCCCCAGACAGCCCCTTAGCGCCCATACCGGTTCTTCCGTCTCTTCCTGCTGACTGAATAATGTGGAACAAATTAAAATGAATTCCCTGCTGCAGAGCCTCATTTCCTTTAATTCTCACATCTGCAATCTTCCAAAAACGTTCCATATATTCTTTCTGACGTTCTTCCAGATACGAATAGCCCTCCTGTCTGGCTCTTGTCAGTTCTTGTGTCACAAACGTTTCTAATTTTTCTTTCGGCATATCTAACTGAGTGCTATAACAAACAAATTTCTCCAAGGTAATAGCTTCTTCTTCTCTGCCATCTAAAGTACAGGATATAGATGCCTCTAAGTCTCCAATTTCTGACCTCAAGGACGCTTCTATAACTTCCCCTTCGGAAAGAATGGTATGAACACTTCCACAAGCCATGGTAAGGTGACTTCCTATGGTTTCTCCTTCATAATAAAGTCCATCTTCTTTTACCCAAAGGTTTTTCTTTTCCAGACGTCTGCCAAAAGGGCCGTAATCCACAATAGGATTGGTTTTTCTGGTGTGATTTTCCACATCTGCACAAAGTTTTGATACAAATTCAACACTTCCATTGTAATTCAGTGGTGTGACTTCATAGCGAATAATCATGATATTCTTTCTGGCAAAAGAAACCAGTCTGTTTACTTTGATCTTGGTCTTTTTCCCTTTTGGAGAACACCATACAAGAGTTCGCTCTAACACGCCCTCTTTCATATGTAGCGTTCTCTTATAAGACTCCACACTTCCTTCTTCCATAGAAAACTTTTCACCATCTAAAATCACTCTGGTTTCCTTTAAATTAGGAAGATTCAAAAGAGACTGACTAAGAAGAGGAGAACCAAAATTTGCCTCTCCATAGCGTATATGTTCACTCTCGTAAAATCCATTAACAAAATTTCCTTCCAATCCGGTATCAATATCAAAGGGATACGCTTCCTCAAAGGTACCTCTGGTTCCAATATATCCATTAGAAAGAGCAAAGGTTGTTTCATTGCGGTAGTTATTCTCTTTCTGAAATTCCTGTTCTGTAATATCCCACACTTCAACAGGATAAATAGGCTGTTTCTCTGTATTCATTGTCTTACCTCATTTTCCAAAATACTTCTTCATCTTTGATAAATGCCATTAAAAACTCATAGGCATCCGGCTCCAGGGCTGTTTCATGCTGCAGCAACGCCTGGTATTTTAAATTCTCTGTCCCCTTTTCCTGTCTCATTTCCTCCGGAAGCTCCAGAATGCGGCGCTCTTCCCAGGGATGCTGTTTTTCTAATCCTTTGGGGCAGGTAAATTTCTTTGTATCCCGTAAAGGCCACACCTCATCCCCTGCACAGGAATGGATTAAACCACAGTACAGATTAGGTTCGTACCCTTCCTCTTTTTTTAGCTCATCCAGCACTTCACATACAAACCGATACAAAGCCTCATGGTCTCCATGGGTGTCATAGGGAGAAGTGGTAAAAATATGTTCCGCCTTCTTGTCTCTTAGAATTTCCTTTAAATCTTCCCTGAAAGCTCTCCTGCAATATGCCCCATGTTTTCCCCATTTCTTTTTATGGAACTCCTCTTTTTCCACAAGTCCGTAAGTTTCCTGTGTACAGGAAGAAGGATAACATTTCTCCTCCTCCACCTCTTCATACAAATGAGTCAGAAAACTGTCCTCTCTTGGCATTCCTGTATCTGCATAGCCCATAATTTCTAAATGTTCTTTTGAAAGCCCAAGAACCTGGAGTCCTGCTATACTCTCTCTTAATCTATTCTGTCCTTTTTCATAATTAGAACATTCATAATCACCGTTGGTAGCCATAACTACGGTGCACGAAATCCCAGCCTCCACAGCTTTCCTAATTACCCCTGCAGACATGAGAATTTCATCATCCTCATGAGGAACCACAATGACAATATTTCCAAAATCCTTCTGAATCTTCATGTTTCATCACCCTTTCACAGCGCCTGCTGCAACTCCTGCAATAATATATTTCTGCATAAACACATAGAAAATCATAAGCGGTGCAACGCCCAGCATTAACATTGGAAACAGCGCAGTCCAATCCGTTGCAAACTGCCCGATATTTCTGGTTACTTCCTGAAGAATGACATCGTTTTCCCTGCTCTGTAAAAACAACAGTGGTGTCATAAATTCATTCCATACATTTAATGTTACAATAATGACAACCGTTGAAATAACTGGTTTTAATAAAGGCAAAACAATCTTAAAAAATCTTGGAATTACAGAACATCCATCAATGGATGATGCTTCCTCTAATTCCTTTGGAACAGTAGATTCAATAAATTCTTTAAACAGGAACACTGCCTGAGGCGTATTAATAGCTACATCGACTAAAATAACAGACCATAGCGTATTCATAATTCCAAAACTCTTTACAATCTTATATAAGCTGACGATATTCATCTGGAAAGGAACAATCAGTCCTGCCAGAAACAGAAGGAATAATCTGGTTCCCATTTTAGATTTGGTTCTTGCCAGGGCATATCCTGCCATAGATCCAAAAATTACAATCAATAACACTGCTGTTGCTGTGATAAAAAAGGTATTTCCAAATGCTCTTGGAAATTCCATATTAATCCAGGCATTCACATAATTATCAAGGCGCAGCTCTCTTGGCAGTCCAAGGGGATTTAAAGTTGCTTCCTGAGAACCTTTTAAGGTTGTTACAATCAAATAGTAGATAGGTATAAACCAGATGATTGCAATGGCAACCATAACAATTTCCGTAATAATGAGATTTCTTTTTTCTTTTTTCATTGTATTGCGTCACTCCATTTCCCCATAAGTTTTGTTACCACTGCACTGATTGCTAATACAATCACAAAGAAGCACACACCAAAGGCAGCGCCTGTACTGTAGAAGCCTTCGGAAATTCCCTTTTTCATCATAACCGTCATAACGGTCTGGGTTGCATCCCCAGGGCCTCCTGATGTCATGGAATAAATAATATCAAAGACTTTCATACCGCCAATAAGACCTGTCACCACTACAATCTTCACAGATGGACACATAAGTGGTAAGGTAACATAGAAAAATTTCTGGATTCCATTGGCTCCGTCAATTTCTGCTGCTTCATAAAGTTCCGGCGCAATTCCCTGGAGATTTGCCAGGAAAATAACCATGGCCCATCCTGTCCACTGCCAAATCTGTGTGAAGATAACAGAATACAAGGCTGTTTTGGAAGTGAAAAAATTCACTGTTCCAAATCCTAACTGATGAAGAATATTATTGATTAAACCAAAGTCAGAAGAGGACATAATAAAGTTCCACAAATATCCGATAATCAGAGAACTAAATACTGCCGGGAAGAAAAATACTGCACGCAGGATATTTCTGCTTTTCAGCTTCCGGTTTAACACCACTGCCAGAGGAAGTCCCAGAATAGTCTGAAAACCAGTGAGTAAAATGGCATACACAACTGAATTTTTAATGGCTGTCATCATAACCGGAGTTTCAAAAACTTTTAGGTAATTCTTCAGTCCCACAAAATTCAGATGGATGGGATTCATATCTGTATAATCGGTAAAGCTGTAATAAATGGTGTAGAGAAATGGTGTAATACTGAATACCAGATAAACCACTAACGCAGGAATGATAAAAACAAGGAAATATTTTCCCAGTTCTCCTGCCCGTAATTTCTTTTTTCTTGTCATGATGATCCTCCTGAGGGCAAAAAATGCCTCTGCGCCACCTTGGACGCGAGAGGCACCTTTTTCAAATTTCCTTTTTATTTTTCAAGCAGTTCTTTTACAGATGCATCTACATTCTTCAAGGTAGTAGATAAGTCCTGTTCTCCAAGGAGATAAGACTGCATCTGAGTTCCATAAGTTTCGTGAGCGCTTGCTGCATCTCCCCATTCATTCCATGGACAGTATACATTTCCTGCTTCCAGAGCTTTGGAAGCGCTTGCGTATGCTTCCGGTAAATCAAACTCTGCGCCTTCCAGATAAGAAGAACCACCCTGGTTATCCTGCCAGAATGCTTTCTGACCTTCTACCGTAGAGATTGCTTCCAGAACTTTCATAGCCGCTTCTTTGTTTTCAGAAGATTTATTCACTGCAAAGCCACAGCCAGGTCCGCCAATCAGCCATCCATCACTTGCTTTTGTTCCATAAAACGGCATCATATCAATCACAAGTTCCGGGTTCTTTTCCTGAATGGTTTCTAAATCCCATGGTCCAGAACAGAACATAGCCGCTTTTCCTGTTGCAAATTCTTCCAATGCCTGATCATGGTCAATTCCCACCATATCTTCGGTATAAATACCCTCTGTAATCATTTCAGACCATTTTTCCAAATATGGATTCCAGTTTCCATCCAGTGTTGTTTTTCCTTCTCTGTATTCTTCCCCAAAGTTTTTCCCTTTTTCTGTGGAAAGGTACTCTGCTGCAACAAATGCCATGGAATTTTTAAGCATAGGTTCCCAGGATTTCAGACCTGCTGCCAAAGGTTTCACACCTAATTCTTGGAACTTCTTGCAAACATCAATATATTCGTCAAAAGTAGTCGGAAGTGCAATGTTGTTTTCTTCAAACATTTGCTTATTAAAATAGATTCCTTCAAACCAGCTGATTCCTGGAAGTGCATAGACACCACCATCATAGCTATACACATTCGTTCCTGCTTCTGAATATTTTGCTCCCAGCTCATCTAATTCTTCCAAATATCCAAGTTTTGCATGTTTTAATGCAGAACCCGGTGACTCGCAGATGATGTCCGGTCCTTCGCCTGCGGAAAGCTGGGTATCAATAATTGTATCGTAGTTAGAGTTATCAATAAACTGATATTCAATCTCTACCTCCGGCACTGCCTCTGCAAGATAATCTAACATTGCCTGTACCGTGTCTTCACTATTCCAGTAAGACATACGGATTGTCACTTTGTCCGAAGAAGAGTCTGTTTTCTCTCCCTTTGTCTCTGTCTTAGATGCTGAATCTGTGCTTCCTGTATCCGAGGAGCTTCCACATCCTGCTACTACCCCAAGTGTCATTGCTGCGCACAATAATACGCTCAAAACTTTTCTCTTCATACCTTTTTCTCCTTTTCCCGAAAGAAAATACCGCTGTCTGCTGCTGTTTTTCTCTTTCATTTGATATATTTATCATACAGTCGAACCTAGCAGAATAAAATAATACTT
>OKUA01001590.1_pt1 | contig 11816 bp, 7 predicted proteins | sample 1606501 | NCBI WGS metagenome assembly OKUA01 (sample SAMEA3879608, study PRJEB24766) | human gut metagenome | biome: human-associated habitat; feature: feces | place: USA | collected 1985/1987
ACCTGCCGCTGACCACCAAGGTGGTGGAAACTCCCCTGTGCAAGGCGGAGCTGCCCACTCTGGCCGGTAAGAAGTTCGCCGTGGTGCCCATTCTCCGGGCCGGTCTGGGTCTGGTGGACGGCGTGCTGCGCATGGTGCCCTCCGCCCGTGTGGGACATATCGGCATGTTCCGGGACGAGGAAACGCTGGAGCCCCACGTCTATTTCTGCAAGATGCCCAAGGACGTGGCCGACCGCGACATCATCATCGTGGACCCCATGCTGGCCACCGGCGGCTCCGCCGATGCCGCCATCACCGAGATGAAGAAGCGCGGCTGCCACAACATCAAGCTCATGGTGCTGGTAGCTGCTCCTGAAGGCATTGAGCACCTGCAGAAGGTTCATCCCGATGTGGACATCTATGTGGGTGCGGTGGACGATCACCTGAACGAGCACGGCTACATCGTTCCCGGCCTGGGCGATGCCGGCGACCGCATCTTCGGCACCAAGTAACATGACGCGTTTTCCCCTGTCCCGGTACAGACCGGGACAGGGGATTTTTGCTTTTTCCTGCCCTTTTTGATATTCGCAAAAATAATGATTGACATTTGTCTTTATTTTTTATATATTGTATCTGCCAAATTTCAACGAGAGATATCAGGCCTATCCGCAAGGCCTCCCTTTGAACAGAGAAAAGAGGTAAGTCAAAAATATTTTACGAACGGGGGAGGATAAATGTCCAAAGAGTTGATTCGCCTGCGGGACCTCTGCATGGCGTTTGACGACGAGCTGGTTCTCGATCACATCAATCTGTATATCAACGATTCTGAATTCCTCACACTTCTGGGCCCCAGCGGCTGTGGAAAGACCACAACGCTGAGGATTATCGGCGGTTTCACGACGCCCACGTCGGGAGACGTCACCTTTGACGGTGTGAGGATTAATGATGTCCCGCCGCATAAGCGGCAGATCAACACGGTGTTCCAGAAGTATGCGCTGTTCCCTCATCTGGACGTGTTTGAGAACATCGCCTTTGGCTTGCGGATCGCCAAGGTGCCTGCCGAGGAAATCGAGGAGCGCGTGACGGAAATGCTGGGCGTGGTGAGTCTGAAGGGCTTTGAGCACCGGAAAATCACCCAGCTGTCCGGCGGCCAGCAGCAGCGGGTGGCCATCGCCCGTGCGCTGGCCCTCCACCCGGACATCCTCTGCTTCGATGAGCCTACCAGCGCCCTCGACCCCGAGCTGACCGGCGAAGTCCTCCGCGTCCTGCGCGACCTCGCCGACCGCAAGACTACCATGATCATCGTCACCCACGAGATGCACTTTGCCCGGGACGTGGCCGACCGCATCCTGTTCATGGACGGCGGCGTCGTGGTGGAGGAAGGCCCGGCCCGCCAGCTCATCGACCACCCGCAGGAGGAGCGCACGAAGCAGTTTTTGGCGCATTACGCAGAATAAGATAGGCTATGGCCCTCCCCGCTCGGGAGGGCTTTTTTGCGTATGCGGCTCACGGTCAGGCTGTCCTTCGTACAACCTCTCAGTCACCTTCGGTGACAGCTCCCCTAGTAGGGGAGCCTCTGGCGAAGAGGCGAAGCTTTGCGGTATGCCAAGGCCTCCCCTCGGTAGGGGAGGTGGCACGCCGTAGGCGTGACGGAGAGGTTTAGCCCCTTTTGTGCCACTCACGCCGAAAACACCCCCATTCGCGCAGGTTTTATTTACATCCTCTTGATTTTTTGGTAAATTTGCATCAAGAAAGACCGGTTCTCGAATGACGAACAGACCAGAGGAGGACATACTATGAGACTGAAAAGCGCACTCCGGCGGGGCGTGGCCGCTGCCGTCATCGCGGGCATCGTGGTAAGCTCCGGCATCCCGGCCTACGCGGCCCGATGGGACATCGCCGACGGCGACATCACCGTGAGAGCGGATGAGGCCGAAGGGACGAACAGGGTCACACAGGGCGAGAAGAAGGATGTGAAGGACACCGACACCGTCATCACCGGCAAGTCGGATAAGCATACCGTCACCATCGACACCTCCGAGGGCAACGTGGACGTCACCTTCGACGACCTGAAGATCGACGCCAGCGATAAGGGCGAAGCTGCTGTCCGGGTCGAGGGCAATGGCGATGCGACCATCGAGCTGGACGGCAAAAACGAGCTGAAGAGCGGCGGCTACAATGCGGGCCTCGAGAAGAACGAACACGAGGCGGAGGGCACCCTGACCATCAAGGACGACAAGGGCAAGGACGGCTCCCTCACCGCTGAGGGCGGCGACGGCGGCGGCGCAGGCATCGGCGGCGGAAAGGAGAGTACCGGCAGCAGCATCACTATCCGGGGCGGCACGGTGGAGGCTGTGGGCGGGAGCAGCGCGGCAGGTATCGGTGACGGCGCATACCGCGCGTCGGACGACACCGACGACCCGAACCCGGGAAAACTCTACATCTGCGGCGACGCCGAGGTGACGGCCAAGGCGGGGAGTCAGATGACGGACGCCAAGGCCCCGGCCATCGGCGGAACGTACGGCGAAGTGCCCACGGAGTCCCTTTCTGACGCCGACCACAAGGTAACGGGAGGACGCTTGACCCGCTACGGCCCCGACGGCACCGTGATGGAGGGGATGGGCTACGACTACACCTCCACCCCTACGCCCCAGCCGGAGGAGGACGAGGACGACGACGATGATGACGTCCCGCCCCCGGCACAGGAGAATGCCCCCGAACCCCTGCCCGGCGGCATGGTGGTCAAGGGCTTCTTCGCCGACCGGGTCACCATCCAGCGGCTGGACCTTTCGGGGGTCACGGAAAGCGGCACCGACCCCATGGTCGGCGGCGTAAAGGCCTCCGACGCCGGAGAGGATCTCACCTCGAGGGGTGCGGTGCTTATTGAGAGCGCCGCCCCCCGCTCCACCGTCACCACCGACATCCCCAGCCTCCGGGAGGACGGCGTGGAGGACATCTTCTTCCGGTATCAGGACACCATGACCCACTATAGCGTGGACAAGATGGCCGACGCGGCGGGCGAGGACGCTGACGTGGAGCTGAAGCAGAACAGGGAGGACATCAGCCTCCGGCTGGACGGCGAAACGCGGGATGACCTGTCGGAGGGCTATCAGGAGTGGGTGCCGGTGTGGATACCAGAGGTGAAGGAGCGGCTGATATTGACCCACGAACACGAAGAGGTAGAGCGAAAAACGAGTGAAGAGCTCAGACGTGAACTCGACGAATTACTGAAACAAAAGCGGGAGATGGACTTCCAACTCGCGAAAAAAAGGGCCGACCACCCGAGTTTGGATTGGTGGCTCGAGCCTGCGAGAGAGGAAACGCCGAGAATCGGGCTTGACGAGTCCCTAGCCCCTCAAAGGAGCGCCTGAGCCGCAGCGACGGCATTGCATGATACACAGAACGAAAGGAGACGTACTATGAGACTGAAAAGCGCACTCCGGCGGGGCGTAGCCGCCGCCGTCATCGCGGGCATTGTGGTAAGCTCCGGCATCCCGGCCTACGCGGCCCAGTGGGACATCGCCGACGGCAACATCACCGTGAAGGCGGGCGACGCCGAAGGCACGAACAGGGTCACACAGGGCGAGAAGGATGTGGAGGACACCGACACCGTCATCACCGGCGAGTCGAAGGAGAACACCGTCACCATCGACACCTCCGAGGGCAACGTGGACGTCACCTTCGACGACCTGAAGATCGACGCCAGCGATAAGGGCGAAGCTGCTGTCCGGGTCGAGGGCAATGGCGATGCGACCATCGAGCTGGACGGCAAAAACGAGCTGAAGAGCGGCGGCTACAATGCGGGCCTCGAGAAGGACGGCCACGAGCCAGAGGGCACCCTGACCATCAAGGACGACAAGGGCAAGGACGGCTCCCTCACCGCCAAGGGCGGCGACAAAGGTGGCGCAGGCATCGGCGGAGGAATGGAGAGCACCGGCAGCAACATCAAGATCACCGGCGGCACGATAGAGGCCGTGGGCGGCGAGGGCGCTGCCGGTATCGGCGGCGGTGTGTACGGCCAGGGCCGCGACATCGAAATTTCCGGCGGCAAGGTGTCGGCCACAGGCGGCGATGCGAATGAAAATCTGCATCCCTCCCGCCCCGGCGCGGCTGGCATCGGCGACGGCGCAGGCACGGAAGGCCGCGAGATAGACCCGGATGCGCCGCCCAGCAACCCCGACAACCCCAATCACATCATCATCTTCGGCGACGCCGAGGTGGAGGCCAAGGCGGGCGCCAGCACCGGCGGCAAAACTGCGGCCATCGGCGGCGGAGATGTCGGCGAGATCTCCAATGACGCCCTCTCCGACGACGACCACAAGGTAACGGGCGGCAGTCTGACCCGCTACGACCCCGACGGGAACAAGAAGGAGGACTACAGCTACGACCGGCGGACGCCCTCCCAGCCGGAGCAGCCGGACAAGCCGGACAAGCCGGACAAGCCGGAACAGCCCGATGATACCGAGAACAACGACGACGAGGACGACGAGGACGACGCTCCGGACACGCAGGCTGGCGAGGTGCCGGGCCGTGTGAAGCAGATGTACGAGGCCATGGGCGTGATCACCCATCCGGATGGCACACAGGAGCTTGCAGATGTGACCACGGCAGAGTATGACCCGGTCAACAAGGTCCTGCGCTTCGATGCCCACGGTTCGCTCTTTTGGATGACAGGCGACTCGCTGCGGGAGCTTGCAAAGGAGGTCGATGAACTCCGCGTCCGATTCCTTGATGGGGAAGGGCAGGAGATGGAGGCAGTCATTCCGCTGGCCCGGATCAAAGATCTGGTCGGCGCGAAGGGTGCGTTCGAATTCGGGCTGTACCATGAAGGAATTTATAGATTCCATGTTGTCGGGCAGACAGGATATGATAGAGAAATGTTCTCGCGTGAGAGAGAAAAGTTCTTGTATGAGAATGTCTTGCGCGAAAACGGCAAGGAACTGGTCCTCGTGTACCACGTTGGCGATGAGGAAGAGAAAGCACAGGAGACTGCCCGGGTGGAGGAGGCCATCGCCCGCCGCAGGCAGGAGAAAGAGCAATGGTGGGGAGTTGTCATCTCCGGTCTGGAAGGCGGCTCCCTGAGCGGACAGCCCGGGCTGACTCAGCCGGGAACGGGTGCCGTCGGTGACCTCAGCGGGCTGACGACTCTCTCGCCGGACAGCCTTACCACGGCCCCGCAGCCGGAGCAGGCCGCAGCCCCCGGGCCGGAAGACTCCATCCGGATACCGCTTCTTGAGGACGAGGAAAAGATAACCATTCAGCCTTTCACGGAGAAGACCCCGGCGGAGGAACAGACCGATACTGCCGGCCCTCGCGGCCAGCAGGGCAGGCGGGATGACTCCGCCCGGCAGACCGAGGCAGGCCCTCGCGGGGCACAGGCAGGCAGAGACGGCGATAAGACCGGCGAACCCCGCGGCCCTCGGGGTCGGCACGCGGGACGCGGAAACTGACCTGAGCACAATCACCAAAAACCGCCGATAGAAAATAGCAATGTTGTACGAAGAAATCTGCCCAAAACCCCTTGCAAAATCACGATGAGCTGAGTATAATACCACTCATGAAACGCAAAACGTCCTGCCCCTCGTCCGGCAGGGCGTTTTTGTCGGTAAAGATCCGGCAAAGAAATGTTAAGTGACCGCCCGGGGAGGGGCTTTGTATGACAAAAGACATGACACAGGGCAGCCCGCTCAGGCTCATCCTTGCCTTTGCGGTGCCGCTGATGCTGGGCAGCCTGTTCCAGCAGTTCTACAATCTGGCCGACACCATCATCGTGGGCCGCTTCGTGGGCGTGGATGCGCTGGCGGCGGTGGGCAGCGTGGGCGGCCTGAACTATCTGGTGCTGGGCTTCGTCAACGGCATCGCCTGCGGCTTCTCCATCCCCATCTCGTGGACCTTCGGCGCGAAGGACTACCGCGAGATGCGGCGCTACACCGCCAACACCGTCTGGCTGAGCCTCTTTTTCGCCGCCGTGCTCACGGTGGTGACGGTGGCCCTGACCCGGGCGGTGCTGGTCTGGACCAATACCCCCGACAACATCATCGACATCGCGGACATCTACATCCGCACCATCTTCTGGGGCATCCCCTTCACCCTGCTGTACAACGTCACCAGCGCCCTCATGCGTGCGCTGGGCGACAGCAAGCGGCCGCTGTACTTCCTGCTGGTGGCCAGCGTGCTGAACATCGGCCTCGACCTGCTCTGCATCCTCATCTTCCGGATGGGGGCCTTCGGCGCGGCCTTCGCCACCGTGTTCAGTCAGGCGGTGGCGGGCATCGGCAGCCTCGTCTACATCGTCCGCCACTACCCGGAGCTGAAGTGGAGCGGGGAAGAGGGCCGTCTGAGCGCCAGCCACTGCCTCAAGCTCTGCAACATGGGCATCCCCATGGGCTTGCAGTGCAGCATCACCGCCATCGGCAGCGTCGTGCTGCAGGGCGCGGTGAACGGTCTGGGCAGCAGCATCGTGGCCGCGCAGACCGCAGGCGGCAAGGCCGCCCAGTTCCTCTCGGTGCCGCTGGAGAGCATCGGCACCGCCATGACCACCTACGCCAGCCAGAACATGGGCGCCCACGACCTGAAGCGTGTGGACAAGGGCGTCACCACCGCGCTGGGCATCGGCTGTGTCTACAGCGTGGTCTCCTTCCTCATCCTGCGGGTGATGGACGTGCCCCTCATCAGCCTCTTCCTCGAGAGCAGCGAGGTGGAGATCATGGCCAACGCCCGGAGCTTCATCTTCTGGAACAGCCTCTTTTACATCCCGCTGGCCGTCCTCATCATCTACCGCTACACCATTCAGGGTCTGGGCTACTCGGGCCTTGCCATGTTCGCAGGCGTGGCCGAGATGGTGGCCCGCGTCATGGTGGGCTGCTGGTTCGTGCCCCTCTGGGGCTACTTCGCGGCCTGCATCGCCAACCCCGTGGCATGGTTCTTCGCCTGCTTCTTCCTCATCCCGGCCTACTTCGCCGTCCGCAAGCGCCTGACGAAGGAGCTTGCCGCAGCGCGGGTGGAGGATTGAGAGACTGCGGAACTTCTGATAGCTTCACCAAACGAAACGCCCCCAAGGAGCGGCAGCTCCAAGGGGGCTTTTTTGCGCCTTTCGCTCATGGGCAGCTTCGCCGTTACCCGGAAACCTGCCCTCTTCGCCAGAGGCTCCCCTACAAGGGGAGCTGTCACCGAAGGTGACTGAGAGGTTGTACGAAGGAGAGCCTGACCGTGAGCCGCTGCGGAGCTGAACCTCTCCGTCACGCCTGCGGCGTGCCACCTCCCCTACCGAGGGGAGGCCTTGGCATACCGCAAAGCCCCGCCTCTTCGCCAGAGGCTCCCCGATGAAGACCAGCCTGACCTTCAAAGCTCCCCCATATTTACAAATCCCCCCAAAACCGCTATACTATATATAGTTGTGTCAAAACGAGGAGGCGGGACGATGGAGCGGGAGCTGGAACAGCTGGAAGGCACGGTGGAGGACATCATCTACCAGAACGAGGACAACGGCTACACCGTGTTCGAGGTATCGGGCGGCGGTGTGGTAACGGTGGTCTGCGGCGTGGTGGGGGAGCTTCATGCAGGGGAGAGCGTCGTCTGCCGGGGGCGGTACGAGAACCACGCCACCTACGGGCGGCAGTTCCACGCACAGGAGTGCGAGACCGATATGCCCAAAGACCTCGAGGCCGTCTATGCCTTCCTCGCCAGCCGGTCGCTGCCCTACATCGGCGCACGGACGGCGGACAAGATCATCGACAAATTCGGCGCGGCGGCGCTGGAGGTCATCGCCAACGACCCCGCCCAGCTCACCCTCATCCCGGGCATCTCGGCGGACAAGGCCGACCGCATCCAGCAGGAGTTCAAGCGGATGTTCGGGATGCGGGAGCTGATCGCCTATCTGGCCCAGTTCGAGATCAGCCCCCGCCGGGCGATGGAGGTCTTCCGCACCTTCGGCCCGGGGGCCATGACGGCCATCCAGCAGAACCCCTATCTGCTCTGCGGCGAGCCGCTTCAGCTGGACTTCCGCCACGCCGACAGCATCGCCCAGTATTACCAGATGGCGGGGGACTGCGCCCAGCGGCTGGAAGCCGCCCTCCTGCGCACCCTCCGCCACAACGCGGGCAACGGCCACACCTGCCTGCCCCGCGCCCAGCTGCTGGCCACAGCCTCGAACTTCATCCACCAGCCCCCCGAAAAGCTGGACGAGGCCCTCGCCCGCTGCCTCGGGGCGGAGACGCTGGCGGAAAAGACCTTCGACGGCACGGAATATATCTACCTGCCCGACCTTCTGGCCGCCGAGCAGGACATCGCCGACCGTCTGGCCCTGCTGACGAAGCGGGGGAAGCAGACGGCCCACGGCCTCGACAAGAACATCCAGATCTTAGAGCTGGCGCAGGGTTTCGCCTACGCACCCTTGCAGCGGGAGGCCATCCGGAAGGCTATGACCGAAAACTGCCTCGTCCTCACCGGCGGCCCCGGCACCGGCAAGACCACCACCGTCAACGCCATCCTGCAGCTTCTGGAAGATCAGGCCGAGCGGGTGGCCCTCTGCGCCCCTACGGGCCGGGCCGCCAAGCGCCTGAGCGAGCTGACGGGCCGCAAGGCCTCCACCATCCACCGTCTGCTGGAGGTGGACTACACCGGCGGCGTGGTCAGCTTCATCCACAACGACAAGAACCTCCTCAAATGCGATGTGGTCATCCTCGACGAGATGAGCATGGTGGACGTCAGGCTGTTTCAGGCCCTCATCGCGGCCCTGCGGTACAGCTGCCGCATCATCATGGTGGGCGACGCCGACCAGCTGCCCAGCGTCGGCCCGGGCAACATCCTCGGCGAGGTCATCCGCTCGGGGCTGGTGCCCACGGTCTGCCTCAACGAGATCTTCCGGCAGGCGGCCCAGAGCCTCATCGTGGAGAACGCCCACCGCATCATCTCGGGCGAGCCGCTGAAAAAGGGCGGCAAAACGGACGATTTCTTCTTCCTTGAGTCGGACGGAGACGCGGCGCAAAAGCTCGTCTGCGACCTCGTGACCACCCGCCTGCCCCGCAGCTACCAGTTCGACCCGGTGAAGGACATTCAGGTGCTCTGCCCCACCAAGCTCGGCCCCACCGGCACGCAGGCCCTTAATGTGGAGCTGCAGGCCCTGCTCAACCCGCCCCAGAAGGGCAGGCCGGAATTGCAGAGCGCGGCCCGGGTCTTCCGGGTGGGCGACAAGGTGATGCAGGTGCGCAACAACTACGAGATCACATGGCAGCGCATCGGCGGAGAGCAGGGGGTAGGGGCGTACAACGGCGACATCGGCATCGTGGAGTCCATCGACCCCCGCAGCCGCTCGATGGTGGTGCGGATGGACGACCGGCGGCTGGTTTACCCCGCCGAGAACCTCAACGAGCTGGAGATCGCCTATGCCATCACGGTGCACAAGAGTCAGGGCAGCGAGTTCCCGGCGGTCATCCTCCCGGCGGCGCAGGTGCCGCCCCGCCTGTGCTACCGCAACCTCTTCTACACCGGCGTCACCCGCGGCCGGAAGCTCTGCATCGTGGTGGGCCGCCGGGACGTTGTCAACCGGATGATGTCCAACGTCCGCCAGAACCTCCGCTACAGCGGCCTCGCGGCCCTGCTGGCGGAGAAGCTGCCGCCGGAGAATCTTCCGGTCATATGATGCTTTCCGAGAGCGAGTGCCTCTCCCTTTGGGAGAGGTGTCACCGAAGGTGACGGAGAGGGCAAGCCCGCTGGGATAGAGCCGCAGACACAGCGATAAGCAGGCCCTCGGTCAGAGCGATACTATCGTTGCGCAGCTGCCCCGCCATGAGCATCCTTGCCCTCTCAGTCATCGCTTTGCGATGCCAGCTCCCCCAAAGGGGGAGCCTTAGGTAACCCTCCGCAAAGGGTTTCTTTTTCCCCTCAGATATGCTATACTATAATGTGTTTTGATGACCCTCGCCCGGAGATGGGCGATCGCAATAGAGAATGGGGCAGCAGAGAAAGGAATTCACGACTATGGCACAGAACGACATCGGTATCGATCTTGGTACGACGACTATTATCATCGCGCAGGAGGGGCAGGGCGTCGTCCTCAACCAGCCCAGCGTAGTGGCGGTAGACACCCGCAAGAACTGCGTGCTCGAGGCAGGAGACAAGGCCCTCGCAATGGTGGGCCGCACGCCCAACTACATCTCCGCCATCTTCCCGCTGAAGGACGGCGTCATCAGCGACCACACCATGACCCGCGAGCTGATCTGCCGCTTCGTCAATCAGGTCTACAGCTCCCACATGGTCAAGCCCCGGGTGGCTGTCTGCGTGCCCGCCGCCATCACCGGCATCGAGAGCGACGCCGTGGTGGAGGCCGTCATGGCCGCCGGTGCCCGTCAGGTCTACCTCATCGATGAGCCGATCGCCGCCGCCCTCGGCTCCGGCATCGACATCACCGTCCCCGATGGCCGGATGATCATCGACATCGGCGGCGGCACCACCGACATCGCCGTGCTGAGCCTCGGCGGCAAGGTCAAGGCCACCAGCGTCCGCGTCGCGGGCAACCACTACGACGAGGAGATCCTCAAGTTCGTGCGCAACAAGTTCAGCATCGCCATCGGCCAGCGCACCGCCGAGAACCTGAAAAAGAACGTGGCCTGCTGCCCCCAGAAGGCCGACTTCAACGAGACGATGGAGATCAAGGGCCGCAGCCTGCTCACCGGCCTGCCCGTCCGGGTCAACGTCTCCACCGCCGACCTCTACGAGCCGGTCATGCGCCTGAGCGAGCAGATCGGCACCGCCGCCCATCAGGTGCTGGAAAAGACGCCCCCCGAGCTGGCCGGTGACATCTACCGCAACGGCGTCGTCCTCACGGGCGGCGGCGCACAGCTCCACGGCCTGCCCGAGTACCTCAGTCAGGAGCTGAAGGTGGAGGTGACGGTCTCGCCCGACCCCGTCAACTGCGTGGCGCTGGGCACGGCCATGAGCCTGCGGATGGGCGACAAGCTGGAGACCGGCTTCACCGACGCCACCCCCCGCATGGGCCGCCGCTGAGGGCTTGTTCACAGTCTGGTGAAGAAGAACATGATTTTTGTTCATAGTTGTTGAATCGACCCGGAAAATATTGTATAATACTTTCAAATCGGTTTTTGCTGTCCGCCCGGCGGTCGGCAAAGAAAAAAGTAACTAGGAGGAAGACCATGGATTTAGGTTATGATGTGATCGTTACCATAACCGGTATTGTGCTGGTGTTTCTGATCCTCGTCCTGCTGATGGCCATCATCACGCTGGAGGGCAAGATCTTTGACGCCATGAACAGCAAGAAGGCAGCCGCCAAGGCTGCGTCTGCTGCAAAACCGGCTGCTCCTGTGAAACAGGCCGCTGCGCCCGCTGCCGCACCCGCAAAGGCTGCTGCCCCGCAGGTGGAGGCAGGCATCCCCGGCGACGTTGTGGCAGCCATCATGGCAGCCATCTACTCTATGGGCAACGGCAAGTACGTGCTGAAGGCAGTCCGCCGCGGCAAGAATGGCTGGGGCAAGGCTGGCGTCAACGACACCACCGCGCCCTTTTAACACAGGAGGAAAAACATGACTCAGTTTATTGATACTCTGGTCGGTATTTTCCAGAGTTCCGGCTTTGCCCGGTTCGGTGAGCCGGGCGGTATGCTCTACGCCGTGATGATCTGCGTGGGCTGCTTCCTGCTCTACCTTGCGATCGTCAAGGAGTTCGAGCCTCTGATCCTGCTGCCCATGGCCTTCGGCATGATTCTGGCCAACCTCCCCGGCAGCGGCGTCATCCATATGCAGTATTTCGTCGGTGACGGCCTCGAGCACCCGATGTGGATCGAGATCCTGAACAACGGCGGTCTGGCCGATATGCTCTACATG
>OKUA01001604.1_pt1 | contig 11757 bp, 10 predicted proteins | sample 1606501 | NCBI WGS metagenome assembly OKUA01 (sample SAMEA3879608, study PRJEB24766) | human gut metagenome | biome: human-associated habitat; feature: feces | place: USA | collected 1985/1987
GAAAAAGACATCCCACGACAGCGGTTTCACGAACGTAGTGTCGTTCATTCCCATCTCGCCGGATTCCGGAAGCGAGATCCGCTCGTCCATCGATAGCTCGGGAGTCTTACAACCGGCCAAAGCAATCAGAGCCAAGGCGCAGCCTATCATTATATATCTCATCTTATCAATACACATACTCGTCTTCTTTAATTTGCTCTTTCTCTTTTCTCTTTTTAAAATAAGTAGCCAGCGACTCGAAGATCACGTAAAGCCCCGGGATCAAGAAGATACCGACAAACGTACCGATCAACATACCTCCGGCCGCCGCCGTACCGATCGAACGATTACCCAAGGCACCGGCTCCCGAGGCGATCGTCAACGGGATCAAGCCGCTGATAAAAGCGAAGGAGGTCATTAGGATCGGGCGCAAACGACTGGTAGCCCCTTGAATAGCGGCCCCCATCACGCTGATACCTTCCTTACGGCACTGGTTCGCCACCTCGATAATCAAGATCGCGTTCTTTCCCAGCAAACCGATCAACATCACCAACGCCACCTGCGCGTAGATGTTATTCTCCAGCCCTACCACGTACAGCAAGAAGAACGAGCCGAACACACCCGCCGGAAGCGACAGGATGACCGGAAGCGGAAGCAATAAGCTCTCGTATTGGGCGGCAAGCAACAGATAGACGAATGCCAAACAAATAGCGAAAATCACCAATGTTTGCCCACCGGACTCATTCTCCTCCTTCGCCACACCGGACCATTCGGTATCGTAACCACGGGGCAATACCTCGGAAGCGATCTCCTCGACAGCAGCCAAAGCCTCACCCGAGCTGACACCCGGGGCGGCCTCGCCGGTAATCATGGCCGAGGTAAACAGGTTGTAACGGGTAATCTGGCTCGGGCCATACACACGCTCCATCGTCATGAAGTTGGAGTAAGGCACCATATTCCCCTCCTTATTCTTAGCATACAGGCTGAACAAATCCTCCGGATTCATACGATACTCCGGCGCCGCTTGCAACATGACCTTGTACATCTGGCCGAAACGGACGAAGTTGGAGGAATAGAAACTACCTACATAGGATTGCAAGGTTTCCATGGACTCGTTCACGTTGATGCCTAGCTTAGCCGCCTTCGCCAAATCCACCCGGAGCAGATATTGCGGGAAATTCGGGTTGAAGCCGGAAGTGACACCGGTCAGGCGAGGATCAGCGTTCAGCTTCGCCACGAAGTTCTTGGCGACCTCATCCAGCTCGGCGAACGTACCGGCGGTCTTATCTTGCAGACGAAGCTCGAAGCCACTCGCGTTACCGAATCCCGGAACCGTAGGCGGTAGGAAGAACTGGATGTCCGCATCCTTGATATGGGCGACACGATCGGCGTACACGCTCATCAACTCCGCCGCTGTCTGCTCCCGTTGATCCCAAGGGGTCAGGTTAATCATACCCATACCGAAGCTGGCACCCTCCGTCTCGGTCATCAAGCTATAGCCGGCCAAGGTAGAGATCGTCTCCACCTCTTCCAACGGCAACAAAGCCGCTTGCACCTTGTTCAAGGCCGCTTCCGAACGCTCCAAGGTAGCTCCGGGAGGCGCATCTACGTTCACATAGATCATACCTTGGTCCTCGTTCGGGATAAAGCCGGAAGGCAACACGAACGTCATGCCCCACGTGGCCAGACAGAAAAGGATCAAGGTTGCGTACGTCAGCATCCGACGGTTCAAGAACCATCTTAAATTCAAGCGATAACGACGCTCCAAGAAATCATAACGGCGGTTAAAGCCCTCGAAGAAACGAGTCAGAAGGCCCTTCTTCGCCTTTTTCGAATGAGATACCGGCTTCAGTAACAAGGCGCAAAGAGCCGGAGACAACGTCAAGGCGTTCACGCCGGAGATCACGATCGCCACAGCAAGCGTCAATGAGAACTGGCGATAGAAGACGGCGGACATCACCAGCGTAATAGCGATAATCGCCCCTCCGATCTCACCGATCGCCTTTTTCGTCGCCTTCAACGGGGGCAGCTTCTCGTTGTGCATCTTCACGTGGACCGCCTCTACCACCACGATCGCGTTATCCACCACGATACCGATAGCAAGCACCAAGGCGAACAAAGTCAGCATATTGATCGAGAAACCCAGCATCTGCATAAAGAAGAACGTACCGATCAACGATACCGGAACGGCGATAGCGGGTATCAACGTAGACCGGAAATCCTGCAAGAAAAGATACACCACGATAAATACCAAGATAAACGCCTCCAGCAAGGTCTTGAGCACGACCGATATGGAAGCGTCCAAGAAACGGGATACGTCGTACGAGATATTATATTCCATACCCGGGGCAAACGTCGTTTCCTTCAATTCCTCCATCTTCGCCTTGATCTGCTGGATCACCTCACGGGCGTTCGAGCCCGGACGCTGCTTGATCATGATAGAGGCCGAGGGCTTTCCGTCCGTCATGGAGATCATATTATAATCCTCGGAATCAAACTCGATCGTAGCCACGTCTTTCAGGCGAAGCACGGAACCGTCCGGCAGGGCTTTCAAGACGATCTCGCCATATTCCTCCGGCGTGCTGAACTTACCGCTATACTGCAAGACGTATTGCAATTGCTGCGGGATCTTGTCGGAGCTGATACCCGTCTTACCCGGCGCCGCCTCGATATTCTGCGAGCGGATCGCCTCCGTAACCTCTTGCGGCGACATATTATAAGCCGCCAACCGGTTCGGGTTCAGCCATACACGCATCGCATAGTCGCGGCTACCCATGATCTCCACGAATCCCACGCCATCGATGCGCTTCAACTCACGCAAGATATTGATATCGGCAAAGTTATATACGAATTTCTCCGTATGGGTACTATCCGAGCTCATGATGTTCAGGTACATCAACATACTGTTTACCTCCTTCTCCGTAATCACGCCGGCACGGATCACCTCTTCCGGAAGCTCATCCAGCACGGTGGTCACACGGTTCTGCACATTCACGGAAGCTACGTCCGGGTCGGTACCGACCTTGAAATAGATCGTAGTCAAGGACATACCGTCGTTCGTACAAACAGAGGTCATATAGGTCATTCCGGGCACGCCGTTGATAGCACGCTCCAGCGGGGTCGCCACCGTTTTCGCCATCACGTCGGCGTTCGCTCCGGTATAACGGGCGGTAACGGTAACGGATGGGGGCACGATATCCGGGAATTGGGTGATCGGCAAGGAGTTGATCGCCAGCAATCCCAAGAAGACAATTACCACCGAGATCACGCCCGATAAGATAGGGCGTCTGATAAATATTTCAAACATAGGGCTTACTTATTATTCTCGATTTCGTTAGACGATTCCAATTGGCGACGGATCGTGGCTCCATCTACCATATCGGGATTGATAGTCATGCCGTCCGTGATCATCTGAACACCCTCGTAGACGATGACGGTCTGGTCCGGCAAATCCTGTGTCACGTAATAAGAACCGTGGCGGGCCAACGGCTCGAAGCTACGTACGCTCACCTTTCCATCTTCCGCTACCGTATATACATAGGTAAAATCCTGTATCTCGAAAGTGGATTGCTGAGGAACCAAGACCACGTTCTCCATCTTGGTCAGCATCCGGATCTTACCGGATACGCCATGTCGCAGCAAACGTTCCGGGTTCGCAAAACGGGCACGGAAAGCGATCGATCCGGTACCCCGCTCAAAGTCGCCCTCCACGGTCTCTACCTTCCCTTTATACCGATAGGTGGATTGGTCGGAAAGGATCAGCTCCAGATTATTATACTCCGGCTGGTCGATACCGCTCAACTGCGTCCGTTTATATTCCAGATACTCCTTCTCGTTGATCTTGAAATAGGCGAACATATCCGATACGTCCGTCAAGGAGGTCAATAAGCTGCTCGGCGTAACCAAACTTCCCACCTTAAAGGGGATGCGGTCCACGTATCCCTCGAAAGGAGCCGTGATCGTCGTGTACGAGAAATTAGTCTCCGCACGTTGCAAACGGGATTTGGCCTGTTGCACCTGCAAGCGTGCCACGTCCGCCTCGGCCATCGCCTGCTCCAGACGAATCGGCGAGATGATATCTTTCTCCACCAAACGCTTGATGCGGTCTACCTCTACCTCCGCCATCTTCAACTCGGCTTGGGCCTGTTTGTGATTGGCTTGCGCCTCTTTCACCTCCTCGTACAATTCCGCCGAGGAAAGCTTGAAAAGCACCTGCCCTTTCTTCACGTGCTCGCCCTCATCTACAAGGACGGCCTCCACGAACCCTTCCACTTTCGGTTTCACCTCTACGAACTGTACGGCTTGTACATCCGCTACATAGGACTGCGGCACCTCGATCGTGGTCGTGGTTAACCGCATCACCGGCGTATGATCTTTCTTCCCGGACTTTTTCTCCCGGTTTTGGCTACAAGATACCCATACACAAGCCGTTAAGCATAGTAAGGGTAAATAGTTAGAAAACAATTTTATCCTCATAAAACTTATAGATTTATAATTATTTGAATACGACGAAAAGCACATAGGCGAATCACCCCATGCGCGACAATAAGAAACAGGTAAGTTCTACTAAATCAGATAGGAACAGAACCAAACGAAATTCTGTGCTTTGTGTAGGTTATAAAATAAAGGAAGCTTGGCGCATTGCCGTAGTTCCAAGGAATGAATTAATTCATGTAAATCCAGAATCGTAAACAAGTCCCATATCAAATCGATCTCCAAGGCTCGGATTTGCACTTGCTCCTGACGTACCGTTCGCAAGGAGGCGTTATCGTCAAAATCCAACAACACATCGGGTGCCTCTTTATCGACTATTTCCATCGAGGTAGTGGTAATATTCTCCGGAAAGAAATCGCTTCCAATGGAATAAAACTGTAACAGCACCAACATGATCATAAGCATGATACGCTGGTGAAACCCAAAACGATTATTCACTGTTACATTTAGCATCTTTTATCTAATGGAGGCGCAAAGATAAACAATCTTTTTGGGAAGAAAAAACATTTCACCCGCATACGAGTATTGGTATCGCCCCACGCCGGTATAGGCATGAGGCGATGCCGGTATAGGCGTAGGGCTACACCAATACCGACACAGGCTCACGCCTATACCAGCACTTAAATATATGCTTTTACCTTCTCCCGATCCGTTTGCACCGTCTCGAATTCGGAGGACACGATACTGCTTCCCATCGGGACATTCTCATTGCGGTATTCCATTTTACTATATACGATACTTCGGGCGGACGTATGAAACTCTTTCGCTCCTGTCTCCGCCTCTATTTTCCCGATATTATTCTCACGTACGCCACATCCCGGCATGATGATGATCCGTCCGTCCGCACGTTTCACCAGCTCGGCGATCAAGGGGATTCCTTTCACGGCATCCGATTGCTGGCCGGAGGTCAAGATACGGTCGCATCCCAACTCGATTAGCTGCTCCAACGCAGTGAATGGGTCCCGGCAAACATCGAAAGCACGATGACAAGTTACGGACAGAGGTTTTGCCGCCTCGATCAAGCGCCGCATCAAGGGTACATCGATATCCCCGTCTTTCGTAAGACAGCCGAAAACGACGCCATGCACTTTTAGCTCCTTGCACAGTTCTATATCCAATAGCATGGATTGTACCTCGGCTTCCGTATACAAGAAATCACCGCCTCTCGGACGGATAATCACATTGATATCGATCTTGGAAGTCAGAGCCTTCGCCGTCTTGATCTCTCCATAACTAGGTGTAGTTCCCCCTTCGGGTATCCCGGCGCAAAGCTCTACACGGGTAGCGCCTCCCGCCTCCGCCTCCACACAGCTCTGGGCGGAGTTCGCGCATATCTCAATAATTCGTTTCATGTTTATTTAGTATTGTTGACGTACAAAATTACATAAATATCACCACTTGCTCAACAGAACCACAAATAACTATCCGATACCATTAAAAACACCTCTATTATGGATTAACAAAATAAAACAGAACTGTCACCTTTACTATCAAAAAGGCAGCAAATTCGTATCTCCTTATCTATCTATGCCTTAGAAATTTGACTATAGCTTTCTGATTCGTCCAAATAAGAAACAAATTGGTCTATTTCGGAACTACAGCTAAATAGTTTAATGTTTAACTAATCTCAAAAAGACACAAAAAGTTCTATTTTCAAGGATCGAAACGCCATAAAACGTAATATTGCAACGACATTTTAATAGGTTAAGATAAATAACAAATAGGCTTTATGGGAGAAATAAAAGGCTATATCTCACAGGTTATCGGCCCGGTAGTGGATATCCACTTTGATTATGGGACAGAAGAAACAGTAACCCTCCCCCGTATCCACGACGCCATGGAGATTTCCCGCCCAAACGGAAAGATCTTGATCGTCGAAGTTCAGCAACACATCGGGGAAAACACCGTCCGTACCGTAGCGATGGATACGACCGACGGATTGAGACGAGGCATGGAGGCCGTGTCATACGGAATGCCCATCACCATGCCGACCGGCGACCAAGTCAAAGGACGTTTAATGAATGTCACCGGCGACCCTATCGATGGCATGGCCCAGCTTACTAAAGACGGGGCTCTTCCCATCCATCGTGAGCCTCCTAAATTCGAGGATCTGACAACGACCCAAGAGGTCTTGTACACGGGTATTAAAGTAATCGATTTATTGGAACCTTACGCCAAAGGAGGCAAGATCGGACTTTTCGGAGGAGCCGGAGTCGGCAAAACGGTATTGATCATGGAATTGATCAACAACATCGCAAAGAAAAACAACGGATTCTCCGTCTTCGCCGGTGTGGGTGAACGTACACGTGAAGGAAATGACCTATTGCGTGAAATGATCCAATCCGGTGTCATCCGATACGGCGAGGAGTTTAAGAAGAGTATGGAGGCAGGCAACTGGGACTTGTCGAAGATCGATTACGATGAATTGGCTAAGTCGCAGGCTACCTTGGTATTCGGGCAGATGAACGAACCGCCGGGCGCCCGCTCGTCCGTGGCCTTATCCGGTTTGACGATCGCCGAATCCTTCCGTGACAAAGCCTCTGAGGGAGAAAGAAAAGATATATTATTCTTCATCGATAATATCTTCCGTTTCACCCAAGCCGGTTCCGAGGTTTCCGCCTTGCTGGGGCGTATGCCTTCCGCCGTAGGTTACCAACCGACATTGGCCACGGAAATGGGAGCTATGCAAGAGCGTATCACTTCAACCAAGAAGGGCTCCATCACCTCCGTACAGGCGGTGTATGTTCCTGCCGATGACTTGACAGACCCAGCTCCGGCGACTACCTTTACGCACTTGGACGCAACAACCGTCCTCAGCCGCAAGATCACGGAACTCGGTATCTATCCGGCCGTAGACCCGCTGGAATCCACCTCCCGCATCCTTGATCCGCTGATCGTAGGCAAGGAGCATTACGACACAGCGCAACGGGTAAAACAAATCCTGCAACGGAACAAGGAACTTCAAGATATCATATCCATCCTCGGTATGGAAGAACTTTCCGACGAGGACAGGCTAACGGTCAACCGGGCCCGCCGTGTACAACGTTTTCTGTCCCAGCCCTTCTCCGTGGCAGAACAATTCACTGGCGTACCCGGTGTCATGGTCTCTATAGAGGATACGATCCGGGGATTCAAGATGATCATGGACGGGGAAACGGATGACATACCCGAACAGGCATTCTTAAACGTAGGAACCATCGAGGATGTCTTGGAGAAGGCCAAGCAGCTGAAAGAACAAGCAAATTAATCGATATGAAACTGGAAATTGTATCACCGGACGGCATTCTTTTCGAAGGCGAGACCGAATCTGTCTCATTCCCGGGAGTTGCCGGTTCATTCGATATCTTGCCTCATCACGCCCCATTGATAGCAGCGTTGAAGGCGGGTACGATCCGGTTCGAGGCAAACGGCAAAAGACAAGAACAAACGATACAAAGCGGATTCGTAGAGGTAAAAGACGACATCCTATCCGTTTGCGTCGAATAAAAACATACGACAATGAATGGCAGATTAAAAATGAGGTTAATGGGTTTGATCACGTTTATCAACGTGGCAATAGGCGTTTCATTGGGTGGTTTATTATATACCATCTGGCCGGAACACTATTTCTCGTGGTATCCGTCCATTCCCTTCTTTTACTGGGTCATGGCCATGGCGATGACTTTCTTCCTAGACCGGGTAAAAAGGAAAAACGGAGATGTGACCGTAACCATGTACATGCTAGTCCGGTTGTGTAAGTTCACGCTCGCTTTCGTCTTCTTATGGATGTACGCAGCGTTTGTCGGGCAACAATTAAAGACATTTGGTTTCACGTTGATGTTATTCTATTTCATTTACCTCGGACTGGAGACTTACATTTTATATCTGTTTGAAAAGAAAAGAATGAAAAGAGAGAAAAGGGAAAAGGATGATGAGTACAATCAAAGATAACAAATACATATGGATCGCTTTCTGGATGTGGCTCAGCTTTCTCACTCCGGCAAAAGCGGCGTCCGGCGAGATAGACGTGCAGGATATCGTCTTCTCCCACATTCAAGACGCCTATACATGGCATATCACGGAATGGAACGGACAAGAGATTGCGATTCCCCTGCCTATCTTGGTAAAAAGCGAGGAAAGAGGATGGGATTTATTCCTGTCATCCCATCTACATCATGGCCGGACGCATCACAATTATTATATCGCCGGGGAAGGTGAGCATGCGGGAAAGGTTGTTGAGAAGAACAGTGCAGGAGAAGAGGTTCGCCCGATGGATTTCTCATTGACCAAGAATGTTTGCGGACTGTTCCTCAGTTGCGGCCTCTTGCTTTTCATCGTTCTCCGGACCGCCCATTGGTATAAAAAGCACCCGAACGAGGCGCCGGGCGGATTTATCGGATTGATGGAAATGGCCATCTCCTACATACAAGACGGGGTGATCAAAGAGGCGATCGGAAAAGAATATAAGCCGTTCTCGTCCTATTTGCTGACGGTATTTTTCTTTATCTTGATCAATAACCTGATCGGGATCATACCGGTTTTCCCGGGAGGCGCTAATATTACGGGAAATATAGCGGTAACAGGCGTATTGGCACTTTGTACGTTTATAGCGGTCAACCTGTTCGCCACGAAAGTGTATTGGAAAGAGATTTTTTGGCCCAAAGCGCCGATCTACTTGAAACTGCCCTTGCCGATCATGCCGTTCGTGGAGTTCTTCGGGGTATTCACCAAGCCGTTCGCGTTGATGATCCGTCTGTTCGCCAACATCATGGCGGGCCATACGATTATCTTGGCGCTAACCTGTTTGATATTCATAACGGTAACGATGGGAGTAGCCGTGAATTTCGGTATGACGATCGTATCCGTCTTGTTCTGTGCGTTCATGAACTGTCTGGAATTGTTAGTGGCTTGCTTGCAAGCTTATATTTTCACCCTGCTGTCGGCCAACTATATCGGATTGGCCAAGGTAAGGGAATAAATCCAAAGAAATTAAGGTATTAGAATTATATTATTAAGGTTACTAATTTAAAATTAAACACTATGTTATCGACTATTTTATTACAAGCGGCAGCCGGGATGGGCGTAGCGAAGATGGGAGCCACTATAGGAGCGGGATTCGCCGCCATAGGTGCAGGTATCGGAATCGGATTGATCGGTAAAGGTGCCGTTGAAGCTATTGGACGCCAGCCGTCGGCCGCAGGAGAGATCCGTACCTCGATGTTGATTATGGGAGCGTTGGTAGAAGGTGTGGCATTGTTCGCTATTGTCGTATGTTTCTTAGCGTTGTTCCAATAAAAAAGTAACAAACTATGTCTTTATTAACACCGGATTCAGGGCTTCTATTCTGGATGATCGTTTCATTCGGGATTGTCTTCGTGATCCTTTCCAAATACGGTTTTCCCGTGATCGTCAAGGCAATCGAACAACGGAAAGCTTACATTGACAATTCCTTAGAGACGGCACGTCAGGCGAATGAGCGACTTGCCCATATCCAAGCCGAGGGCGAGAAGATGCTAGCCGAGGCCAAGGAAAAGCAAAACGCCGTCCTGAAGGAAGCCTTTGCCGAAAAGGAGCGGATCATCGAGGAGGCACGGAAAAAGGCTGTCTCCGAGGCACATCTGCAGATAGAGGAGGCTACCCGGCGTATCCGCGAAGAAAAAGAGAAAGCTATTCGCGAAGTCCGCTCGGAGATAGCGGATCTGTCTATCGCTATCGCAGAGAAAGTAATGAAAGAGAAAATCGGCCGGGATAAGGAACAACAACAGATGATCGACCGGCTGCTGGATGAGGTATCGTTTAGTAAATCGTAAGGTATGGATATAGGAACTATTTCTTCCCGGTATGCCAAAGCGCTTTTCTCCCTAGCGAAAGACAAGGAACAGGAAAGCCGGGTATATGATGATATGAAGATGTTGGCGGACAGCTTCTCGATGGAGCCGGAGCTTAGGGGCGCCTTGAGCAACCCGATCGTTTCCGTACCGGAGAAAGTGAAATTGCTTACGGCGGCGGGGGGTATCGAGGTCTGCGAGCTATATACACGTTTTATCAATCTGGTATTAGCCCATAAACGGGAGACACTACTGCCCTTCATCGCATACATTTATATCCATTTGTACCGGAAAGAAAAAAAGATTACCCGGGTACGATTCGACACAGCCGTAACGGTAGACGATGCGGTCAAGTCTCACCTGCAAGACAAGCTACGGAAAGAGACGGGATGCACGATCGAGTTCTCCGGCCACGTGGAACCGGAACTAATCGGGGGCTTCCGCCTACGCATCGGCAATTACCGGATAGACGCTAGCTATGCGACGCAACTACGGGATATCCGTACCGGGCTACTCGAAAACAGATAAAAAAGAAGAAGTATGACAGAACAGATAAAAGTGAGTGAAGTCTCCTCCATCCTACGCCAGCAATTGGAAGGAATCCATACCAGCATCAAGCTGGAGGAGGTCGGGACCGTATTGCAGGTGAGTGACGGCGTGGCCCGCATCTACGGGTTGGATAACGCGGAGGCGAACGAGTTGCTTCAATTCGATAACGGGATGGAAGCGATCGTGATGAACCTAGAGGAAGATAACGTTGGCGCCGTCCTTTTAGGTCCGACCGACCGAATCAAGGAGGGCGACACCGTAAAACGCACAGGCCGTATCGCCTCTATCGATGTCAGCGAGGGGATGATCGGGCGTGTGATCGATCCGTTGGGAAACCCGATCGACGGGAAAGGCGAGATCCTTGGCGAGACTTGCGAGATGCCGCTTGAGCGCAAGGCTCCGGGCGTGATCTTCCGTCAGCCGGTAAACGAGCCTTTGCAAACCGGAATCAAGGCCGTAGACGCTATGATCCCCATCGGAAGGGGACAACGTGAGTTGATCATCGGCGACCGGCAGACGGGAAAGACCTCGATCGCTATCGATACCATCATCAACCAACGTAGCAACTACGAGGCAGGGAACCCGGTTTACTGTATTTACGTGGCGATCGGGCAAAAGGGTTCCACGGTAGCGGCCTTGGTGAACACCTTGCAAGAGAAAGGCGCCATGGACTATACGATTGTCGTAAGCGCAACCGCCTCCGACCCGGCGGCCATGCAATATTTCGCCCCGTTCGCCGGAGCGGCCATCGGAGAGTACTTCCGGGATAGCGGACGACACGCCTTGGTGGTCTACGACGATCTGTCCAAGCAAGCGGTCGCCTACCGTGAGGTTTCCTTAATCCTTCGCCGTCCTTCCGGGCGTGAGGCGTACCCGGGTGATATCTTTTACCTGCACTCACGTCTGTTGGAACGTGCGGCAAAGATCA
>OKUA01001606.1_pt1 | contig 11740 bp, 10 predicted proteins | sample 1606501 | NCBI WGS metagenome assembly OKUA01 (sample SAMEA3879608, study PRJEB24766) | human gut metagenome | biome: human-associated habitat; feature: feces | place: USA | collected 1985/1987
AGACATTGTGATAACCGAAAGTCAGTGGCTGCAACAAACCGGTCTTCAAATCATACTTAGCCAGATAAGAACGGTTACGCCATCCCGGCTGGCGGTCGTCAGGCACAAGGATTTCCTGAAGGTCTTCCCCTTTCTTCGGTCCTTCCTCGATGATGTTGAACAGCAGGAAATCCTCTGTCGGGGCAAAGCTGAACCAACCGTCGGGAAGGTTGTGGGCAAGGACTTCCTCTGCTTGGGTTGCAGGGTCGATCGTGACAAGTTCCTTTCCCTGCATGCCTTTGCGGGTATAGTAAAGACGGTTGCTGCGGGGCATCCAGCTATAATGATGGTTGTTGCTTTCCATTAAAACCTGCCCTGTGGCCCGGTCGGTCACTTGCTGGAAGGATTCGGTATCGCCACCGGGATAAGTCGTCTGGTAGGCGGTCAACAGGTATTTGCCGTTGGGGGAGAGGCTGACGGAACGAATGCGTGTGCCATCGAAGACATCGCTCAAAGTGTAACGCTTCTCTGGATCGGTTGTCGCCGTGACAACGGCTTTGCTGTCCGTCTTGAAGGTGACTTTCGGAATGTGGTTCGTTTCGTCCGGGGCTGTAAGATATTTGATTACGACTTCGTAGCGGCGGGGTTCGAGTGTGAGCTTGAGCTCGCCGTTGGCGGGTGTCTGTTTCTCGTTGTCGATATATACTTCGTAATGCTCTGGTCCGCTGATCTGAAGAGTCCCGTCCGTATAGCGGTCGCTGTTCAGATAGAAGGAGGCGAGGCTGACGGAGCTGTTTTTGCTTTGTCCGGCTGTAGTGGCGGCATCCAGTGTCCGGTTGCTTTTCCGGACATTGTTGAAGGGGATGGCGGTTTTTAATAACTCGGCATCTGTAAATTTCTTACTGTTCACGTCAAGGCTGTCGACGATGAACGGGCCTTTTATTTCATAAGGACCTGCATACCTGAGATACTTGACTGTGATCTCTTCGGCAAAAAGGTTGCAACAGGTACAAAGGGCAGAAAGGATAAGTATGTCTCTTTTCATGGGGGAATATGTTAGAATAGCAAAACTTCTTTATATTTTTTAGGCACGGATTTCACGAATTACACGGAGATGAGAAAGAGAATCCGTGAAATCCGTGTAATCTGTGCCTAAATATTTACTTATTGCAGATTGATTTCGTCCACAAACAAGAACGCCGGATTACCTGCACCTCCGTGCCATGTCGGGAGTTTGTCACTCTTGATGATGACTTCGACATAGCGGGCTTTTACCGGGTCGAAGGAGATTTCCTGCGGGTAAAGGCCGTCTTTGTCGTCTTTGCCTAAAGACGGGATATCCTTGAAGTTCTGTCCGTCGTCCGATACCTTTACGGTAACGCCTGCCGCTCCCATGATCCAGTCCCCTTTCACAACATTCGTGTTGAAGGACACTTTGCTGAACTCGGTCGGTTCTTTCAGGTCGATAACGGCATCCAAGTCCTTGCCCTGGAATCCTAACCAGCGTCCGGTCTTGTAGTTGTCGTTGCCGCTCAGGCCGTCGGTCAGTTCAGGGCCTCCGTTGAAGTCATAGCCTCTGCTGGGAGCCACCTTCAATGTGACCGGCTTGGCTGTCGCCTTGTTGAAGTCGATCTTCTCGGAGAAGATGCGGCTGTTTCCGGTCGGGCGGACAGCTACGGCTTTCACTTCTGCATTTTGCTTGATGCGGAGAGGGGCTTCGTATTTCGGGCTGGTTGCCGTCGGTTCGCTGCCGTCGAGCGTATAATGGATATCGGCGGAACCTTCGGTTTCGAGTGTCACGACGATTTCACCTTTGTCACCATCGGTAGTAAAGGAGGCGCGAATGTCGAAGATATGTTTGGCGTAGTTGTAACCCAAGCGGTCGTAAAGTTCGGTCATGCGGACCAAGCGCGGCAGGAACGCCTTAAAATCTTTCGGGGCGTTTGTCCATTGCACTTCTGCCAATGCATCCATACGCGGCAATACCATATATTCGACCTGGCTGAATGTCGGGATATATTCTGTCCACAGATTTGCTTGTACTCCCGTTACATATTTCTTATACTCTTCCGGGATTCCGGCAGTCGGTTCGAACGAATAGACGCGTTCCAACGGCAGGTAACCACCGATGGCAAGCGGGTCGTGTTCCGTGTCGGTAGACTGGTAGTAGTCGAAATACAGGTAAGAGTTGGGTGTCATGATTACATTGTGTTTCTGTTTGGCTGCTTCAATACCTCCGTCTACGCCGCGCCAGCTCATCACCGTAGCGTTCGGGGCTAGTCCGCCTTCCAGGATTTCGTCCCAGCCGATAATATGGCGCCCTTTGCTTTCGACGAATTTCTCCATGCGTGAAATGACATAGCTTTGCAGGTATTCTTCGGCCGTATGCTTGCTGTCTCCTTTGATGCCTTCCGCCTTGATACGTGCCTGGCACTTCGGACAACTCTTCCAACGCACTTTCGGGCATTCGTCACCGCCTACATGGATATATTCGGACGGGAAAAGATCGATCACCTCGCCGAGCACGTCTTCGAGGAAGGTCATTGCCTTTTCATTGCCGGCACAGATCACATCGTCCGATACGCCCCACTGGGTCCATACTTCATACGGTCCGCCCGTACAACCCAGGTCCGGATAAGTCGTGATAGCTGCCAACTGGTGTCCCGGAAGGTCTATTTCGGGGATGATCGTGATGAAACGTTCTTGGGCGTAAGCGATCACGTCGCGGATTTCGTCTTGCGTATAGAACATGCCTTCGCCATACGGTTTGCCGTCATATTTGCCGGAGTTACGGCCGATGACGGTTTCCTTGCGTTGCGCCCCGATCTGGGTCAGTTCCGGATATTTCTTGATCTCGATGCGCCATCCCTGGTCGTCTGTCAGGTGCCAGTGGAAGCGGTTCATATTGTGCAAGGCAAGAATATCGATGAACTTCTTGACCGAATCTACCGGGAAGAAGTGCCGGGAAACATCGAGGTGCATACCGCGATACGGGAAACGCGGATAGTCGTTGATACTGGCGGCCGGAAGCTCGATGTCCATTCCTTCGGCCACGGCGGGGATAGACTTACGCAAGGTCTGCACGCCATAGAAAATACCGGCGTTGGATGCTCCGGCGATCTCGATGCCGTTCTCGCTGACCAGCAGGCGGTAGCCTTCCGGGTTCCGGATGTCGGAAGCGATTGACAGATGAATGCCTTTGTCCGCATTCCCGGTAATCACTTTCGGTTCATATCCCGTAGCCTCTTTGACATAGGAGGCAAGGAAACGGGCGGTCTGTTCCATTTCCGCATCACCTTCCTGATAAGAGATCGGGGTAGACGGTTTCAACAGGAACGGGGCGCTGCCTTGTGTCACCACTTCTTGAGGAAGCGGGATAATGGCATAGTCTCCTTGTGCTTTTTTACCTCCCGAACAAGCCACGGCTCCGGCCAGGGTTGTCAGGATACATGCATACTTTGTTAGTTTGTTCATGCGTTTAAAATGTTATAAGTGAGAAAAATAATAATTCTTATTTGGTCCAGTAGTCCACGACGGTGACGGCAGAAGCCTTGTCTCCTAATACTTTCCCGAAAGCCTTATGCGCCGGATGGATCAGGTAGGCGTCTCGGTCGGCATCCGAATGGAAAGTCAGGAAGAAACAGTGCGTCAATCCCTGTTGCAATCCTTCGGGACTGCAATCCGTTCCCCATTCGTACCCTTTGATCAGGTCTATCTGGGAGGGAAGTGCACAGAAAGCTTCTTCGACTTCCTTGATCTGTTGGGCGGATACTTCTGGCTTGAAACCGAACATGACAACGTGGCGAAGCACTTTCTCCTGCTTGGGAGCATTGCTGCAACAGAACATCAGGGCCGAGAATGTCAGGATTGTCAGTGAAGCGAAGATTGTCTTTTTCATGATGATCAGGATTAATTTATGATTATAATCAGACAAAGATAAAGATAAATAGCAGACTGCCCTACAATACAACCGGCTTTTTCTTTAGTCCGGTAGTAATCTTGTTGTAGTTTCATGTAAGGGTAACTTTAGTTTCCTGTCGATGAAACTTTATTTTTACCTGCGGGAGACTTTATTTTCACCCTATGGAAAAAAGTGAAACTTTTTGATCTGCCTTGAAAAAGTCGTTCACCTTTTTCACGGTAGTACACTGAGTATAGGCGTCGTGACAGTAGATGACTGCCTGTTTCTCTGAGGCGGCTTCTTCCAGCATCCGCATTTTTTCGTTGTAGGAAACGACAGGATAGGTGTCGTATGCCGAGATCCAGAGGGGCGAGACGCTTGCCGCTAACGGGATGACATCGCCGGCGAAGACATAAGTGCGCTCAGGTGTCGTGATATAAGGTGCGATTTGCCCCGGCGTATGTCCGTCGAACAGCCGCAGGTCGATGCCGGGGCAGAGATTCGTGTCATTTTCGATGAGGCGAAGTTTGCCGCTGTCGTAGACGGCCTGCATGTTTTCGATGAAATAGGAGTCGGCTTCGAGTGCGTTCGGGTGAAGGAAGTTCTCCCACTGTGCACGGCTTACCCAGTGGATGGCGTTTGGGAAGGCCATTTTGAAGAGAGGCTTTCCACCGGTCTGCTCTTCTTTTTGTGTCGTATATCCGCAATGGTCGAAGTGGAGATGTGTGAGTATGACATCTGTAACATCCTCACAGGCAACATCCCGCCTTTGAAGTTCATCCTTCAGATCGACCAGGTCGAAGAAGTTGTAATAGCTGAGTTGTTTCAGGTGTTTGTTACCCGCCCCGTTGTCGACGAGTACGATCTTCCCGTTCCCGTCGCGGACTAACATGCTGCGCATAGCCAAGATGCATCCATTTTGTTTATCGCTTGGATAACGGCGGCTCCAAGCAGTTTTGGGAATCGCACCGAACATGGCACCTCCGTCTGCATGGAAAAAGCCTGTGTCTATAAGTTGAATATCCATAAATTATACTTTTTCCAACAAAGATAGGGAAGTTTTTTCTTTCAAACCCATGCGAAGCGTGAATGAAATTGTGTACATTTGCAGGCAAAATCTGAGTGATGCGAAAAGTTCATTTAATCTCCGTAACCGAGCCTCTGTTGTTTGACTTAGCCCTGGCTATCCACCAAAAAGGATATGAAGTAAGTGTATCCGGTGTTGGACTGACTGATACGACCCTTGCCAGACTGGAAAAAGAGGGGTGTACTTGTCATGGAGACGGGTGGTTCCCGGAGAGATTAACTAAAGATATACATTTTGTGGTATTAGGGGCCACAGTCCGGCAGGATAACCCCGAATTGATACGTGCAAAGGAACTGGGATTATTAGTGCTTTCGATACCTGAATTCATCTTTCAGCGGACGAAAGAGAAGACGCGGGTTGTTGTTGCCGGTAGCCGGGGAAAGAAGACGATCATCTCGATGATTGTGTGCGCCCTGAAACGGCAGAAACTGGCGTTGACCAGCGAAGTCCCCTTGTTGCCCGACCGTGTGCATCTGAGTTATGAAGCTCGGATCGCGATTATCGAAGGTGATGAGCATGTAACGTCTGCTTTGGAGAAACGGTTCCAGCTTGAGTTCTATCGTCCGCATATCGCTATTCTGACCAATCTGATGTGGACTTCCGCTACCGATCACGCCACACCGGAAGCCTATCACACGACTTTCCGTACGTTCGCCTCTTCTATCGAACGCGGGGGAAAGCTGATCTATTTCGACGGCGATCCGGTTGTCAAACAGCTTGCGCAAGAGGTTCGCGAAGACATTACAGCCATGCCTTACGACCAGCATGTCGTGGTCGAGAAAGAGGGAAAGACCTATTTGCAGACTCGCTACGGGGACTTTCCCGTCTATATTCCGGATCGCTTTTTCCTGATCAACCTGAATGCTGCCCGCCTGGCCTGCCGCCAGTTAGGTGTAAAAGATGCGGATTTTTATCAGGCATTATCCGAATATAGTGTATCTTTGCAACCATGATTATTGCAAGACGAAAAAGAAAAGAAAATATAGCCGAATATCTGTTGTACATGTGGCAGGTGGAAGACCTGATACGTGCCAATAACTTTGATATGGATTCGATCCGCCGCACGGTTGTAGATCGTTACGACCAACCGGACGATATAAAGGAAGAAATCGCCAAATGGTATGAGGAGCTAATCGAGATGATGCGTTCCGAAGGGGTGATGGAAAAGGGACATATCCAGCTGAACAAGAATGTGATCATTGCCCTGACCGATCTGCACCTCCGTCTTTTGAAATCGCCGAAGGAAATGGTGTATGGGGCGGCCTATTATAAAACACTCTCCTTTATCGTTCAGCTCCGTGCCAAATCGGGCGGCGAGGACTTGCCTGAGTTGGAGACTTGCTTCAATGCTATTTACGGTTTCCTGATGCTGAAGATGCAAGGGAAGGAAATCAGCCCTGAAACGATGGAGGGGATCAAACAGATCAGTTCGTTCCTGGCACTTCTGGCCGAGAAGTATCGTGAAGATATGAATGGGGAACTGAAATTAGAAGAATAAGACAAGATGAAAACGATTTTAGTAACAGGGGCTAACGGGCAACTGGGCAATTCGATCCGTCGGTTAGCTGCCGGATATCCGCAATATGCGTTTGTGTTTACGGATGTGGATACGCTTGACATCTGCGATGCTCAAGCCGTGAATGCTTTTGTTAAGGAGAAGCAAGTCGATTATATCATCAATTGTGCCGCCTATACGGCTGTGGATAAGGCGGAGGATGACGAAGCTCTTTGCCTTCGTATCAACCGGGATGCCGTACGAAACTTGGGCGAGGCGGCACGTATGGCTGGGGCGAGGGTGATCCATGTTTCTACCGACTATGTGTTTGACGGCACAAATCATTTGCCTTATGTGGAAACGGACAATACTTGTCCGGCCTCTGTCTACGGGCGTACGAAACTTGCCGGTGAACAGGCTTTGCAGGAGGTGTGCCCGGATGCGGTAATCATCCGTACGGCATGGTTGTACTCCGAGTTCGGTAATAATTTTGTCAAGACGATGTTGCGTCTGGGAAATGAACGGGAACAGTTGTCTGTCGTGTTCGACCAGATTGGTTCGCCGACGTATGCCGGGGATCTGGCGGCTGCCATTTTTGCGGTGTTGGTGCAGGCGGAGGCGGATGCTTTCGTTCCCGGTATCTATCATTATTCTAACGAAGGGGTTTGCAGTTGGTATGATTTTGCCGTGAAGATTATGGAGTTAGGGAATGCCCCCTGCCGTGTTCTCCCGATCGAGTCCAAAGATTATCCGGCGAAGGCTGCCCGTCCGCATTTCAGTGTCCTGAACAAGGCTAAGATCAAAACGATCTATAAGATCAGTATATCCCATTGGGAAGCGAGTCTGCGTGAATGTATGAAAAGAATAACAAAATAAGATAAATAACAATGAGTCAGTATTCAGAAGAGATTGAGAGAAGAAGAACGTTTGCTATTATCAGCCACCCGGATGCCGGTAAGACGACTCTTACCGAAAAACTGTTGCTCTTTGGAGGTGCCATTCATGTGGCAGGAGCCGTAAAGTCTAACAAGATCAAGAAGACAGCTACCTCCGATTGGATGGAAATTGAAAAGCAGCGTGGAATCTCCGTCGCAACCTCCGTGATGGCTTTCGATTATTCCGGCCATAAAATCAATATCCTCGATACGCCCGGCCACCAGGATTTCGCTGAAGATACGTTTCGTACGCTGACGGCTGTGGATAGCGTTATTATCGTGATCGATACCGCAAAAGGTGTGGAAGCCCAGACCCGTAAGCTGATGGAAGTCTGCCGTATGCGTAAGACTCCCGTGATCGTGTTTGTCAATAAGATGGACCGTGACGGTAAGGATCCGTTCGACTTGCTGGACGAGATCGAAGAAGAACTGCATATCCATGTGCGTCCGCTGAGCTGGCCGATCGACATGGGACAACGGTTCCGGGGGGTCTATAATATATATGAACAGAAACTGAACCTCTATACTCCGAGCAAGCAGTATGTGACGGAAAACGTGGAATTTAAGGATATCAACAGCCCGGAACTTGAAAACTATATCGAGGCCGGACAGGCAGAAAAGCTGCGTTCCGATATCGAGCTGATAGAAGGTGTTTATCCCGAATTCGATGTCGATACCTACCTGAAAGGAGATATCGCTCCCGTGTTCTTTGGTTCTGCCTTGAATAACTTCGGGGTGAAAGAACTGCTAGATTGCTTTATCAATATCGCTCCTTCTCCCCGTCCCGTGTCGGCCGTGGAACGGGTGGTCGATCCGGAAGAGGATGCCTTCTCCGGTTTCGTTTTCAAGATCCATGCCAATATGGACCCGAATCATCGCAGTTGTATTGCTTTCGTGAAGATCTGTTCCGGCCGTTTCGAACGTAATGCCAACTACAAGCATGTCCGTTTCGGAAAGATGATGCGTTTCAGCAGTCCTACGGCTTTCATGGCGCAGAAGAAGGAAGTGGTGGACGAGGCTTTTGCCGGCGATATCATCGGTTTGCCTGATACCGGAAACTTCAAGATCGGTGATACGCTGACTTCCGGTGAAGAACTTCATTTCAAAGGATTGCCGAGTTTCTCTCCTGAAATGTTCAAATATATCGAGAATGCCGATCCTATGAAGGCCAAGCAGTTGAACAAGGGCATCGAGCAGTTGATGGATGAAGGCGTCGCCCAGCTCTTTACCAACCAGTTCAACCGACGTAAGATTATCGGTACGGTCGGACAATTGCAGTTCGAAGTGATCCAGTACCGCTTGCTCCACGAATACGGTGCGCAGTGTAAGTGGGAACCGATCAGCCTCTATAAGGCTTGCTGGATAGAAAGCGACAATGCTGCCGCTCTTGAAAACTTCAAACGCCGTAAAGCTCAATATATGGCGCTCGACAAAGAGGGCCGCGATGTCTATCTGGCCGATTCCAGCTATGTGTTGATGATGGCACAGCAGGATTTCCCCGATATCAAATTCCATTTTACCTCAGAGTTCTAATAATATTTATATATAATAAAGTAAAATGAAGAAGTTATTTGTTTCATGTATGATTGCCTTTATGGCGATTTGCTCGGTCGGTGCACAGGAGGTGTATATTGGCGGTGGTTTTACAGTCGGTAGTGAAGATAGTGAGTTTGTTTTCCAGATCTCACCGGAAGTAGGATGTCATTTGACTGACCAATGGGCCGTGGGGGGTGAAATCGGTTATACGCATTACGATGATTATAACCGTTTCCAGTTTGCTCCGTATGCTCGCTATACGTTTTATAAGACGGGTATTGTGGGATTGCTGCCGGTGACGGTGATACCGGTTTCCGGTTGGGATTGCGTCCGGGACTTTCTTTGAAAGCGACGGAACATATATCTTTTGTCACTAAAGTCGGATTTCTTGGTTATAGCGATTCGTACAACGGAACTTCTGATTTTGGAGGTGTGAACTTCGACACGGAAAATATCAGCATCGGTTTCCATTATAATTTTTGACAGGAGGCATCCTGAAGAGAGGGAAGGAATCGGAAAGGGCAGGAAGACGGCTTTTCCGGTTCCTTTTCTTTTAGGTGTAAGTCATAAGATCCGTTTGATCTCCTCCAAGCTTCCAACCGTGTAAGTCGGTATGAATTCTTTTGCCGGCAGCCCTTTCGGATTCAGCCATAGCTGGTCGATTTTGGAATTGTGGGCACCGATAATGTCGGCTTCCCAACTGTCGCCGATCATCAGGCTTTCGCTTCGGCGGGAGTTGGTGTTTTTAAGGGCGAAATCGAAAATCTCCTTATGAGGTTTCTGGATGCAGGCATCTTCAGATAGGATCATCCTTTTGAAATAGGGAGCCAGACCGGAATTGCAGAGCTTTTTGAATTGGACTTCCCGGAAACCATTGGACAGGATATACATGCGATAGGAGGGACGCAGGTATTCCAATAGCTCGATTGCACCCGGTACTAGGCGTGTCTTGCGGGTTGTTCGTTGCAGGAAATCGTTGTTGATCGCCAGTACCGATTTTGTGTCTTCTATCCCTAACGGGCGGAGCATATAGCGAAAACGTTCGATGATCAATGTCTGGCGGTCTATTTCATTGTTGCGGTACTGTTCCCATAGCAGGTTGTTGTGTGGCCAGTAGATCTCGAAAAAAGCCTCGAAGGAGGCATAATACCGGTCAAAGTGGTGAGCGGTATATACTTCTTCGAGGCATTCCTTATTATTATGGTACGTGTCCCAAAGGGTATCGTCCAAATCAATAAAAAGACTTTTGTATTTCATCATCCTACTTCAATCACCAAATACTTGCCAAGGCTCCAGAACGCTTTTTCGTCCGTGATCTTCAATGTCATATTGCCGTCCTCGTCCTTCACAAATTCGTAAGAACCTTCCGGGTGATTGGATTTCAGCTTTGCCTTGCCTGCGAACAGCGGGATTTCCTTCACTTCGCGGATATCGATAGAAATGAAATAATCTTTATTGAAGCCGCTCTGCAATACTTTGGATTTGGCAAACAAGCCGCCACCGGAAAGGATTTTTTGGTCTTTCAGTTCTTTCGCCGTGCCGAAGCAATAATAAGCAGTATGAAGTTGTTTGTCCTGTTCCTGCAACTTCTCGGACTGGGCCGCAGTTGTAGTGGACAAGTCAAGGAAGCAACCATTTCGTCCAATTCCTGGATACGAACATTCTTCTTTGCCAGATCTTCCTGTAGCGTGACAATCATATTGGCTTTCTGGTCAAGTTCGGAAGAAAGGCGGCTGATTGTTTTCCTCAAAGCCGAGGATTGGATTCCGCTCTTTTTCAGTTTCTCTTCCAGTTCGCTGATCTGCTGTTTGTTCTTTTTCAGTGTTTCGCTGATCAACTGCATGTTTTCTTTGATCTGTTCGCGATTACTCTTATTCAGATCTCCCTTTTGTTGCTGTATGTTGAGATAATTTTCTGCATCACGAATAGACTGGATGTCAGCCTCTACGTCATTGAGGGTTCCGAGGATTTCATCCATCTCGGCATTGCTTTTGGTGTTTTCGATTCTCAGAGAGTCGTTTTCTGCTTTCAGCTTCTTATATTCTGCTGAATTCTGTCCGCAGGAGGCCAGCATGGCTGTGCAAATCGTTGTTGCAATTAATACTTTCTTCATGTTCTTTCTGTTGTTACGTTAAACTTCTGTTCCTGTCTCTTTGTCCTTTTTATCTTTTAAGCCTGCTAATACTATAACAATTTCACCTTTCGGTTCGTTCACGGTGAAGTGAGCGATAACTTCTTCGAGCGTGCCGCGTACGGTTTCTTCGTGTATCTTCGATATTTCACGTGATACGGAAACAGGGCGGTCATTCCCGAAAAACTCGGCTAGTTGCGTCAATGTCTTGACCAGCCGGAAAGGTGACTCATAGAAGATGATGGTGCGATATTCCGTCGAGAGCTCTTTCAAGCGCGTCTGTCTTCCCTTCTTCTGGGGAAGAAAGCCTTCGAAGCAAAATTTCTCGTTGGGCAGCCCCGAAGCAACTAATGCCGGGACGAAAGCCGTGGCTCCCGGCAGGCATTCCACTTCTACACCCTGACGTACACATTCACGCACTAACATGAATCCCGGATCGGATATCGCGGGAGTACCGGCATCCGATACCAATGCTATATTCTCGCCCGCCTTGATACGGGCTGCCACTTGTTCGACCGTTTTATGCTCGTTGAACTTATGGTGCGACTGCATCCTGTTTTGTATTTCGAAATGTTTGAGCAGGATACCTGTAGTACGCGTGTCTTCCGCCAGAATGAGATCGGCCTCTTTCAGCACGCGGATTGCCCGGAACGTCATATCTTCCAGATTTCCGACG
>OKUA01001618.1_pt1 | contig 11642 bp, 4 predicted proteins | sample 1606501 | NCBI WGS metagenome assembly OKUA01 (sample SAMEA3879608, study PRJEB24766) | human gut metagenome | biome: human-associated habitat; feature: feces | place: USA | collected 1985/1987
TTCCGGTGGCTCTGGATTACCTTAAACGTTCTTCTTTCCTGCCAGTTCAGAAATCATGGATACGTGGCTTGAACAATTCAGATTTCTATTTCTGTGAACTTCAAAGAGCTGATGCTTCAGAGTACTCGCTGACAGGCGCTTTAGTGGAAGAAGGAGAGGTATTGCTGAATGCTTGTAAAACTGATTGGAGAGCTTGGAATAAACGTCCGGAGGAACTTAAAACAGCCAGTACGGTACGGAGTGAGTACGAATGTACAGCAGCTACTCCTGTATTTGTGAAATATCAGAAAGATGCTTCCTGCTTCTATATCAGTACTTTGAAAGAGTTTACAAACTCAGAAAAAGGTTATAATACGTTAGGGGTAATTCTGAAGAATGCCGGTATTGACTGTAATGAGATTGAGGTGAAATCAAACGAAGTTTTCTTCTTGCGTGATAATCAGCTGATATTCCCGGTTGCTACAAAGGACAAGTTAGTGAAAAAGGCAGATGGATGGGCTTTGGATATTTATGTGTTCAGTCCGCGTCCTTTAGATGATTTGCTGATTGAGCCGAATATGCCGAAACTTACGTTAGTGGTGAAAGCTAAAGAATGCCAGCTTGCCATTAATGATAAAGCATACGCTGCTGCTTCACAAAACAGACACGAGGCTACTTATAAAGAACTGCCTTTGTTGCAAGGTTGGAATAAGATAAGCATAAAGATAGGAGAAAGAGATAAAAATGAATTCAGTGGTAACTTTAGGTGTGATAACAGAAATGAATTCCTTTCTTCTCTGAAAGTAATGTTTATCAATCCCGAAGCAAAATAAAAAATAGGTTTATCTCGCCTCTAAGGTATCTGGGCTGTACTTGATTCGTACGGCTCAGATACGGCTTTGATACGGACCGGGTCTGTTATTTGAGGTGAACTGAAAAAGGTAAATGGATTAAGGGAAAAAACAAAGTTTTTGAATAGGTGTTTTTCAATAGGTTCAGTTATACACTCTGGTATTATGCAAATAATTAGCATAATACCGGAGTGATTATAACTGAAATTACTTTTGTATAGAGAATAGAATCGTTTTTGATGATTTTGTCGAATGCCGGTTACTTTTTATTGATCTTATTACTAATTTTATCTTTTTTTTATACCTTTGTCATGTCTTCTTGAACTAGAAATATGAAAAACTGTTGCAGATATATATTGCTTGTACTCTTCCTGTTAACAGGGGCTGATTTATTTGCCTCTGTATATAACGGGGGACTCTATTTTAAGTCTCATTCCGCTCCCAGTGTTGATAGGACTTCTCTTACTCTGAATGATGACAAACCTTTCGACGTTAGTAATGAGTTTACCATTTCTTTTCAGATGTGGGTGCGAAACAATGAACCCGACTTTGGATCAATATTGCATTTATATACGAATACAAACCAATTAGTACGTTTTTCATTTGTTGCGGGAGGGCGTAGACATTATCCGGCATTGGTATTTAATGAAGGAATGGTCACTGTTGACAGTCCCATTGAAAGAGAGAAATGGATACCTGTTTTCCTGCGAATGGATATGAATAATAATTCCATCGCTGTGAATTACAATGGAAAGGATACGACTATAATGGTACCTTTAAGTGGTTCAACGCATGTAAGAGCATTGTTTGGACATGCTCCTGAATATCTGGCAGATGTAGCACCTGTGAATATAAAGGATGTAAAAGTGTCGCAGGACGGTGAACAAACTTGTGAATGGAAGCTGTGGAAACACAATAATGATATTTGCTTTGACGAAATGAAAGGAGCGATAGCACGTGCTGAATCTCCTTATTGGCTGATCGATGATCATATAGAGTGGAAACAAGTTTATAAGGGCAATATATCAGGAAGATTGGATGTCGCCTTTAACGCACAGGATGCTTTGTTCTATCTGGTAAAACCGGAAACGGTGGAAGTACTGGATGAAAATGGAACTTTGGTAGATGAAATAGGAGTGCAGGGAGGATATCCTGCGATGGAATTTACGGATCATTTGATTTATGATACATTGAGTAGTAGACTGTTGTCTTATTCATTATCCCAAAAGTGCGTTTCTTTCTTTTCTTTTGATACCAAAAGATGGAGTCTCGTGGAACGTAATAAAGAAGAACCTAATTATTATAATCATGCCCGTACTTTTAATTCTGCCGATTCATCATTTTACTTTTTTGGCGGATATGGTTTCTACAGATATCAGAATGATTTGTTTCGTATGAATCCTGCTACGGGTGAATTGGAAAAGATTAATTATGCCCCTTTGCTTAGCCCTCGTTATTCATCTGCCATAACTGTGGTGGGGGATGAACTCTACATATTGGGTGGCAGAGGGAATAAATACGGTAAACAAGAATTGGTTTCCCATTTCTACCCGGAACTTTGTGCCATTGATTTGAAGAAGAATAAATCACGTATAGTATGGAAGAAGCAGCAGACAGATGTTTATATGTTAATGGCTTCGTCTATGTATTTCGAGCCTTCGGATAGTTCTTTTTATGCAGTCGCATTGAAGGATGGCGGAGTTCTATGGAAAGTTTCTATGAAAGATACGGTTTGGACGGAAGTTTCTAAACCAATTCGTAATGCGGTAATTCATCAGGATTGTGATTTTAGTTTTTATTCTTCACCTTCTCATCAGAAACTATTCTTGGTAATGGATAAGATATTGACAGATCGTACGCATGATGTGTCTATCTATTCTATCAATACTCCGCTGATGAGTGAATCTGATATTATGCAGGTTGAGGAAGAAGTTGTAGCCGATTCTTTTGCATGGTATTGGATTGTTATTGGAGTACTGGCGTTATTAGGTCTTGGATATGTTATATATTTCAGGTTGTCCCGGAATAAGGCTGTAAAATCTCTGTCAGAGAATGTTCCGACTGTTATAAGAGACATGCCGGAGGGGAATAAAAAAACAGAAAATAAAGAAACTGAATTAGAAGGTGAAAATAGACTTGTGACTAAGCCCATTGAGAATTATTTCGACCGTAGTCGTTCGGCAATATCTTTGCTTGGGACATTTAATGTGAGAGATAAGGAAGGAAATGATATTACTTCTAATTTTACTCCTCGCCTGAAAAGTCTTTTGGTTTTATTGATTCTTTATACGAAAAAGAATGAAAAAGGTATTTTGACGCGGAAGATGACAGAAATGCTCTGGTCGGACAAGGATGAGATTGCTGCCAGAAATAATCGGAATGTAACATTACGCAAATTGCGTGTATTGTTGGAAGAGGTGGGTGATGTAGAAGTGATAAGTGACGGTGGATTCTTGAAAATACGTTGGAATGAAAGTGTATTTTGTGATTATTGTACTGCGCTTCATTGTATGGACCTATTACAGAAAAACGGAGCTCAGAAAGATGAAGTACTTTTGAATCAGATATTGGAATTGTTGCTATATGGTCCGTTACTTTCCAATACGATTGTTGACTGGTTGGATGAATTTAAGGATGCCTATTCAAGTCTTTCCATTGATTTGCTTAGAAATCTTCTGGATATTGAATATCGGAAAAGTGATCGTGAAATGGTTCTTCGTATTACTGATATTATGTTCCTGCATGATCCTTTAAATGAGGAAGCCTTGGCAGCTAAGTGCTCGGTCTTGTTTCTGGAAGGAAAAAAAGGTATTGCTAAAAGTGTTTATGACCGTTTCTGTAAAGAGTACCGTGAATCTCTTGGAGAAGATTATAAGATACCACTCTCCAAATTATGCGAATAATCTCAATCTATTTATAATTAAGCGTTTAATTGAAAAAATTAAGCGCTTTTTTAATGCTCAATTAAGTCTGTTTTCCATGCTTTATTAATCTGTCCGGAGTACTTTTGTGGCAAGAGTTATTAACTAGAAACTCTAATTATTTATGAGAAAACTTTATGCTACATTCCTGATTAGCGCATGCACATTGGTATCACTGCCTTGCGATGCACAGGCTGAATGGAAAAACGATTTCTCCAATCAGGGAGAAACATTAAAAACAGTGGGAAGAGGAGTCTGTGGTGTTACCGACGGGGTGTTTCGTTCGGTAGATGCTTATTCTTGCTTTGGAAATCCCGAGTGGAAAAACTATACGATGTCTTTTAAGGCTCGTGCACCTAAAGATGCCGATCAGGTACAAATATGGGCTGGTTTCCGTGCTTATAACCGTTTCGACCGATATGTACTGGGACTTAAAGGTGGATTGCAGGATGACATCTATCTGATGCGTCTGGGATATATGGGAACAGATGAGTTCCTGGGGGTACGTCCGCTTGGGTTTCATCCGGTACCGGGAGAATGGTATAATATAAAGGTGGAAGTATGTGGAAGCCGTATCCGTGTTTTCCTGAATAATGAGAAAGAACCTCGCATAGATGTGACGGATAAAAATGGTAACCTGGCTCCTTCAGGTCAGGTAACTTTAGGTGGTGGCTGGATAGAAACGGAATTTGATGATCTTGTTGTTACTCCTATGAGAGAGGATGCCTTGAAAGATGTAAAGGTGGTAGAATATCGTAAAATAATAACTCCTCAGGAGAAAGAGAATAAGCGTCAACAGGAGCGTGCCAATTATAGGACTGTTAAGGTAAATGAGCTAGTGGATAGCCGAACGGATGTATCTTTGGATGGCACTTGGCTTTTTATGCCCGAATATCAATTGGATGATAAGGATAAAGCGATTTCTGTAGCTACGGATGATAAGAACTGGCATGTGATGTCTGTTCCAAATTTTTGGAATCCTATCCGTATCTGGTTACATGGAGAGACAATGCCTTCGCCCACAGGACCTCAACCCAAAGGTGTCTCGGATACTTATTATCAGCAGGAAACCGAGCGTTGTGAAGGATATACATTTGATTATAGAAAAACTAAAGCAGCTTGGTACAGACAATGGGTAGAATTGCCTGCAAATGTTGAGGGTAAAAATATGGCGTTGACTTTTGATGCTGTTTCAAAGGTTGCGGAGATTTATATTAATGGAGAACTTGCCGGTTCACATATCGGTATGTTTGGTGAAATACAGGTTGATGGAAGTAAACTGTTGAAGTCCGGTAAAAATCTGGTTGTGGTGAAAGTGGTCAGTAAAACAGATGGCAGTGCTTCCGAATCTGGTAGTGCTGCAATTGATTTCTTCTATTCTTCTGTTCGTGAGAGTGAAAAGGAAGATGGGAAAGTATCAGCGAAGAGTAATCTTTTGAAAGATATAGCCCATGGTTTTTATGGTGACGAGCCTGCCGGTATTTGGCAACCAGTGAAACTGACGATTACCAGCCCGTTGAAGGTGGAAAATGTATTTATTAAACCGAGTTTGGACGGAGCTACGTTTGATTTGACAGTGAAAAATCATGGTACTAAAAAGAATCAATTTAATCTCTATACTGATATTGTAGATAAAGAAACAGGTTCGGTACTTTATAGTAAGCTTTCTCTGCAAAAACTGGTGTTGAATGCTGACGAAGAAAAGATGTTCACTTATAACATAAATGGGTTGAAACCCCGTCTTTGGACTCCTCAGCATCCTAATTTGTATGATTTTCGTTTCCGTTTGGTTGCTGCAAAAGGTCACGAATTGGATTGCCTGACGGAGACTTCCGGTTTCCGCACTTTTGAAGTGAAAGAAGGTTTGTTTTTTCTGAACGGAAATCGTTATTGGTTGCGTGGTGGTAATCATATTCCGTTTGCTCTTGCCCCGAATGACTTGAACCTGGCTAATACTTTCATGCAATTGATGAAGACTGGTAACATAGATGTCACTCGTACCCATACTACTCCGTGGAATAAACTCTGGATGGGAGCAGCTGATAAGAATGGTATCGGTGTTAGTTTTGAAGGCACCTGGCCTTGGTTGATGATACACTCTACTCCCTTGCCTGATGCAAAACTGATAGAGATGTGGAAAGAAGAATTTCTTAGTTTGCTAAAAAAATATCGTAATCATCCTTCACTACTCTTCTGGACTGTGAATAATGAGATGAAGTTCTACGACAATGACAATGATTTGGAACGTGCCAAAGAAAAGTACCGTGTGATTTCGGATGTAGTGAAAGAAATGCGTCGCATTGATCCTACACGTCCTATTTGTTTTGATTCTAACTATCAGGCAAAAGGTAAGAAAGAAAAGTATGGTGCGGACTTTATGAATACTATAGATGATGGTGACATTGATGATATGCACGCTTACTATAACTGGTATGATTATTCACTTTTCCGTTTCTTCAACGGAGAATTTCAGAAAAGGTTTAAGATGGTTGATCGTCCGCTTATCAGTCAGGAAATGTCAACCGGATATCCGAATAATGAAACCGGACATCCTACGCGTTCTTATCAATTGATTCATCAGAACCCACAATCACTGATTGGATATGAATGTTATGATTTCTCTAATCCACAATCATTCCTTAATGTACAGGCATTTATTACTGGGGAATTGGCTGAGGCGCTTCGCCGTTCCAATGACCAAGCCTCAGGTATCATGCATTTTGCATTGTTGACATGGTTCCGGCAAGTATACGATTATCAAAAGATAGAGCCGTATCCTACATATTATGCATTGAAACGTGCTTTGCAACCAATATTGGTCAGTGCAGAATTGTGGGGACGCAATCTTTATGGTGGTGAGAAATTGCCGACACGTATTTATGTCGTAAACGATCGTGAGGATGGTACAGATCTGAAATCCACTTTATTGAGATGGGAGATACAGGATGAAACAGGAAAGAAATTAGTTTGGGGGGATGAAGAGCTTCCGGCTGTGAAGCATTATGGGCGATGCTATATTGAACCTAATATTCAGTTACCCGCTAAGTTGCCTTCAAATAAGGTAAATGCAAAGCTGGTTTTGAAGTTGACAGAAAATGGCCTGCCGGTTTCTGAAAATGAATATAATCTGTTATTAGCTGACAAAAAATGGAATATCGGTCAGATAGCGGGAAACAAGAAGATTGTATTGTTGGATAACGATGGTACAAAAGCAGTTTTTGATTTCTTGAGGATTAATTACCAGACTGTATCATCTGTAAGAGAAGCTGTTAATTCTAAACAAAAGGCTGATCTTTGTGTCATTTCCGGTTTGACGAACTGTACAAATGAAGAAAAAGAACTTCTTCGCGACTATCAGGCAAAAGGTGGTAAGCTTCTTTTGTTGAATAGTAAAGAAGCAGCTAAGATCATTTATCCCGAACATATTACCGGTTGGATTATGCCGACGGAAGGCGATATCGTTAATATGGAGCGTAATGATGCCCCTGTCTTTGATGGCATTGGTGTGTTAGAGTTGCGCTATTTTAATAATAATAAACGTGAGATTCCTACCGCTTGTAATGCTACTCTTCATGTGAATCGTAATGAAAATCTGACTGAGTTGGCCGGTCAGATGAAAATTCATGCTTACATTGATGGTGGTGCTCCGGAAGATCGGATAAATCGGATCAATTCAATGAGAGGTTTTACACTGATTCAGATTAAAGATGGAAGAGGAATTGCCACTGTTTCAACCATGTGTACCGAAAAAGCAGAGACAGATCCGATTGCTGGGAAACTGCTTGTTAATATGATTAATGATCTTATGAAATAATTAATAGGAAAAAGCAGTTAATCTGAAAATTAACTGCTTTTTAATACCCAATTAAGAGTTATTTCAGCTTTTTATTAATCTTGTGGAAATACCTTTGCTTTTAACAAAACGCGCGATTGAGAATTTTAATACAATAACAACCTTTAATATGAATACTTATGAGTCCATGAAAACCGCTAAAACAAATCTCAGAGAAATAAGAGTTTATTTTAACCTTTATTTAATACACTAATTATTATGAACTTTTTATTAGAACAACAAGTAAAAATCGGTAGAATAATTAGCCAGTTAATTTGGATAATTCTGCCTCTGGTATCACTTAGTTTTATCCTGCAAGCGTGTGATGAAAATAAGTTTCCAGTAAATCCAGTACCGGATCAATTTGAGTTTATCCCACCCAGTGATGTCAATATGTTGACAGCTAAAGGAGGAGATGGACAGGTAACATTGACATGGGATGCAGCTGTAGAAAACACGTTGAAAGCTGTCCATGTAACTAATAAGAATACCGGTGAAGAGAAAGTATTACCCGGTACTGCAAGTGAAATCACCTTTACAGGATTGACTAACTATGAAAAATACACTTTTCAGGTAAAAACAGAAAGTTTGAAAGAACAGTTGTCATATGGTGTTACGATCAATGCTAAGCCCTTTGCACATGATAACGTGAAGCCCGGTAAAGTAATCAACTTGGTTGGATATAAATTAGGTGAAAGTATAGCTTTTGCTGTATGGGAAAGTCCTGAAGATATCGATATCGAGAAGTTCGTTGTCACACTGGGCAATGAGTCGGTTACAGTGGATGGAGAATCTACTTTCGCAACTATAAATGGTAACATTAATATGCCATTGAAGGTGTGTGCGGTAGATTATTCCGGGAATACTTCCGATGCTACCGAAACCATGGCAGATGCTGCTGTAGTGACTATTGACGGATTTGATAATGGTGAAACGGAGACAGTTCTGATACATAAGGATCCTATCATTTCGGCAATTGACGGGTATGTCATTACATATTTCAACCAGGAATATAAGAGTAGCACTTCACCACTTCCTGAAGTTTATACGCAGACTATGCCGGTGGATAACGATCAGAAACTTTGGTTGGATGATGCTAAAACGAAAGGTTCATGGCTTGAACCTGTGAAAGTAACTTTGTTGTCTAAGGGAAAGGAGATTTCTACTTATGAATATCTTACTTACAATAATATTCCCGGAACGTTGATGCTGACTCATGCAACAGTTCTTAATGAAGAAGGAGTCAATGTTAAGCGTAACAATGACGGTAAGAGTTTCAATAGTAATCTTGGAAACTTTGAGAATAAAGGTTCTCTTCCTATCTATGGATTGTATGATGTTAATGTGTACGAGGATGGTGATTATGAAACTGTCATGTGGTTCTCTGCCAATGGTACTAAAACTTATACAATAACGATTGATGACGGACCTGGAATTGAAGGTCGGACTGCTGAAGGCTCTTCCGGATGGGATAATTATATAGAGGCTCCTGGCCCTGTTCTTTCTCTTACCAAGGGAAAACATCAGATGAAAGTCGAATTTCCATCGGGTGGTCATAATTTTAAGAAACTTGTCTTTAGGAAAATAGAGAAATAAACTATGAAAACACTATCATATATAAAAGGAAATTTACTGCGGCTTACGTGGATATGTGTATTGCTGCTTTCTACCGCTTTTACTCAGGCGCAGATGAAAGGTGTTCAAGGTTTGGTGGTGGACGAAACCAACCAACCATTGCCAGGTGCAACTGTATATACTGCTGATAAAAAATCTGTCAGTATCACGGATGTGGATGGTTTGTTCAAACTGGATAATGTGACTCCTGGAGATACATTGGTTGTTTCTTATGTGAGTTATAAGACCTTTAAGCAGGTTATTAAGAAGTCGGATAACTTTTTTAGAGTTACATTGTTACCGGATGAAGCAATGTTGGATGAGGTAGTCATCGTAGGATATGGACAACAGAAAAAAGCGTCTGTGGTAGGCGCAATCGCACAGGTTTCTACCAAGGAGCTTTCGCAGAGCCCTGTATCTAATGTGTCAAATGCACTGGCCGGAAGACTTCCGGGTATGATTACCGTGCAACGTTCCGGTGAACCGGGTAGCGATATGGCGAATATGTATATCCGTGGTATCAGTACTTTTGGCTCCAATCAAAGTCCGTTGATTTTGGTGGATGGTGTAGACCGTGATATCCGTATGATGGACGTATCGGAAATTGAGTCGATCAGTATTTTGAAGGATGCTTCCGCTACGGCAGTATATGGTGTACGTGGCGCTAACGGTGTAGTACTTGTTACAACTAAACGTGGTAAGACGGGCAAGGCAAGTATTTCATTCTCTGCTGATGCCGGTTTACAGTCTCCGACAGCTATGCCTGACATGGTGGACTCTTACAATATGGCAATCCTCACCAATGAGGCTTTGATTAATGACGGTATGAATCCTAAATATACGCAGGAACAGATAAATGCTTTCAGATATGGAAGTAATGAGTTTCTTTATCCGAATGTAGACTGGGCGGATGAATGTTTGAAGGATTTTGCTTTGATGCAACAATACAACCTGAGTATTACAGGTGGTACGGAGAAAGTTAAATATTTCGTTGCGGCCAATGTAATGATGCAGGACGGTTTGTTCAAGTATGCCGATTACAATGACAATTACAGCACTAATGTAAAGTATACGAAGTATAACTTCAGAAGTAACCTTGACTTTCAACTGAGTGATGTTATTTCTGCAAAGTTGAATTTGGCTGGTGTAATTGGTGACAAACATCGTCCGGCTCCCGGTGGTGATGTTACGTTTATCTTCGATCGTCTGAAAATAGCAAATCCTGATCGTGCTCCAATTCGGAATCCGGACGGTTCATGGTCTGTTTTAGAGAAAGCTAACTTCAATCCGCTTGCTTATATATTAGATAGCGGTTATGCTGACGAAAAAGAAACGGCTGTACAGGCTACGCTGGGTATGAAAGCTGATTTGTCCAAATGGGTAAAAGGACTTTCTATCAATGTGGATTTCTCATTCGACTTTAACAACCTGTATGTTAAGAAGTATGGTAAGACTAGCGATATGTGGGAATTCCATTCGGATGGTTCTTATAAAAACTTTCAGACTGGTAGTGCATTAGGTTTCAGTGACGATCTGAGTGTTTATAACAGCCAGTATGTTTTTGAACCGTCTCTTAATTATAATAACAAGTTTGGCGATCATGAAGTTTCCGGTTTGGTACTGTTCAATGCACAAGAATATGTGAAGAAAGGTGATGCTCTGACGCGTCTTCCCTATCGCCGCCTTGGTGTTGTAGGACGTGCCACCTATGGTTATAAAGGAAAATACCTGGGTGAGGTCAATATCGGTTACAATGGTTCTGAGAACTTTGCTCCCGGGCATCGTTTTGGATTCTTCCCTGCATTTTCTTTGGGTTGGGTAGCATCAGAGGAAAGTTTTTTTAATGTTAGTTTCATCGATTATTTGAAATTAAGAGCTTCTTACGGCCTTGTTGGTAACGATCAGATTGGTGGAGACCGTTTCTTGTATTTGAGTTTGTGGGAAAGTGCAGATGATGCAGAATTCGGTTATCCCAACTCATCAGGTGCCGGTGGAGGTACAAAGGAAAAACAGGTAATGAAGTATTGACTTGGGAAAAGGCTAAGAAGTATAACTTCGGTTTCGATACCCGTATGTTTAATAATAAATTGGAATTGACTGCTGACGTATTCTTTGAAAGAAGAGAGAACATTCTCACCAGTGTGGATATTATTCCCGGTACTTATGGTGGTCCTGCCATTCAGGCTAATGCCGGAGTTGTAGAAAACAAGGGTATGGAGTTTGATGTGACGTGGCGTGACAGAATCGGAAAGAATTTTGAATATTTTGTAGGTGGTAACTATTCTTTTGCCCGTAATAAGATTGTTGAAAAGCCGGAGTCTCCGCAAGCATACGATTATTTGTATGCAACCGGTCGTCGTGTAGGACAATCATTCGGTTATGTAGCTCTTGGACTGTTCCAGTCTGAAGAAGAAATTCTGGAAAGTCCGACACAATTTGGTGTAC
>OKUA01001640.1_pt1 | contig 11531 bp, 10 predicted proteins | sample 1606501 | NCBI WGS metagenome assembly OKUA01 (sample SAMEA3879608, study PRJEB24766) | human gut metagenome | biome: human-associated habitat; feature: feces | place: USA | collected 1985/1987
CACCGGAATCCGGGTTTTTCTGCAGCTTACCAGCTCAAAAAACCGGTCTTCTTCATTTTTCGGCATTCTTTCAAAACCATCCACATAATATCTGGTCCTTGTCATGCCGGTCACATGCTCCAGCAGGATCCAGGAATCACTTTCCGGCTCCGGAATCCCCGCCGCTTTCAATTCACCTGTGGCTTTCTGATATGCTTCCTGATAGGTCACAGCTTTTACTCCTCTTCCTTATATCCGAAATTCTCTCTCAAATACGCTTTCCAGTCAAACACCGCTTCTACAGCCGCAATCCCGACCTCGATCATCTCATCGTCCGGTTCCTTTGTCGTAAGCCCCTGCAGCCAAAGTCCCGGCTTACTTAAGATACACACGACCGGATTCTCACTGCTTCCTGCCCATTTGATCAACTCATAAGAAATACCAGCAATCACCGGAAGAAGTGCAATTCTCACAATCACTCTCATCAGCGGAGATTCTACCCTTACAAAAAATAAGAGAACGATTCCCACGATCATGACAAACAGCATGAAGCTAGTTCCACATCTTTTGTGTTCTTTAGAGCTCTTTCTAACATTTTCAACAGTCAGTGAAAGTCCATGTTCAATGCAGTTGATACATTTATGTTCTGCACCATGGTACATATAAACACGCCGGATATCCTTCATCAGAGAGATAAGTGCTACATATCCGATGAAAATCACCAGACGGATCACTCCCTCTAGCAATGCGATCACCCACTGGGATGTAATTACTTTCTGAAACAGAGTCGATAAATAATATGGAAGCATCATAAATACTGCCACAGCAAGAACAATCGATAATACAACCGTTCCGCCCATCATGGCATTTTCCTGCTTCTTCTCTTTCTGCTCCTGTCTCCTGCGCTCTTCTTCCGTCATTGGCTCTTTTTTCTTCTCATCCACTTCCTCATCTTCAAAAAAAGAAGCGGAATAAGTCAATGTCTGCATTCCGAGCACAAGCGACTCTATAAAACTGAATACACCTCTTAAAATCGGCATATTTCTTATTTTCTTATTCTTGATGATCCCAGTATATTCTGAAACCTTCACTTCAATCTCATGGTCAGGCTTTCTCACTGCAACGGCGTACTTTTCCTGATTCTTCATCATCACGCCTTCGATGACTGCCTGACCGCCAAGCTTTGAATACCTCATGAATACTCTCCTTTCATTAAATATGGAAAAAAGGGCAGAGTCACGCCGACTCTGCCCACATTCTCAATCCACTATTTCAAGCCATACTTACGATTGAACTTATCAATTGCACCACGAGCTGCAACCGCTTTTTGCTGTCCCGTATAGAACGGATGGCATTTGGAACAAACTTCAACGTGAATATCCTCTTTGGTTGAACCTGTTACGAATTCATTACCACAGTTACATACAACCTTTGCCTGGTAATATTCTGGATGAATTCCCTCTCTCATGTTCATTTCACCTCACTACTTGTATTTTCCTTATATATAAAAGGATAATTGTCTTGCTCAAAAACTGCTCGCTCATTATATCATGTTCCACCTTTAATTGCAAGCACTTTTTACTTATAAATGCATTTTTTTAACAGTTTCAATGAATTCCTTATTGTCCTTGGTTCGTTTAAACAAATTCAAAATCTGCTCTAAGGCAGGTTCTGCTTTCATACCGCCAAGTGCTTTTCGGATTTTGACTACTGCTTCCTGTTCTTCACTGTCTAACAGTAAATCTTCACGGCGTGTACTTGATTTCTGAATATCAATCGCAGGGAAAATACGTTTTTCCGATAAACTGCGGTCCAATACAAGTTCCATATTACCGGTTCCCTTAAATTCTTCATAAATTACATCATCCATTTTACTTCCCGTATCCACAAGCGCTGTAGCAAGAATAGTAAGGCTTCCGCCCTCTCTCATATTTCTGGCCGCACCAAAAAAGCGTTTCGGCATATGAAGAGCCGCCGGGTCCAGACCACCGGAAAGAGTTCGTCCGCTCGGCGGTATGATCAGGTTGTATGCCCTTGCCAGTCTTGTAATAGAATCAAGAAGAATTGTAACGTCTTTTTTATGTTCCACCAGACGACGTGCACGTTCTATTACCATTTCAGACACACGTTTATGATGTTCCGGAAGCTCATCAAATGTAGAATAAATGACTTCCACATTATCGCCACAGATGGCCTCCCTGATATCTGTAACCTCCTCAGGACGCTCATCGATCAGAAGAATGATCAGATGCATGTCCGGATTGTTTCTCAGAATAGACTTTGCCACATCTTTCAGCAAAGTTGTCTTACCGGCTTTCGGAGGAGATACGATCATTCCTCTCTGTCCTTTACCGATAGGGCTGATCAGATCTACGATCCTCATGGCAACTGTGCCGCCCGGTCTTTCCATTATCAGTCTCTCATTTGGAAAAATCGGTGTCATATCTTCAAAATTATACCGTCTCTGTCCCTCACTCGGATGGAAACCGTTAATGGAAGATACGTAGAGAAGGGCACTGAACTTCTCTCCCTGGGTCTTGATGCGGATATTTCCCTGGATGATATCACCTGTCTTTAAATTGAAGCGGCGTATCTGCGCAGGTGCCACATAGATATCATGATCTCCCGGCATATAATTATCACAGCGGATAAATCCAAAGCCCTCCGGCATTACCTCAAGTATGCCTTCTGCCTCTTCTCCACTGTCGAGTGCTGCATAATCATCTTTAAAAGAGTTGGCGCGCTCCTCGGCTGTACCGTTTTTCTCAGCCTCCTCAGCCTCTTTTGCATCCTCCTCGAGCATTCTTTCAATAATCTGTCCCTTTTTCAGTGATGAAACGCCCTTAATTCCTCTTGCCTTCGCCAGATCCTTAAGCACAAATGCCGACAAACTTTCATATTTTTCTCTCATCTGTTCCATTTCGTCTTCTCCTTAAATTTGATAACAGTATTTATTCAATTCGTCTAAACAATATTATTTAACAAATATATCTGTGTAACTATTGGGAAATAACGCCTGAATTGACTTTTGAATTATTAATTATTGATTATACATCATTTCTTTAAAAATATAAAGCGATTTCTTATTTTTTATCATATTTTTTATATAATCGGTTATCTGCATAGTTACTTGATTTAAATCACCTGCAATGTTATGATTATTCAAAAGAATTTTTAGAGGGAGAATTACCATGGATAATAAAGAAAAAGCACTGAAATGCCACGAAGAGTGGAACGGAAAACTCGAAACCATCGCCAAATCAAAGGTTAATTCGAGAGAGGACCTTGCAATTGCATACACGCCCGGTGTTGCTGAGCCATGTAAGGTCATAGCCGAGGATAAGGAAGCTGCATACAAATACACCTGGAAGGCAAATACCGTTGCCGTAGTGTCAGACGGAAGTGCTGTGCTTGGTCTTGGAAACATCGGTCCTTACGCTGCCATGCCTGTCATGGAGGGCAAATGCGTTCTTTTCAAGGAGTTTGGAAACGTAAACGCTGTTCCTATCTGTCTCGACACTCAGGACACTGAGGAGATTATTGCTGCAGTCAAAAATATCGCACCGGGCTTTGGCGGAATAAACTTAGAGGATATTTCTGCTCCGCGCTGCTTTGAGATTGAGGAGAGACTTAAAGAGATGCTCGATATTCCTGTATTCCACGATGACCAGCACGGAACTGCAATCGTTGTACTCGCCGGTATCATCAACTCTCTGCGCCTTACCGGCAAAAAGAAAGAGGACTGCAAGGTTGTTGTAAACGGTGCAGGCTCAGCAGGTGTTGCCATCACTAAACTTCTTCTGACATACGGCTTTACACATGTGACCATGTGTGACCGTCTAGGCATCATAGGAAAGGACTATCCAAACCTCAACTGGATGCAGCAGAAAATGACAGAGGTTACAAACCTTGAAAATGCAAAGGGTACTCTCGCAGATGCTTTAAAGGGTGCTGACATATTCGTAGGTGTTTCCGCTCCAAATATCGTCACAGCCGAGATGGTTTCTTCTATGAACAAGGACGCTATCCTTTTTGCCATGGCAAATCCTGTTCCTGAGATTATGCCTGATGTGGCAAAGGCTGCAGGTGCCAGAGTGGTCGGTACCGGAAGAAGTGATTTTCCTAACCAGATAAACAACGTGGTTGCATTCCCCGGAATCTTCAAGGGTGCCTTAGAAGGACGCGCTGCACAGATCACTGAGGAAATGAAGCTTGCTGCCGCAGAAGCACTGGCCGGTCTTGTTTCTGACGAAGAATTAAATGATGATTTTATTATGCCTGAGGCATTTGACCCACGTGTTGCCGCTGTTGTCAGCGAAGCTGTAAAGTCACATATTTAATATGAGATACTATTCACTCAACAGATACTGCCGCGATACATTCAGTGAAAAGCTCTACAAGCTCTCTCTAGATGGAGGCATGACCTGTCCAAACCGTGATGGCACACTCTCATCGCTTGGATGCCTGTACTGCAGCGCCGGTGGCTCCGGTGATTTTGCGGCGGACCGCAGCCTTTCCATAAAGGAGCAGCTGTCTGCCGCTAAGGAAAAGGTTGCTTCAAAGAGCAGCTGTGAGCACTTTATCGCATATTTTCAGGCTTTTACCAACACATATGCGCCGGTAGATTATCTGCGGCGCATATTTTATGAGGCTATAGAAGATCCATCTGTCGCTGTGCTGTCCATAGGCACAAGAACAGATTGTTTTTCTACCGAAATATATGATCTGCTCTCAGAATTAAACAAAATAAAGCCTGTCTGGATAGAGCTGGGTCTTCAGACCATCCATCAGTGCACTCTTGATGCCATGAATACCCATACATGCGTTAAGGATTTCATAGCTGTGACTGATGAGCTTAGACGCCGTGGCATAAAGGTTATTGCACATCTCATACTCGGGCTTCCTCATGAGACACGCGGCATGATTCTTGAATCAGTTGATTTTGTTGCTAAAAGCGGTATTTTCGGAGTTAAGCTTCAACTGCTGCATGTGCTAAAGGGCACACCACTGGCTGATATGTATATTAAACAGCCATTTGAGCTTTTTACGCTGGATGATTACTGCGATTTTGTGGTAGACTGTATAGAAAGACTTCCAAAGGATATGGTTATCCATCGTATGACCGGTGATGGACCACGTTCTTTACTTGTTGCACCTCTTTGGAGCACAGATAAAAAACGGGTTCTAAACACAATCAATAAAAGATTTGAAGTGCGAGACACATATCAGGGACGATTAAACTTGTTTTAAAGGAGAAAATCATGGCTGAGCCATTTACCATATATAAGCTGACAATTTTATACATGCTCGACAAAGCGGGCTTTCCGCTGTCAAACACACAGATTTCCAATTTCTTTTTGGAAAAAGAATACACCGACTACTTCCGTGTACAGGAGGTCATCGGTGATTTAGTAAATGCTGATTTAATTAATTTTGAGTCTACTCATTCCAATACACAGTACACTCTGACTGCTGCCGGAAAAGAGACTCTCGGTTTCTTCAAAGACAAGATTACCGACGGTATTGAGTCCGATGTAAAGAGCTTCTTTACGGACAACAAGCTCGAGTTCAGGCAGGAAAACTCCATTCTTGCCGACTATTACAGGACAACTGACCGCAAATATGCAGTACGTTGTCAGGTGCGCTCAGAGAGCACCACCATCATCGATCTGACTCTCTCAGTCGGCACAAAGGAGCAGGCCGAAGCCATCTGCAGCAACTGGAAGAATCAGAACGAGGATGTGTACGCATACCTCATGGATATGCTGCTTCGATAGATTATTTTTTAGTTTTTCTTACAGAGTAGCCGAAGCTTCCGAGCTTATCTCCAAAGCCAAAATACTCTCCGTGCGAGTACATCACGAGGCCGGTATCATTGATATGAAACTTTCCTGTCTCGTCCATGTATTTATCGTCCACTGTCACGCCGACGACGTCTGCTATAAACATTGTATGGCTGCCGAGCTCCTCGCTTTTTCTTACCCTGCACTCAATATTTACCGGGCTTTGTGATATTCCGACTGCTGACACATGCTGCATCGCAAGCGGTGTCAGATGCAGTTCTTTAAATTTGTCCACATCCCTGCCGCTTTTCACTCCACAGTAGTCGCAGGCTCTAAGCAGCTCCTCGGTGGTCAGATTTACCACAAACTCTCCGGTTTCTTTAATCATGTTATAAGAAAAGCGCTCCGGCCTTACAGATATTGAAAGCATAGGCGGATTGGTGCACACCGTCCCCGCCCATGCCACTGTTATTATATTGTTATTTCCGGCCTTGTCAGTGACACTCACCATCACAGCCGGCACCGGGTTTAGCATATTGCCCGGCTTCCAGTTTTGTTTTCCCATATGTTAATTTATCCTTTAATTTTTCTTTAATAGCCTTTTATATCCACTAATTTTCCTTTAGGTTTTCCATGCTTTCTTTAAGCCTTGCACGGTTTGCATCCTCAAGCTCCGTGAGCGGCAGACGAAGCCCTCCCACATCATATCCCAAAAGCTTCATAGCTGCCTTTACAGGAATCGGATTCACCTCACAAAACAGTGCCTCTATTAAATCCAGGTATTTAAGCTGGATATCAAGTGCTGATTTAATATTTCCATTCAGGTATTCCATTACCATATCATGCACTGCAGCCGGCATTACATTAGACAGCACTGATATCACACCGATTCCACCGAGTGAGAGTATTGGGATGACCTGGTCATCGTTTCCCGAATAAATATCGAGGTCATTTCCTGCAAGCTTCTTTAGCTTTGCAACCTGCGATATATTGCCACTAGCTTCCTTGATTCCTACTATATTTTCAAAATCCCTGCCAAGCCTTGCCGCAGTCTGTGGAAGTATATTGCAGCCTGTGCGCGACGGTACGTTGTACATAATGATTGGAAGCCCCACCGCCCCTGCTATCGCTGCATAGTGCGCATAAAGACCATTCTGTGTGGCTTTATTGTAGTAAGGTGTGACAACAAGCAGACCGTCTACCCCAAGCTTTTCAGCCTTCTGTGAGAAATCTATCACATTTTGTGTGCAGTTGGCACCGGTTCCCGCTATTACAGGAATCTGCCCGGCTGTCTCGTCTACCACACATTTTATTACCGAAAGCTTTTCTTCCTCTGTCATTGTAGCAGGCTCACCAGTCGTGCCACACACGATAATTGCATCAGTGCCACCGTCTATCTGCCTTTTCACCAGCGTCCTAAGCATTTCATAGTTTACACTGTTATCCTCATTGAAAGGAGTAATTAGCGCTACTCCGGCGCCCTTAAACAGAGACATATATACCTCCCAAATACACTATTTTACTGAACTAGTTTATACTAAACTATTTAACCTATACTAAAATATTAAAGTCTGATGTCAGGATTTTCTTTTATTATATCAGCAATTAATTCTCTCTCATCCATGTGATGCTTTACACCCTTTATCTCCTGATAATCCTCATGGCCCTTTCCTGCAAGCACTATGATATCACCATCCTTGGCATTCTCCATGCAGTATCTGATAGCCTCCTTACGGTCAGGAATTGTCACATACTCTCCATCTGCCTTGTGTACACCCTGTAAAATATCATTGATTATGTCCATAGGCTCCTCATCTCTTGGATTATCGGATGTGACAACAGTAAGGTCTGCAAGTCTCGATGACACCTCTCCCATCTCATAACGGCGTGACTTTGCCCTGTTTCCGCCACAGCCAAACAGGCATACAAGTCTGCCCGGCTCATACTCCTTAAGAGTGGTGAGAAGGCTTTCAAGTGCCATCGCATTGTGTGCATAATCAATCATAAGGGTATATCTTTTTGTAACAGGAACAATCTCTATTCTGCCCTTTACACTCACATGGTGAAGAGCCTTACCGATTGCCTTTTTATCCACATTGAAATGATGGCAGATAGCAATGGCTGTTAGTGAATTGTATACTGAGAATTTGCCCGGCACATTGACCTCCACATCAAAATCCAGAAGCCCTGATACATGATATTTAACGCCGAGTGCTCCATGCTCCTTTTTAAGCTCAACATTTTCTGCTATCAGGTTGTTTGTGGACTTGTAGCCGTAAGTCTCCACCTGGCATGTGTGTCCCTTCATAACACCCTCTAAGTGCTCATCATCTCCGTTAAAGATACCAAGCCTGCACTGTCTGAATAAAAGGCTCTTGCAATGCATGTAGTCTGCAAAATCCTTGTGCTCATGCTCTCCGATGTGGTCAGGCTCAAGATTTGTAAATACACCAATATCAAAGGTAAAGCCCGATACTCTGTGAAGCATGAGAGCCTGTGATGACACTTCCATAACAACTGCATCAAGGCCTTCATCCACCATCTCCTTAAACAGCTCCTGAACTCTGTATGACTCAGGGGTGGTATTTGCTGACGGAATTCTCTTGTCACCACATATAGACTCTATTGTACCAATAAGTCCTGTCTTTATGCCGGCTGACTCAAGAATTGACTTTACCATATATGTGGTGGTGGTCTTACCCTTTGTACCTGTAATACCGATAGTCTTTATTTTCTCGGCCGGATAATCAAAATAAGCTGCTGACATACACGCAAGTGCAAGCCTTGTATTATCTACCTTAATATATGTCACCCCTTCGATAGGAGTCACATCTTTTTCGACAACCACTGCCGCTGCACCTTTCTTTACCACATCAGGGATGAAATCATGTGCATCTGACACAGCTCCCGATATGCACACAAATACCGATGCCTTCTCCACCTTGCGCGAGTCATACACGAGTGTGGAAATCTCTATATCTGTGCTTCCTGCTAATACTTTATAATCCATTCTTTCAAGTAATTTTTCAAGCTTCATTTTATTTTCTCCCATATTTTATTATATTTTTGATATATATTTTCTGTTAATTTTGTTTCTTAAAGATTTGTAACTATTCAACCACAGACATTCGCCAAACCGCACAATACTTGTGCTTTATATGATATCAATTTCTCCTGAGAAGACCTCAGTAGCAGGTCCAGTCATAAACACATGATTGGTCTCAGGTATATACTCGATAGTCAGATCTCCGCCTCTTAGATGCACAAGCACCTTGTTGTCAGTCTTTTTGTTGAGTATACATGCCATGACGGTCGCACAGGTTCCTGTACCGCAGGCCCAGGTCTCAGCGCTGCCCCTCTCCCATACTCTCATTTTTGCCTCGTTCCTTGAAAGTATCTCTACAAACTCCGTGTTGGTGCGCTTTGGAAACATCTTATGATTTTCAAAAAGCGGACCGTATTTCTCAAGCTCAAAACCTGCCACATCATCGACAAACACTACCGCATGAGGATTTCCCATTGAAACACATGTCATGTGCCACTCTCTATTGCCTGCTGAAATCGGTTCATCTATTACCCTGTAGTCATCACTATAAGCACTTCCGTCCGCTTTCACAACCGGAATGTCCCCAGGCGTCAGAATAGGCTCACCCATATCCACGCGCACCTGTGATACCTTATTTTCCTCAACATATAGTGTAAGGTACTTGATGCCTGCTCCTGTCTCAACCGATATTTCAGTCTTGTCAGTAAGTTTGTGGTCATACACGTATTTCGCCACGCAGCGTATGCCGTTTCCGCACATCTCGGCTTCCGAACCGTCTGCATTATATATCCTCATTCTAAAATCTGCCTTGTCAGACGTACCTATTGTGATTAGTCCGTCTGAGCCTATTCCAAAATGCCTGTCACTGACATATATTGACACCCTTGCCGGGTCATCCAACTTCTCTTCAAAAAGGTTTACATATACATAATCATTTCCACAGCCGTGCATTTTCGTAAATTTCATAGTGATCACCTCGTTATTGGTTTTATATTGGTAACTATATTATACAGCGCACTTTCTTGTTTTTCTATAGCATTTTGTGCGTTTTATATTGCGTTTTGTGCTGTTATAGATTATGCTTATAGTAACATTTTATTATCAAAGGAGCATATCATGGATTCAAATTATACAAAAGCAGGCTACCTGACGGAGCCTTTTAAAATATTTCATCTAAGAGATGAACACAAGCTAAATATAGATTTCCATTACCATGATTTCCACAAAATTCTGATTCATCTGCACGGCAATGTATCCTACTGCATTGAGGGCCGCAGCTATGAGCTCAAAGAACATGATATCGTGCTTGTCAATGCCGGCGAGGTTCATAAGCCAATATTAAATGACGATTCAATTTATGAAAGAATCATTATATATGTATCACAGCAGCTTATTGATGATTATGTGAGCAAAGGCTATGATCTGGCATGCTGTTTCAAGCAGGCCTATGCTAACCAGTCACATGTACTAAGACTCGCTGCGGCCAAAGGCAGTCGTCTGGCTTATACAATCAAGGGACTAGACTCTACACTTAGAGAAACCAATGAATACGCAAATGAGCTGTACCAGAAGCTCCTGTTTTTAGAGTTTCTGATACAGCTCAATCGTATCACTCTGCATGGCGGTATCGAATATATTAACACATTTTCCTCAAACAAAAAAATTGTAGAGATTTTAGATTTCTTAAATAAGGATTTAACAAACCGTATAAGTATTGATGAACTGGCAGATAAATTCTATATGAGCAGGTATCACCTGATGCACACCTTCAAGGAAGAAACCGGATGCACCATAGGTTCATATATCACAACAAAGCGTCTGCTGCTCGCCCGCGATATGATTCGCGACGGAAGCAGTGTGTCTGCCGCATGCGATGCCTGTGGATTCGGAAGCTATTCCTCATTTATCCGCGCATACCGCAAGCAATTCCATTCTACCCCTACAAATACATAAAAGCTTCACGATATATCACAAGAAGCTTTTAATTATTTTTAGTGCTGCATTATCTCTCATTAATCACATTTATAAGCTCAGGTATGAGCTGCTTCTTACGCGACACTACTCCCTTAAGCATAATTCCATCCTTGCTCTGTGGCAGATTGTATGCTGAAGCCGCTATTGACGCTGCCTCTGCACCACTGTAGATGAGATATGTAGACTCATTAAGTATATCCGTGAGCATAACAAAGAGCATATCAAGCTGTTTTTCCACCTGCATCTTGTCAAGCAGAGGCACCACTCTCGCCTGTACCTTATCGAGCTCTGTTCTCGAAAGAGCAGAAATCTGCGATACTCCAAATGTATAATCACCTGAATGAAAGATTTTAAAATCCTGATTTAATATTTCTTCTTCTGTCTGCGAGTCGATCCAGACACGCTTCTGTTTCTTGTCTTTGATACCGGCCATCTGCGCGACGAGACGATAGATGTATTCTCCCTCCCGCCCGGAGTCGGTACAGATGTAAATGGTATCCACATCCTCACGGTTCAAAAGATAACTGACCGTATCAAACTGCTTTTTCACACCGGGAATTACTTCATATAAAAACTTCTCCGGTAAAAAAGGAAGGGTGTCTAACGACCATTTTTTCAAAGCGGCGTCATAAACTTCCGGATAACTCATCGTCACCAAATGACCAACACACCAAGTCACAATCGTATCTTCCGACTCAAGATATCCGTCTCCCCGTCTTCCATTTACCTTTAATATGCGGGCAAACTCC
>OKUA01001650.1_pt1 | contig 11480 bp, 7 predicted proteins | sample 1606501 | NCBI WGS metagenome assembly OKUA01 (sample SAMEA3879608, study PRJEB24766) | human gut metagenome | biome: human-associated habitat; feature: feces | place: USA | collected 1985/1987
ATACATTAAGTATGAATTAGTTGGCTAATTTTATAGGATTTACTGAATATCCCTAAAAAGTGATCAATTTTTGCGGAATTAACTTCCTCCGATATCGTAGTGTTCATGTTAAAACTTCAGAGACTGTCTCAAAATGGGATTTGAAAGTTGAAAAGTTTATAAATTGAAACTTTAGAAGAGAAAATCTCCCTGTTTTAGTCTTGTATTGTAATGAATTAAGGCAAGAACAGGGAGGTTTTTATACTATGATTTACAAAATATAAGGGCTGTCTTATTTTTTTTACTTTGAGACAGCGTTTTATGTCTAATTACATATCAGTTTAGAAATATGATTATCTATTTTTATTATATATATTCCGGGAGATTTTATTGGAATCTCATTCCAGCCTTTATCACAGAGTATACTCAAAATTTGTCGTCCTTCAATACTGAAGATTTCAACCAATTGCTTGTCTTTATCACTCTGTACATAGAGGTTTCTTTCTGAAGTATAGAATTTTATGGAATCTTCTTGTTGGCGAGTGATCGTTGTAGATGTTCGTTTTTCGGTTATTGTAAAATCATCTACCAAAGCTTCTGAAGTACCAATGTTTACAATTCTGAATCTGACAGGTGCCGTGATTTCTTCATCTATGATATAGGTATTCATTTTATTCTCTGTCAGGGTAATAGTTGATCCATATGTTACCCAATTGCTGCCATTGTCTTTGGATATCTCTATTTTAATTGTTTGCGGGGGGGAAGTGGCTGTCTTTTTCCCGGCAATGAGGCTAACGGATTTTATATCTTCAAGAGTATTGAATTCCATTTCTATTTTTCCTCTTTTAATAGAAGCTACCCGTAATCCGTTTCCCATATTGGTTTCTGTAGTGGCGTAAGTTATTGCATTTGAGAAGTTCCAACTGCCCAGTATTCCGCTTACGTTTTCTTGATTCCAGTTAGGTTTGGAGATACTTTCAAAAGTTTCTACCAATCGATTGTATGAGGTTTTGTTGACAGTGAAAGATATTATATTATTTTCTTCTTTAATATTCAAAAGGGAGGTTTCCGTAGGAGTACCGGTCCAGCTTCTTAGGGAAGGGGTTGTGTCATCTGTCAATGATTCACGCTGGGTTGTTCCGGGAAAAGTGTTCCCTCCTCCATCTGCCAATGAATTATTGGCTCTTATAAGTTCATAATATACGTGATTGGGGTTATTGTTAATGGTATTCTGTATCCATACATTCGGATTAGTTGAATCTTCTCGAAAAACCAACATACCTTTTCCTGGCAAGTATTTGTCCCATCCCTCCTGAATTCTGTTTTCCAGAATAAAAAACTCTTTGGGTACTGCTGAATTTATGCGGAAGCTTTCATTAGAGGTAGTCAATGGAGGTAAAGTATAATTTCCCGATTCTTTTATTAATTCAGGCGATGCCCAACCAATGGCATAACGTTCGAAAGCAGAGTAGCTACAGGGGGTTCTTCCATTATTCAGATATCCTCCGCTTGCCATTAAAGACCAATTGCCCGGATGCGGTGCAGAACCATTTTCTTCATAGTCGGTATCGTAAAAATCCGGTAACCCTAATACGTGGCTAAACTCATGACAGATAGTGCCTATACCGTCTCTGATCTTATTATTCTCTCTTCCGGCCAGTTCTGTAGAGCATGCATAGCGATTACAATAAACTCCGTCCAATTTTACACGACTGTAATTTAAAGCATAAGCATGAGGCCAAATGAAATCAGCATTATTTCCTGCATGAGATCCTCCTCCTGCAAAAATTACATATATCATATCCACTTCTCCATCATCATTTAAATCATAATTAGAGAAATCTACAAATTGGTCTGCTTTTATGCAAGCATCACGAACTAAAGCCTGTCCATTGTCTGATCCCAATGCATCTGTTTGTTTATAGTCTAAGGTTACAGGACCCACAATATCAAACTGCGGTTCGAATATTCCTCTTGAAGTATCATAGAAGTAATCTCTTACGCTACCGGTAAAATCATCTTCTCGATAATTGGGTTGATTGATGGTCGCATCGAATAATTCTCTTGAATTATTGGGCAAGAATGAGCCAGAATAATAATTCCTTTAAATGGTGTTGAAGAAATTCGTTTTAAACTGTTCTCTCTTATCAAAGAATTTGCCAGAGAACGGCTGAGCTTGGGCTTTGATTGCCTGGAGTGTAAATACCGTTTGACGGAATTTAAGAAGAGAACTTCATCATTGCTACGTTCAGTCGGATCTTTCGCTGTATATTTTCCGGGAAGGATATTTTCATCATGATTTTGTACTGCATATTTGTAAAAACCATCTGGAGATTTTATAATTGTATATCCATCTGTTGTTGTTATAAAATGTAAGAATTCATCTCCATGCAATTTTGCATGAAATTCTTTTCCGTCCGGTTGTTGTAGCTTAAAAGGCGTCGGATCAGCAGGTATTGCCCAGATATTTCCTACCTGTGTGATGAGGAAACAGATAAGAACCCAATTTAATATATTACGGAAATTCTTCATAATAAATAGGTGTGTTTTGCGATTTAGGGAAATAAAATAAGGCAGGCCTCTTTGCCTGCCCTATTATTAAATTTGAATAGCTCTACTATTGTTATTCTATCGGTGCGAATAACGCATTGGCTTCTACATGTGAAATCATAAGAGCATAACCCGTTTTTTCAGCTTTATGCCTGATATAGATATAACATACTTTATTCTCGAAATCAGATAAGTCCACAGTGTGCATTTTGTTTACAGTATCTTTATTTAGAGTAGCTTTATAATAAATTTTAGCTGCATCGGCCTGCTCTTTTGTTTCGATAGGTGATTCGGATGCGATAATTTCAAAAGAGTCAAAATAGATATCACTCGTTTGAACCGGCATTGCTCCGTACGAATAGGGTAAAAACGTAAATTCCGGAAATACACCGTCTGTAAAATCGGCAGTACATTCTATCAAGTCATCAGCAGCTAAGAGAGCGCCAGTATTGCCATCTATTGACCAAAGAAGCATTGCAAAAGATGCGTCATTAACTAATCCCAACTCCCAAGAACTTACGTTTCCGGCTTGAAAACCATCATCGGCACCGAGATTTATAAATGCCAAATTTTGGAGGAAGCTGGTAGTACTAAAGTTTTCATATACAACCGGGGCTCTATCCCAAGCCTTATCTGTTGTCAGTTTCTTAGCTTCTCCAAAAGCTACCCCTTCACGGTTCTGTGCATATGCACAATAATAGTATTCTTTTTGTGCTTCCAGTTCTTTTATAGTTACCACGTTTGTTTCTCCTACTTTGCGTGAATTCGATGGATAAACTACTCCATGAATTAAATCTAACTGATCTTGTGAGGTGGCCAGTACTATACCTTGCTGTATGACGGTATCCAGTGCATTGTTACTCGTTGTTTTCATACTCAGCTTTAGTGCTGTGCCATAGTTACCTAATGCTTCACCCGTTTCAACTATTGCCAATTTACTGGAGTCGAAAACCGGATTATAGTCTTCTTTCTTTTCTTCGCTACATGCAGCAAACAAAATAGAGACACAAGCAAAGGAAAAGAATATATTATATATCTTATTTTTCATAATCTTGTTTTTATCATTATACAATTTTCTCATTTTTCCTTATTTAAGGATTTTGATCGGCTTCTGAGATAGATTCGTTCTCTTGAATTTCTCTTAATGGAATCTGGTATAAGAATTTCCAATCGCCGGCTTCTATTTTTAACTTGGCTGCATCAAAATAGTTAGATCCTGCATAAGTACGGTCCACTCCTTTTTTCAAGCGTAAATGGTCATATAGCGCAAAGCCTTCGCCCCAAAGTTCCAGGCGTCTTTGGGTATATACATCGTCTACTGTGACAGATGCTTTATTCCATGACGGGTCACGGTTTACCATTAAGTCTTTCAATACAATGGCGGCTTCTGTTCCTTTATTCAAGTGCGCGAGAGCTTCTGCTTCTGTAAGATACATCTCGGATACGCGCATAAATACATTATCGGCCATCCAACTGGCAGCATATTTAAATTTCAAGTTAGTATAAGGAGGATATATTGCCGTTGCGTCTTCGGGACTAACGAATTGAGCCAGACGGGCATCTGTCGAAGAGAAGTTACTATACAGTTTTGCATCCATCTTTATATAATAACCACTTTTGCCACCGTAGCCTATACCAGTAGTGCAAATCCATGAAGAGAATGATGCAAATCCCAAGATATTGTCATTTGCTGTTGTTACATCCATTCCCCACATCCATTCTTTGTTATTAATTTCATTAAAACCGTCGGTGGCAATTTCAGTTGTATTCATCAAAGAATACCCACTTCTGGCAGCTTTTGCCATATCAATTGCTTTTTGCCATTCGTTCATTACTAAATATGTACGCGAAAGTAGACCTTGTGCCACACTTTTATCAATCCTTCCTTTATCTGTACCTCTATCCCATCCATCCAAGAAATTGATGGCTTTCAGATAGTCTTTCTCTATTTGATCGTACACGTCTGCCACAGGGACACGACCTCTACGGCTTTCCCCTTCGGATGTAGTGATGATCAAGGGTACACCCGGTTGATTTTCATTACCTTTGTAAGTCTGTTGATACATCTGAATCAAATAACTGTATGATAAGGCTCTGAATGTCAACGCTTGTCCTTTAATCGCATGTAATTCCGCATCAAGGCTTTCATCCGGAATTTTTTCAATTATCGCGTTGGCATTATTAACCATCGTATAAAAGAAATTCCAATATCCGAATGTGCGCACATAAGGTTCGTCGCGATAATCGAACAAGTGATCGAATTTAAACCATCCGTTTACGTGCAGAGCCATATCGTCGCTCATGATATCGCTCATCAAAAAGAAACTTTGAAAACCATAATCACAATGTTGATATTGTCCGTCTGTACCCGATTTGGTTTGAAAGTCTGCATATAATCCTTTTAGTAAGGGTTCTACTATGGTTACTAATTTATCCGGATTATTTTTCGCCAGTTCATTCATTGCATCTCCGGTTGCTACATCCGTCGGATTAGTTGTTAGGTAGTCCTCTCCACAAGATACAACTGTGGCAGCGAATAAGGCTATTATTAATGATTTTATAATCTTCATATCCTGCATTTATTTAAAAGTTAATGTTGAAGCCAAAAGATACAGAACGGATTGCTGCATAAACTCCGTAATCAATAGTACCGTCCAGATTCTGTCTGGGATCAAGCCCTGTACGTTTTGATAAAAGCCAAACGTTATCAGCTACAGCAAAAAGTCTTAATGATTCGATTCCCAATTTTTGTGTATACATTTTTGGGAAACTATATCCTAATGATATATTTTTGATATTGAAATAATCACCTCTTGTCAAGAATCGGTCGGACATAGCCGAAAGATTCTGAGTACTCAATTGTACTCTTGGAACAGTTGCTTGTGGATTTTCCGGAGTCCATCTTCCAAAGATGTCAGTTGACCAGTTTGAACCTTCTTGTCCACCGCCCATCAATGAAGAGTAGCCGCTATCATATACATAACCTCCGATAGAGAAAGCTGTGTTGATATTCAAGTCAAATCCATAGGCTGTTAAAGAAGTTGATAGACCGCCGTATACATCGGGTAGGGACGATTTGCCGGTTTCGTAACGTGTTGCATCATTAGGGTTGGCTGTTGTTGTAGTGCTTACATTCCCATCTTTGTCTGTTACATCACGATAGTACAATGCTTCACCTGTGTTAGAATCCACACCTGCATATTTGTACATGTACCAGTCATAGATTGTACCTCCTTTTTTTCTCCAGATATTTCCTGTTGCATATCCATTGGGATCCTTGCCGGTTGCTAACTTAGTAATTTCATTTTTATAATGAGTAAGATTTAAGCTAACGTCCCATTTTATATTATTTGACTTGATAATATTAGCATTCAGTTCTACTTCGACACCGGTGTTTTTCATGTCCATATCATTCACCCATAATACATTAGGAGAACCTTCTGATGGAGCAAGCGGTTTGCCGTAAAGCAAATCGGTCGTTTTTTTGATGAAGAATTCCACGCTTCCTGTAATGCGATCTAAAAAGCCGAATTCTGCGCCGATATTAAAGTTGTTACTCTTTTCCCAAGTGATTTCTTTATTTCCTCTCCATACTTTTACACCACCAGGTTTTCCATCTTGTGCAACAACTTCGTATTGATCCATATAAGGCGTATTATTACCGATATTATCATTTCCTTGTGTACCATAACTTGCTTTTAATTTCAGATCTGTCAGGAAATCCACATCTGCCAACCAACTCTCTTCTTTCATTCTCCAAGAGGCGCCGGCTGACCAGAAGTTTCCCCAACGATTGTCCGGATGAAATTTAGAAGAACCATCACGGCGGTAACTTCCACTTAGATAATATTTATCATTATAGTCATATTGAACGCGACCGAAGAAACCTTCCAGACGATAATCGTTTTTATATGAAGAGGCTGATTTTATATCCGCACCGTTGTTTAACTCCGGATTTCCGGGCATATAAAATTGTTCTTTTCTGGCTCCAAGATAATTTACGTTATCTGCTTTAACTTCATGTCCCAGCAACACGTCTACATTGTGGCTGTTAAATCTATGAATCCAAGACAATAATTGATTGGTATTGAGTACAAAATATCTTTGAGATTCTTTTGTGGAACGTCCGTTTACATCTTTTGCATCACCTGCAATCGGTGTTTGGAATACAATTTTATTAGTAGTGAAATTATCAATACTCAAATTGGCTGTGAATTTGAAATCTTTGAGGAATTTAACCTCGCCATATACACGTGCGCTTAAATTGTCTACAGTTGTTTCACGAATATCGTTTATCATCGTATTATACGGGTTTGTACCTGTATTGTACGGTCTTTTACGATCTCCGTCACCCCAGTCTAACAGGTTTTCTCCCGTCGTTGGGTTGGTCATGATATTTCCCTGCGCATCACGTTCCCAGATCGGATAAATAGGTGCAATACCTTGTGCAAAAGAAAACATGCTTGAAGCGTATGAGCTTGCAATAGTTGCATTCGTTGATGTTTGACCATAAGCTACATTAAATCCTGTTTTTAACCAGTCGTTAGCCTGATGGTCTAAGTTGATACGTCCTGAATAACGTCTGAAATCGGAATTACGAAGATATGATTCGTCATCCAAATAGTTTAATGAAGCAAAGAATGTTGTTTTCTCATTACCTCCGCTAAGTGATAGATTGTACTCTTGGCGTAAGCCATTTTTGAATGGATCTTTCTGCCAGTCGTCATGATATAGTAGTTGGGCACTTGGATTCAAACGTCCTGTCACCGGATCTATTAACATATCATTGGCTACATTATAACTATTGTATCCTAAACGATCTATAAGAGTTTTTGATGCGTAGATACCAGCTTGGAGTGGCTCTAATCCTAAGGTTCCGTACATTGCTTCATGCTTGATAGCTTCCCAAAACATCTCATAATACTCACCTTCATCCCTGATAGTGTTATATGGTTTTACGGCTCTTGAATTAATACCCCATTTAGCTTCTAATGATATTTTTGTTTTACCAGAATTACCTTTTTTTGTTGTGACAATGATAACTCCGTTGGCACCACGAGCACCATACATAGAGTTTGCTGCTGCATCTTTCAATACAGTCATGGACTCGATATCCTGATTATTTATGGAGTTTAGAGAGCCTTCATAAGGAACACCGTCTACTACGATAAGCGGGGCCTTGGATGCTGATATGGAGCCTACTCCACGTACATAAATTGAAGATGAAGATCCGGGCTGACCCGAAGATGAAGTGGTCTGTACGCCAGCTACAGCGCCTTCTAATGCTTTAGAAAGGTTGGAAACTTGCATCTTTTCGATCTTGTCTTTTTTCACAGTACCGGCAGAACCTGTGAATGAAGATTTTTTGGCAGTACCGTAAGCTACTACCATTACTTCGTCAATTACTTGTGAATCAGACTTTAATATCACCTTTACAGTCGGTTTGATCGCCACTTCCTGTGTCTGCATTCCGATGTAAGAAATTTGCAAAGTCTTTGCAGAACTATCAGTATGTTATTATACTGATATACATATAGATACAAAAATAAGAAGAACTAATAAAACAATATTAGAAAGAATGTAACTTGTTGAAAATAAAAAGATTAATTGTTTTGTAGTAAAATTTCGTTTTAGTCATTTCTACTATTATAGTACTTTGTTTTTAATACAACTATCTGTATTATTGTGGATTACAAATGATTTATCTTATTGGTGTCGTATTAAATATATACTTTTAAGTCACTAATAATATATCCGTTACTAATTAATTTACTTTATAAATGAGCAGAACAATAAAAAGAGTAACTATCGAAATGCGATAATTACCCTTTCTTTTATGTAAGATATTATAAACGTTATTCGTTTATATCCTCCTTAAATCAGCAATCAATTCTTAATAAATTTAGCGGAACTAACTCCTTCGGTAGTAATTACCTTTAGTATATATATGCCGGAATCATAATCTTCGCATGAAAAATTGAACTCTACGTTTTCCGGGCATTCGATTTCCTTTTGTAATTGTCCTTTCATATCATAGATCATCAACATTGTCATTGTTACAGGAGATTTTATAAAAATCCGGTTATTATCATTTGTGACGATAACATTCGATATATTATTCTGTTCCGTTTTTTTCAGACCTGTTCCTCCTGCTTTTACTACAATTTCTGTAGTTACATCCCGACCTCCTTGCACTTGACTCCATGTTTCAACATCATTTGCACGATACATTAACCAAATCCGATCACCGCTTTCCGGGGTTTTGGTAATGGTACAGGTGAGCGAATATCCGCTACCGGGCATACTTCCACTACTACCATCCATTGCCTCCAATTTAGAAATGGCATGTTCTCTGGATATAAACTCTTTTACATCCCCATTCTCGCCAACCAATGCTAAAGCTATGGTACCGGCAAAATTGCGAAGACCATAATTCGCTATAAACGCAGCCATTACATCAAACTGAGTATTAGGTAAGAATTTTGTTTCTGTCGTAGATAATCCGCTATAAGTAACTCCACCTGAACTCCCTTTAAAAAAGGCCAGCATATCACGATAGCTTGAACCGGTTTCAGCTTTCTTTATACCTACTATTGCATTTTGTCCGATAGAAAATCCTCCGCCGGAATTACCTCCTATACCTTGTTGGTCAGGCTCCAGCGTTGATAATAAATAATACCCGTTAGCTGTGCCGCCCCATCCCCAATTTACATGATACCTATCGGCTTTGTAACCATCAAAAACAAATTGATGCCCCTCACGTTGGCTATTACTTCCACCATAAATCACAGGGCGGCCGGTATTTAATTCCGCTTTTAACAGAGCATCCCACTCGTTACTTGTGTACCATTCCTTTTCCAGTACAGTCATACTTTTATCATACTTCATATAATCTACCATTCCCCGGGCGGCTATCAAAGTGAAAGCTCCACTTTCTTTAGGTGTATAATCCATCTGGGAAAGCACACCACAGTGATACATCAACCTTGCCACCTGATTGGCTTGCGTCGGAGTATAAACACCTTCTTCATAAATATCCGGCATATTGTCCCAATCGTAAGTTACCGTATAATTTGCAGAAACGGTTCTTTCATAAGTCCGTGTCGTATATGAAAATGTAGCGCCATTTCCTTTATCCGGCCAACGGTTATATTTCATGACGATAGCCAATGCAGTTGCTACACAACCCGTTGGAGCTATAATCCCATCTATCGGCGGACACATTTTGTTATAAGGAGTGCCTTGGTTCCATAGAGCGGTCTCCAACAGCACTTCATTTTCTGCATTGTCTGATAAGTATCCATTTTCCAAACTGTTCCACAGTGCTGTTATTGATGCAGACGGAACCCTATTTTGTGCTCTGCTCCAATTAATCTCTTCCCGATAGTATGTCATCCAGTTTTGTAAATTAGATGGCATGTTTTCAACCTCAAATTTTCCAGTATTGCTGTATGCCAATACAGGAACTGCCACATCATCACCGGCAATAATAACAAATCCTCCTTGAGGAATACGATTGAAAACATGAAAGGCCGGTATGGCATCAGCACGCGTTTGCGCGCTTTCACCATTCCATATGTATTCATATTTCGTTTCAACGGAACGGGTTGTTTCTTGATTTCCGAAGAATGTGCGGGCTAATTGCTCCGCTCTCGACACGGTTACATTATCTGCCCATAACAACGATGATGAAAAAAGAAAAAGCCAAAACAGATTACGTCTCATAAATATATATTTTTATATAATAAAGGTTCGATACTCGGCAACTATTAATCTCCAGAATAAAAATCCCCTTACTTTTGAGAAGAGCAAGGGGATTTCAATTTGTCAAAGTCAGCTATTATTCAGCTGTAAGACTCGCTTTATAAACATCAATGCTTAAATATAATTTCGTTGGATTTTTGCTGGCGGGAGCTGCGCCATCATTATCCTGAATAAAGAGAGAGTTGGCAGGGAACGTTATCACATCGTTTGCAATCGTCCCCAATGGATATGTTTTAATGTCATTTGACAAGTTTCCATAAACAGTACCAATTATCATCTCACCATACCCCAGGTTTAGACCGGTTTTTGCGACCTGCATCGTCACCCCATCAATAGTAGATGTCAATACAAACTGGCGCTCTCCCAGGAATGTTTCATTATAGGGATATCCGTCATATATTACAGGATCTCTACTAATATAATATTCTGCCGGAGCATAAGCGTTATTAAAACGATATTTCATAGAACTTCCCAAATCAGCTTTTTCAATCTCGATCCCTACTGCCATCGGACTAACTCCGAAGAAAGTGGAAACAGTACCATCTACATAAACACCCATACCGATACTTTCCCATTTGATACGTTGTATACTGGTTTTGGCCAGACTTGCTCCTTTATACGGGTTGACATAATCGGAATCAAAAGTCAACTCAAAACTATATTCAACTCCCATTTCTGCATTCGGGAACGTAACTACCATAGTTGTCTCTGCTTCACCGGCTGCAAAAGATACCGACTCCGGAATTACGAAAACATTATTAGAATTGTTTATCACTTTTACAGGTACAGTCACTGCCCCGTCCGTTTTATCACGGCCTACAGTTAGAGTTAATGAAGTGATAGCCGGATCGAGTTCATAATTATAGGTATTGGATTCAGAGAAATAAACACCGACACAATCAGGACTTACCGTTGGAGAGGGGTCTCTCTCAAGATCATCAGAGCAAGCACCAAGAGCCCATGACAATACTCCTAATACTGCAAATTTAATATATTTATTCATATTCTTCATATTTATTTAAAACATGTGTTATCTCTTCATCTGTAAGCAAATTGCTACTTTTCATATAATCTTCTTTTTAATATTTACTTTTTCTTATTTTTTCCCATAGGAACTACAGGATATGGACGTCGCAAAAATTTAGAATCAGGAAAAATGGCTGTACTCAGGTATGCAGGACGCACGG
>OKUA01001659.1_pt1 | contig 11407 bp, 4 predicted proteins | sample 1606501 | NCBI WGS metagenome assembly OKUA01 (sample SAMEA3879608, study PRJEB24766) | human gut metagenome | biome: human-associated habitat; feature: feces | place: USA | collected 1985/1987
CTGTAAAGCTTGTATCTACCACATCATCTGCATAATAATAGTAATTTCCATCTTCTGCCTTACTAAGACCATTCTTCTTTTCAACAACTCCTGTTGCAGGTATCTCTGTTACATCTGTCTTCGCATCACATACTGTACAATGGTGGCTCTTGCTTCCTGGTGTTGTCTCTGTTGCTTCAACATCTACTGTCCACTCTGTACTGAAGCTGTGTCCCTTTGCTGGGATTGTTTCTGTGTATGTCTTCTTGTCACATGTTCCTGTTGTAGATGTACATGTATATGTAAGCACTCCTGCCTCTGTACATGTTGCCTGCTTTGTTATCTTTGACTCATACTTATGTGTATGTGTTGTCTCTGATGTTCCAGATGGTGTATATATCATATAGAAAAGATTGATTGAATCTCCCTTTGTTACAGTTACAGCACCCTTAGCAACATCTACTGTTAATGTACCATCAGAACCAACTTTTTTGCTTGTTCCATTAACTTTTACGCCCTTACCAGAAGCTGCCGTTGTTCCGCCAAATACAAGTGTAAGCTTTCCAGCGGATGGTGCTGTGAACTTAATACTTGTTGATGACTCCATCTTAAGGCATTTTGTAAGTGTAAGACCGTTGTATGTTGCTGTACCTTTATTTGTTGCTATGCTTCCTGTAATACTATAGAAGTCACTTGTTGTTCCTGATTCTGTAAAGTTATGTACCTTTGCATCTCCTGATACCGGTGTGTCAGGTGTAACAGGTGTATCTTTTCCAATAGCTGGAATAACTGCTGTTTCATTATAACCACATCCTGTACATGTGCGGCTCTTAAGACCTTCTTCTGTCTCTGTTGCAGGTGTAACAACTACCCACTCACCATATGTATGTGTATGTGAAGTGCCAGATACGCTTCCACCACCTACTGATACAAGAGATGTCTTGTATGCATTAAGCTTATCCTTTAAAGGCTTGTTAAGTGAATGGCTTGTATCATCAACGCTGTTATCAAATGTCCACTTGAAATCTCCGCCCATAATACGTCCTGCATACTTAGTTACAATTGAAGGAACATCTGCAGGTGCATCAATATCAGCAGTATCAACACCTAAATCAACCTTAGTATCAAAATTAGAATATGTCTTTCCGCCCTGCTTTGCCTTATAAGTTGAAGGTACTGTTTCACTTCTTGATGTTGCAAGATATGCATCGAAATCAGTTGCACTTGCAGTTGTTGTACCAGCATCCGAATTAGCATATATAACAGACTTCTGACCTTCCATATAGTTGTTGTATGCCTTGATGACACCACCATTCTCGCTTGAGAATATTCCGCCTGCAAGAACATCACTTCCCTGCATTGAACTGAGCATTGGATAATTACAGTTTCTGAAATAGTTAGCCTCTACGAATGCCTCACTATCCTTTGCAGCGCCTACACCATATTTAGAATTACCATCATAGTAGTTATTATATACATGAACTGACATTGTTCTGATACGAGGATGTCTTGAATCAGAATGGTCAAACCAGTTATGGTGATATGTAATCCAGTTCTCACCTGACTCTGACTTCATGCCACAAAGTGACATCTTTCCTGAATCCCAGAAATGATTGTAAGATACTGTCACATACTGAGAATTATCCTTTAAATCCATAGAGCCATCGCCCTTAGCCTGGTCACCATCTGAACCAGCATCACCATAGAACACATCGTTGTTATGTACCCATACACCAAGTGACTGCTTAAGAGATATACCATCTCCGTCTTTTCCACCGCCCCAGTTCATAAGACCAAGGTTTCTTACTTCTATGCCTGTTGACTGGAATACAGCCACACCTGCTCCATATAAAGTAGCATCATCACCAATACCCTCAAATGTTACGTTAGCTGCTCCCTTAACACCAATTGCATATGCTGATGATACATCTTTGCAGGCAAGTCCACTTAATGTAACCTGACCTATAATACGGATAGCAACTGGCTGGCAGTTACTCTTAGCCTTAATTGCCTGTGTAATAGCTGCTACACCTGTATATTCTGTGTTACCAATCTTCATCTTAACTGTATTCTTATTAGCTTCTGTAACATAAAGAACAGATGCATTAGACTTTAATGTACCATCGTTATTATATGCACCAACACCATTCTTTACCGGTGAATTACTTGAAAATGTAAATCCGCTTCTGTCATGTGCATTTACAGTAAGCTTATCTGAAACGATAGCAGCTGATGTATTCTCCTTGCCATTGTTCAGCGGAACAATCTTCATAACATAATCGCCTGCTTTTAATCCTACAGCATCCGCTCTCATGTAAGATGGATACTTTCTGATAAGCTCATCGTCCAACTGGACATAAGCTGAATCTGAGGCACTTGCAGACTTAACATATACATTGTAACCTGTAGCTCCTGTTACAGGTGTCCATTTAACATATGCTGTCTCAAGCCAGCCTGATGCTTCTGTTATTGCGCCAGAAGCTGCATGTACTGGATTCATGTCAAATACTATAACTGACACTGCCACCATTACACATGCAAGTAATGCACTCATAAACTTTTTTACTTGCTTTTTCATTTTTCCTCTCCTTTTCCATTTTATGCACATTTTTGTGCAAATTTGATATGTTTTATTCACAAATCATGTTTATATTACCATTATTGTACAATATTTTCAACCGCATTTTACATGTTAGAGAAAATTTTTCGTAATTTTAACACATTATTTCTTTTCCTAAAGTAAATGAATATACAATTTTTTCTTTTACAGTTTTTCCGGTAAGCTGTTCCAGCGCTTTTGCATAGTAATCAAGCTGGATTGCGTATCTTTTGACAAGCTCTTTTTCCCCCGCTTTGCCCTTCATAACCCTGTCAGTCTTATAATCAACAATCACAAGTTCTCCGTCCTCTTCAAAACACAAGTCAATTATACCCTGTATAAGCTGTCCTTCGTACTCAAATACAAAAGGCTGTTCTCTTCTGACACTGCCACAGTTCACCGCATTTGCAACTCTCCTGCCTGTATCTGATTGTACAAATGTATATATATCCCACGGATTGACACTTTTCACCTGTAATTCATTCATCTTGCCTGTTTCTAACATTCTGTTAATATCTGCTTTAACTCCATCAAGGTTCACACTTACTGAATAGTCAAGACATTCCATAACCCTGTGATATGCGCTACCACGCTCATTAGCAGCAAGCTTAACTTCCTCACCGCTTATGAACTTTGGAATTATGCTGTTTGTCTCATCACATTCTTCCTTTTTAAGTGCTGTCTTCACAGATTCATCCATATAAGCATTTTCCTCTGAATCATCATCCGCCTGCATAGCCTTAAGCTGTGAAACCGTCAGCTTCATCCTTCCGGCTGCGTTATCATCAGGAACATACTCCGGAAGCTCCTCTAATAAAGGATAAGACACAGCTTCCATAATTTCATCAGCCAGTCCCCCGATTCTAACAGCATTCGCTTCACCAGCCATCTCCCCGGATTCATCCACATCAGCACAAGAATCCTCTCCGGCATCAACCATCACTTTAAAGCTGCCTTTCAATTTATCTGAATCCATAAGACACACTGGCATTATCATATCAAGATAGTTCTTTATATTCTCACTGTCCGCGAAAGACAACATTCCATCTGCTGCAAGTTGCTCAGTCCTTCCCCTGTATTTATCAAGTGTCCTGTCTGCATCTTTTACAACTCCGGTAATTATGAGTTTTTCCCTTGCTCTTGTCATTGCTACATAGAGAAGTCTCTCTTCCTCTGCTATCGACTCTCTTACAATTCTTCTTGCCATAGCACCTTTAATAATAGTAGGTGTCTTCGTTCTTCTTTCAAGGTCAACATAATCAACTGCAATTCCTAAGTTCTGGTCTACAAGCACAGGCGCAGTTGCGTCCATAAAGTTAATGCTCTTATGCGCCCCAGCAAGTATTACAATCGGAAATTCCAGACCTTTACTCTTATGGATACTCATAATTCTTACAAGATTCTCATTGTCAAGGCTGGCAGCCCCCTCTGCAAAATCTTCGTCAAACTTCTTAAGTCTTTCAATATATCTTAAGAAATTAAACAGACCTGAATAACTTGACTTTCCATATCCCGCTGCTCTTTCCAGCAAGACATTTAAGTTAGCCTGTCTCTGTGCTCCGGCAGGCATTGTTCCCACATAATCGTAGTAGCCTGAATCATATATCATCTCCCAACACAGATCATATAGTGACTCAACACTGCTCTTGTCTCGGTATTCTGTGAGCTTTGCAAGAAATAATGCACATTTGCCGGACAGCTGCTTAACATCCGTCTCCTGTATCTTATCTGCTCCGCCAAGCACTGCAACTGCTTTCAAATGTTCATACAGATTATTATGCACATTCTTATCTGCATGCTCTCTGCCAAGCTTTCTCACCATTCCAAGCTCCGCTGCCGTAAATCCTCCAAAATAAGACATCATCGCCGCCGCAAGGCTTATCTCCTGAACCGGATTATCTACTATCGTAAGCATGCTTAAGATTACCTGTATCTCACGCACGCTGAAATATCCTGTTGACGAATCTGTATACGCCGGTATCCCCCTATCCATCAGGGCATCTGCAAATGTATCCGCCCAGCCTGTAACTGACCTTGTAAGAATTACAATATCCCTGTATTCTGCCGGTCTGTATATATTTTCATCTGCATCATACACATTTACGCCAGAAGAAACTATTCCCTCAATCAGCTTTGCAAGCCTGTCTGCCTCAAGCTCTCTTGTTGTCGCCTCTTCTTCATTCTCTGAAGATATAAGAATTACATCTGTACTCTTGTTGGCTTCATCACCATAATTACTGTCACTGTATTCAGGATATGGAAACCCCGCATTAAGCCTTACAGATTCGTCATACCCGATTCCTGAAAAATTCTTATTCATGATATGACTGAACACATCATTGGCACACTCAAGTACATTTTCCCGGCTTCGGAAATTCTTCTGTAATTCAATTCTAACATTATCGCCAGTCTCGCCGTATGTATCGTACTTCTCTATGAAAAGCTCCGGGCAGGCAAGACGGAACTTGTATATACTCTGCTTTACATCACCAACCATGTATATATTGTTATTCTCACCTGACAGTCTCGTCTTTGACACCGCATTAAGAATAACCTCCTGCAGCTGATTGGAATCCTGATACTCGTCTATCAGTATCTCTTCAAATCTGTTCGCAAGCTTGTCGGCAGTCTCTGTATATACAAGCTTTCCGTCTTCTTTCTTTACAAGTATTGAAAGTGCAAGATGTTCCATGTCATTAAAATCAATTATGCCCTTCTCTCGCTTCACCTCTGAAACACGCTTGGCATACACCTTTGCCACTTTAAGTAAAGTCCGTATCTGGATGCCTGCCCCCTGCATGTCTGCAAATATTCCCTCATCATCTTTCAAGAATATCTTATCATTAAGCCGTCCTATGTAATCTTTAAACAACTTTCGCTGCCCCTTAACATATTCCTTAATATCCAGGTCTGCTCCTGCATCCTTCTTTCTTGACAGAGCTTCAAATGAAAATATTCTTATCCTTCTGCCAAGCTCTCCAAAATCCTGTGAATTAATCATCTCATTAATTCCAAGCAGGTCAGACTGCAAAGCACCTGTATATGCTGCAGGTCCTGCCGGCTCAGAACAGATATCTACTAATCTATTATATTTATCACGGTAATCAAGAAGTGCATTTTTAATTGAATCATACAGCTCCTTAATTGCAGGATTATCGTAAGTATCATCATCATAAACTAACATGCACTCGTCAAACCACTCATCAATCCACGGATTACTTCTTGAAAAACGGTATATTTTATCTATAATGCTCACAAGCCCTGAATCGTCCCGTCCCATGCCAAATGCATCAACAAGATTAAAGAATTCTTCATCTGCTTCGGCATAGAATTCCTCAAGCACATCTTCCAACACATCATTTTCAATAAGCTTCTTCTCACCCTCGTCCATTATCCTGAACCCCGGGTCCAGATTAACCTCTGGAAAATGATTTCTGATTATCCATAGACAGAAACTGTCTATTGTTGTTATCTGTGCGTTGTTAAGCAGTGTTATCTGTCTTAAAAGGTTCACATCACCCGGATTCTCGTCAAGCATTGAATCAAGTGCTTTTCTTATCTTGTCTTTCATCTGGGCTGCTGCCGCCTTTGTAAATGTAACAACAACCAGCCTGTCTATATCTATATTCTTGTCAGGGTCTGTAATCATGGAAATGATTCGCTCAACCAGAACAGCAGTCTTTCCTGAACCGGCAGCCGCCGAAACAAGCACATTACAGTCTCTTGTATCAATCGCGCTCTTCTGCGCCGGTGTCCATTTTCTTTCCATTCTCATCAACCCCTTCCTTTATATTATTCCATAATACTTCATCATCGAATTTCTTTAATTTTCTATAATTGCAGCCTGGCAAATCCACTGAAAATCCACACACTGCCCCATAAGGACATCTGTCACAGCTTGAAAACTGTCCATCTTTATAAGGACTTCTCCTGATATCACCACCTGCAATTCTGTCCGCAGTATCAATGGCTCTTACATCAACGAATCTTCCAAGTATATTAAACTGCTCTGTATTCATCACCTTGCTTCTTCGTGAGTCAAATCCGCCGTCAGCCTTTCTGCTAACTGGAATATTAAGTGATGTACCCTCGGTATTGTCCATCTTCTCGGCAATATCCTTATCCGAATTAACCATTCCTTTAAGACGCAGTTCACCCTTAATCTTATCCTCTATCTCTTCTGCACTCTCTGTTGTCGCAGATACAATCGGGTCACTTATGTTGTAGTAGAACACTCCGGCAGGAATCACATTTTTACCCGGACGCATCTTCGCCACAAGCTTCATTGCCGCTTCCATGTAGACCATAAGCTGGATATCAATTCCGTAGTAGGTCTTTACTATGTTGAAATCCTTCTTTCCTGTCTTGTAATCGATAATTCTTACATATACATCTGTGCCGTTTTCGCATATGTCAACGCGGTCAATTGTTCCGCTCATAAGCTGCTTTCTGTCTCCGTCCCCGACTTCCATATTGAACTTATGCTCGAATACAAATGGCACGAAATCACCACATTTTAACTGTTCACCCATCGCCCATACAGTGCGGTCTGCAAGGTCTTCCATCCGCTTAATCATGAATGAATTACGGCTTGAATCCTTAAGGATACTGTTCTGGTATATGTCAGTAATTGCAGCGACACTTCTTTTTACCATCTCGCGGCGCTTCTCCTCTGATATCAGATAGTACGACTCACCGTTTTTCTTGATTTCGTCGCACACCTCACGGATAACCGCATGCAGTACGACGCCAAAGTTTACTGGTGAAAATGTGAATTCTTCCCTTTCCTTCAAATCAACTCCATATCTTAAGTAATACCTCAGCGGACACTCTGCAAAGTTCTCAAAAGATGTGACGCTTCCGACAAGCCTGCCGCCAGTAAGTGAATCAATAATATCCTCATCTACATTTGCAGCAATTTCAGTATTATCAAAGCTGTTAGCCGCCCGCGGTATTGTCACATATGAATTCTGCTGTGCCGTGTCTTTGTAAGATAACTTAAGGCAATGTGAAAACATTTTTCTCATGCTTCTTATAATATATGAAGGTATCAGCGCCGCACCCTCGCTGTTTTTTACCGCATATGACATGTAAAGCTTCTCCGCACTCTTTGTCATAATAAGATACAGATAGAATCTCTGTGTAAATGCTTTCTCCCTCACGGAAGCTGACATAACTATTCCCTTATCCTCAAGATACTCCCTGTCGCTTTCTGACAGAACGCTTCTTGAATCAGCCTTCTTAGGTACATTGCCGTCATTGATTCCGACAAAGAACATGACCTTGATATTGTCAAGACGGGTTCTTTCTATATCTCCGATAACAACGCAGTCATTGGTCTGCGGAATAAGTCCTATCTTAATCTCCTGAAATCCTGACGCAAGTATCTTGTTAAATTCTTTAATACCAACCTTCTCGCTTCCAAGAAGGGCATACATTTTATCTAATACTTCTATAACTTTCTTATATAACTGCGCATATTCATCACCAGTGTACTTGCTGTCATTAAGCACACTTACCTTCTGCTCCATATCTTCACTCACAAGGAATTCGTAAAGAGCCTTTACCATATCTGCAACATTAGATTCCTTTGACTTAAGCACTTCTTCCAATGGATCCAACATATCTGTTATCATTGTTCTTAGTGAATTAAGCTTCTCAAGGTCAGTATTATTGACTGTTCCCCTGAACTTTCTTATCCATGGTTCATGCCATTTTCCCCTGCCTCTGATTCCAACTGCAACACAGTAATTGTCTAACAGATCAATATCTTCGCGCTCCATTCCGCTCATTCCGGTTCTTAGGAATCCTAATATGCTGTCATAGCTGTAATTATTCTCTATTATTCCAAGTGCACCGTTAATTGCCGCAATAAATGGATTGTCCGTCACATGGCGCTTGTAATCTAAGAAATATGGTATATCGTTCTGCTTTAATATATTAGCCGCCAGTTTGCCATAGCCATCCATGTCCGCAGTAACTATCGCAATCTCGTTATATCTGTATCCACACAGTCTTGTAAGTCTTATTATTTCTCCTGCTGCAAATGTTAATTCTTCCTTGGCAACAGCTCCCTCATATATAACTATGTTGTCAGTCTTCTGGTTAAATCTTCCCGAATTGTTTCTGAAAAGATTCTGTTCCAGGAAATCCAGTTCTTCTGAATTCTTAAATCTTGAATTAACATTTACAATTACATTCTTTCCCGGTACTGCTTTTCCTGCAATATACACAGGTTCAAGGACTTTCACATGTTCTTCATCACATATCTTATAAAGCTTTGATACGCAGTCCTTACTCATGAAAAAAAGTTCTTCCCTGCCTCTTACTGAATTTTCACGCTCAGATGCATCAATTGTCAGAGAAACATATATCTTCGGACACATTGATAAAAGAATTGTCATTAAATTGTACTGAACCGGGGTAAAGCCTGTGAATCCGTCAAATACTATCTCGCAATTCTTTATTCTCTCTGACTCTGTAACCTTGCTGCATAATTTATCCAGTATTTCTTCTTTAGTTATATAATTCTTGTCTATGTACTCTGCAAATGCGTTATATACAAGTACTATATCATCAAGCTTATACTGAAGTGCTGCACTTCCCTCTGAATCACTGTATGCTGCACCTGCCGCATCCTGCATAACATCCGGCTTGATATCATACTGAAGCATCTCCGATATAACAGACTTCATCTCTGACACAAATCCTGTATTAGACAGATTACTTCCAAAATATTTTAATCTGTCCTTGTTCTGCTCTAAAACTCTTTTAATAATCAGATTCTTTCCTGTATCATCAAGGACTTCAAGATTATCCTCACCCACTTCCTCAAATACTTTATACGCAAGCCTTTCAAAGCTCACAACATCTATATTAAGTATTCCTTTTCTTGGATGCATAGACACCAGTCTTTTCTGAATTGCCATAGTGTACTGCTCAGGCACAACAACTATATAATTCCTTTCAGGATTCTTCATTGACTCTTCAATTATATGCGTATACAGATAGTGCGATTTACCCGCACCTGAGCTTCCCAGAATTAATTGTAATGACATGTGTTACTCCCCTAATCTTTCTATAATAGACTTTACCATCATTTGCTTTACCATAATGCACCTTTTCATATCATGTCTCATCATGGTTCGAAATCAACCGCTTCATATACCACCGTATCTGAATAATCCCACCATTCTCCCTGATAGCCTGTAAATCCGTTATTTTCCATAGCATTCTGTAGAATCATCACATTTTTCACAGCCTCTTCATTGTCTATATCTGAATAATTCCTATCTGCTTTCAAAGAAAAATCATCAAATTCTGTCGGCATTGATATAACAGTTCCATCAGCAGCAACCATTGTAATATCCACTGTTCCTCCAAGATTATGCTTTTTCATTCCGTTAGCCGGATTTGCCACATAGTTAGGGTCCGGATATACTTCCCATAATTTCTGCTGTGCCTCAAACGGTCTGTATGCATCCCAAATCTTTAAGCTGTACCCCTGTTCTTTCAGTTCTTTCTGCACATTTGCAAGCTTCTTAACTGTTCCGTATCGAAGGTATGCGTCTGTGAAATCATATATTCTGACACCTGTAAAGTTATTGTCTGTTGCATACATCAATTCGACATATATATCAGGTATGTATTTATTTACAAGAACATATTCGTCATCTTCCGGTTCTTTTTCGGTTGTAATCTCCTGTGTTATAATTTCCTGTGCTGTCACTTCCTGTGATGCAGTCTCCTGTATGTTCGTCATCTCTTTTTCTGATACATCATCTGTTATGACATTTTTCTTTTGTCCACACGCTGTCATGCCTGCCGCTATAATCACTATTACTGCAAATGTTTTGATAAATTTACTGTTCATAATCATTCACCTCTTCATAAACCTACCATTTCATCATATTTAACAATTTAGTAGGTTTTTCAAGCTATGCATTAATTTAATGTGCCATTTTACACTATCCAATACATTTGTATTTAATATACCACATTTTAATCATAATCTCCCACTCCATACCATATATTTTGTAATAATGAATATGAAGGGCAGGTTTCTTTGTGATGAGTCAGACTAAAATTGTTGTTATTCCATTTAAAAAGCTCCTTATTGGAGCGGTTATCGCTGCTATTATAATAGCTTTTATTATATTCGCTGTTATCCGTCTTGGCAGCAATAGTTCTGATAATTCCAGGAATACTACTAAACCTAAGAGCAGCACTGTAAATGCTTCTGCTTCTTCTTTTCCTTCCTGCTGCGCTTCCGTTACCAGATTCTCCGCATACATCTGCGCCTCTGCTCCTGTCAGTATATATTCTGTTTTTACATATCCGGTGACATCTCCCGACTCGACTGCCGTCCATTCTCCCACAGGACCTGTGATCTTCGCCGCGTATCCCGGATACAGCTTTCCGACATATTCACTTTCCTTTGTCGGTTCGCTTCTGACATACAGAAAACTCGTTACATTGGCAAATGCCATATCTAAATACTCGCCCTTATTTTCCGGTACCAGATAATCCTCAGCTTTAATCTCCCTGTTCTGAGAATAAAAATCCTTCAATACCGCTTCTATCCCTACGCCCGGCATTTTTGCAGCTTCTGCGGTGTCCCCATCTGCTGCCATAACCGAAATTCCCGGAGATACTGTCATCCCCAGAAAAGTAACCAGGAACAATCCTTTTTTAAGAATAGAATCCATAAACTCCCTCCTTTATGTTTTCTTATCTTTTGTAAATATTACAGAATTGTTACATATGTTACGTGATTATTATATCATTGAGATTTCAAATGTCTAGGCAGATTCGCTTTGTTTTTTCTTA
>OKUA01001661.1_pt1 | contig 11383 bp, 12 predicted proteins | sample 1606501 | NCBI WGS metagenome assembly OKUA01 (sample SAMEA3879608, study PRJEB24766) | human gut metagenome | biome: human-associated habitat; feature: feces | place: USA | collected 1985/1987
ATCATGCTTCAAAATTTATTTTGCAATTCCAGAAGCAGCTTGGCGAAAAAGCCCTGGAGGGACTTTTTTGACAAGCTGAATATAGGTAGGGGAACTGGTATGGAAACGACAAAGACATTTCAGGAGCTCGGTGTCAGCGAGGAGATCCTCCGTGCGCTGGAAAAGAAGGGCGTCGCAATGCCGACGCGCGTGCAGGAGGAGGCCATCCCGCCGCTGCTGGCGTGGCGCGACGTCATCGCCAAGGCGCCGACGGGAACGGGCAAGACGTTTGCCTTTGGTTCCTGCAGAAAGCAGGAATGCGCCCATCGATGCAGCCATACCCATGCAGATAGTGGAAACATCGCACTTGATGTAGTTCATTGTGTCATATATAGCCATACCTGCGGAGATAGAACCGCCGGGGCTGTTTATATAAAGGCTGATGTCCTTATCGGGATCCTGTCCTTCAAGAAACAGTAACTGTGCAACAACAAGTCCCGCAGTAACATTGTTTACTTCTTCGTTAAGCATGATAATTCTGTCGTTAAGCAGTCTTGAGAATATATCGTAAGCTCTTTCTCCTCTGCCTGTCTGTTCAATGACGGTTGGTACTAAACTCATAAAACTCCTGCCTTTCAAAATGTTTTTTTATTTACAATAAAGAGCTTTCCATAATGATACAGAAAGCTCCCGATTGCAAAAAACTTAATTATTCAGTAACTTCGGTTACGTCTGCACTCTCACGAACGATGTCGAATGCCTTCTCAACCTCAAGGTCTTTTCTGAGAGCTTCTTCGGCAACAAGAGCCTTGACCTTGTCAAGCTCCATCTTGTAGTTTTCAGCCATCTCAGCGTATTCCTTCTCAACGTCCTCATCTGTTACAGCAACGTTTTCGATCTGAGCAATCTTCTCAAGAGCAAGTCTGAGCTTAACCTGCTTAGCAGCGGGCTCCTTGAAGTTCTCCTTGAACTGCTCTATAGTTGTGTTTGTAAACTTGAGGTAATCAGCAACTGTGATACCCTGGTATCTGTTTCTGTACTCCCAGTCACGAACAAGGTCGTCAACACGGTTGTTTATCATAGCATCGGGAATCTCGCCCTCAAGCTTTTCGATAACAGCGTCTGTAATATCGGCATCAAGCTTAGCGTCAGCGGCATTCTTAGCACTTTCCTCAAGCTTTGCTCTGATGTCAGCCTTGAATTCGTCAAGTGTATCGAAATCGCTTACGTCCTTAGCGAACTCATCGTCAAGCTCAGCGTATTCCTTAGCCTTAATCTCGTGAATCTTGCACTTGAATACTGCGGGCTTGCCCTTTAAGTTCTCGGCATTGTAGTTCTCGGGGAATGTAACATTGATTTCGAATTCTTCGTCAATGCTGTGACCTACCATACCGTCCTCAAAGCCGGGGATAAACTGACCGCTGCCGATCTCAAGTGAGAAATGCTCAGCCTTGCCGCCTTCAAATGCTTCGCCGTCAACGAAACCTTCAAAGTCGAATACTGCTGTATCACCCTTCTGAAGAGGTCTGTCTGTAACGTCGATGATTCTTGCATCCTTCTCCTGATATCTCTTGAGCTCATTTGCAACATCTTCGTCAGTTACATTCTTGACAGTCTTGTTTACCTTTATACCCTTATAGTCCTTGATTTCAACTTCGGGCTTTGTTGTAAATGTAGCCTTGAAAGAAACACCGTTCTCCTTGCTTACTTCTGTTACTTCGATGTTGGGCATATCAACAACTTCAAGCTTAAGTTCGTCGATAACTTCCGCAACGCTCTTCTGGTACATACCGTTAACAGCATCTTCGTAGAAAACGCCTTCGCCGTACTCAGCCTCGATTATCTTACGGGGTGCCTTACCCTTTCTGAAGCCGGGAACATTTATGTTCTTTTTCTTCTTTAAATATGCTGCCTGTACTGCCTGCTCGAATTCTTCGGCTGATGCCTTGAATTCTACCTCAACCGTATTTGTTGCGGTCTTGTTGTTTGAAATGATCTCCATTTGAAAAATCCTCCGTTTTTGCATAGCCTTATATACGGCGATGCGTATTATTGTATTTTATTCCTGCACAAGTACAGGTGTAAATTTAACATAGTCAGCCGATACCATTCTGTATGTAATTCCGTCCCTTTCGCCCTGAAAAGCCTTCGGAAAGCACGGAGCACCGTGAACGTGACCGTAAAAGCATCTTTTCACAGGATATTTTGACATCACATCAAGAATATAATCGTTCTGCTCGTTGCCGTATATCGGCGGATAGTGTATGAATACCACAGGCTCAAGACCTGTTGACACAGCGGCTTTGAGAGAAGCATCCATTCTGCCCGCCTCTCTGAGAAGCACAAGCTCATCCTGCGGTTCGCCGTCATCGTTTATCCAGCCTCTTGTGCCGCAGATTGCTATACCGCACTCCTCAAAAGCGTTATTATGCAGAATTCTGATATTATCAAAACCGTTTGTCTGTAAAAAGCCGTTCATTTTTTTCAGTGTCGTCCACCAGTAATCGTGGTTACCTTTAGAGATTATCTTCCTGCCTCTGAGCCTTCTGCTGATAAACTCGAAGTCCGGGAGTGCCTCCTCGATCGACATTGCCCAGCTTATATCGCCGGGTATCACAACGCAGTCATCTTCTCCGACAACACTGTTCCAGTTTTTTTCAATGCGCTCGGTATAATTCTCCCAGCCACCGAAAATATCCATCGGCTTTTGTCTGCCGAAAGGCAGATGAAGATCCCCCATTGTGAATACTCTCAAATAAACGCTCCTTAATTACTTGTTTATAAATTCAAGAACTGCCTCAGCCATTTCTTCGGGCTTTATTGAACCTGTAAATCTTACAGGCTTGTTCTTTGTATCGGAAAGTGCCTTGGGGCAGGTTGTCTTTGTCAGCTTTTCAAGCTTGCCGATAAGCTCAAACTCATCAACACCTTCAGTTTCGCCGCCCAGAGCATCATATACCGCAAAGCCGAATTTGTAAGGGTTGGCAGTTGAAGCGATAAGCGTCTTTGTGTTGTCGCCCGTCTTCTTCTTGTAATCCTCGTATACCTTGTAAGCAACGGCAGTGTGGGTGTCCATAAGGTAGCTGTATTCATCGAATACTTCCTTGATAGCGCCCTTTGTCTGCTCATCGTCGCAGCATCCGGCATAGAAGTTTTCCTTGATAGCAGCTTTTACACTGTCGTTCACTTCGTATCTGCCGTCATTCTTAAGAGCAGTGAACCACTCGTTTATCAACTTATCGTCTTCACCCGTGAGGTGATACAGCAGTCTTTCAAGGTTGCTCGAAATAAGTATATCCATTGAGGGAGAAACAGTCGTGTAGAACTTTCTGTTTCTGTCATAGATGCCTGTATTTATAAAGTCGGTAAGCACGTTGTTAGCGTTTGACGCACATATCAGCTTGCCTATCGGAATACCCATCTGCTTAGCGTAATATGCGGCAAGTATATTACCGAAGTTACCTGTAGGTACTACTACATTCAGCTTTTCGCCGTACTTAAGCTCGCCGTCCTTTACAAGCTGAACATAAGATGAAACGTAGTAGATTATCTGGGGAGCAAGTCTGCCCCAGTTTATAGAATTCGCACTTGAGAATACAGTATTTGCCTTTTCAAGCTGAGCGATAACGCTCTTGTCTGTGAATATCTGCTTTACACCGCTCTGGCAATCGTCAAAGTTGCCGACAACAGCGCAAACGTTTACATTGCTTCCTTCCTGAGTTGTCATCTGACGCTTCTGCATATTGCTTACGCCGTCCTCAGGATAGAATACCATTATTGATGTGCCGTCAACGTCCTTGAAGCCTTCAAGAGCCGCTTTACCGGTATCACCGCTTGTAGCAACGAGGATAGAAATCTTCTTACCGTCAATTGTCTTCTTTGCGGAAGTTGTGAGCAGATAAGGAAGAATCTGAAGTGCCATATCCTTGAATGCACAGGTGGGACCGTGCCACAGCTCAAGAATGTATGTACCTGGGATAAGGTGAGAAATCTCAGCGATATTGTCGGTTGCAAAATTCTTATCGTTGTAAGCGCCGTTTACGCAGTGCTTTATCTCATCATCGGTAAAGTCTGTAAGGAAAAGTCTGAATATCTCGTAAGCTCTTTCGGCATACGACATATCGCACAGCGACATTATCTTTTCTTCAGAGAGCTTCGGGAGATTTTCGGGAACAAAAAGTCCGCCGTCAGACGAAAGACCCTGTGAAATAGCATAAGCGCTCGGTACATTTACCTTGACATCTCTGGTGCTTTTGTAGTTCATAACAAACATCCTTCTTTAGAGTTAAAATTGCGTTTCATAGCCTGTAGTGTCGAATGCGTCCTTGAAGTATCTGAAATCAATCACACGCACAGCATCACCGGTCGAAACCGTTACTTCCGCTATATCATAGCGAATTTGCTTTTCTTCGCCGTATTCGGCGAGAAAACAATCGGCAGTTGCTATTATCCTGCCCTTTTTCTTATATCCTACCGCTTCGACCCCGCTTACAAGACTTCTGTATCTGCGTGTCTTTACTTCCACAAAAACAAGTATATCGCCTTTCGACGCTACTATATCTATCTCCCCACAGGGCTTGCGGTAATTTCTTGTTATAATATCATAGCCGTTTTTTACAAGATAGACGGCAGTGAAATCTTCACCGAGTTTTCCTTTTACGGCTCTTTCGTTATTTGCCTGCATTTTTTGCCTTGAAATATTTCACGAGAAAACTCTTTCTGTGAATATCGCTTGCACCGTATTTATCAAGCATTTCATAATGAAGCTTTGTACCGTAGCCTTTATGTTTTTCAAACATATAGTGCGGATACTTTTCGGCAAGCTCCTTCATATAACGGTCACGGGCTACCTTTGCAAGTATTGATGCCGCCGCTATTGATGCGCTTGTTGCATCACCCTTGACAACAGCCGTTTCCGGTATATCAAGTCCGGGCGTCTTATTGCCGTCGATAAGTGCGGTATCAGGCTTTACATCAAGACCCTCGTATGCTCTTTTCATAGCAAGCATAGCGGCATTAAGTATATTCATGCTGTCGATTTCTTCGACAGACGCTGTAGCTATGCAATAGCTGACAGCTTTCTCACGGATAATGTCAAAAAGGGCTTCACGCTTTTTCTCGGTCAGCTTTTTGCTGTCATTTATCCCATCAATGATTATATCATCGGGAAGTATAACAGCCGCCGCATAGACATCGCCTGCAAGAGGTCCTCTGCCTGCTTCGTCAATACCGCAGATAACGCCGCAATGCATTCTCATTTCATTATCGTAAAGAAATAAATCTTTCTTTTCTTCGCCTGTCTTAAGGTCTTTCGAGAGAGATTCTGCCAAGTTTACCACTCCTGAATTCATCGAGTACAGCCGCCGCCGCTCTTTCTATATCAGGCTCGCCGCCCGAAATAAGCATTCCACGCTTTCTTGCTATCATTTCAAGGTCGGGCTTTACCGTGTTTTCATCCAGCTTGTAACGTGTAATAACGTTTCCCTTGTAGTTTTCCCACAGGTAACCGAGCAAACTGTCCGCAAGCTCGCAGACATCCATTACATCGTCCTTGATAGCACCCGTGTAGCCAAGCTTTATCGCTACCTGCTGATCGTCGAATTTCGGCCAGAGTATTCCGGGAGTATCGAGCAGTTCAAGTTCTTTATCAAGAGATACCCACTGAGCGCCTCTTGTAACACCGGGTCGGTCCTCTACCTTGGTCTTTCCCGCCTTCGAAATCCTGTTTATAAAAGAAGATTTACCGACATTCGGTATACCTACTACCATAACTCTCAGCGACTGACCCACAATTCCTTTCGCCTTGCGCTTAGCAAGAAGGTCGGAGAGCAGATTTTTGACGTTTGGTGTAAAAGCCTTTACACCTTTACCGCTCCTGCAATCGCATATCATAGCTTTATAGCCCTGAGCCGTGTAATATTTCTGCCACTCGGCAGTAACCTTTTCATCGGCATAATCGCATTTATTAAGAAGAATTATTCTCGGTTTAGAACCTGTTATATCGCTGATGACGGGGTTTCTGCTGGATTCGGGTATTCTTGAATCTACTATTTCGGCAACAGCATCAACCAGCTTTAAATCAGCCTCTATCTTTCGCTTGGTTTTGGTCATATGACCTGGAAACCACTGTATATTGGATACCTGTGCCATTGTACCTCCGCTTACATACATTTAAAATACGATTATAACATTCCGAGTGCGTTCAGCGGCCAGATACGAAGATACGCTTTTCCCATTATATAGCGCATATCAACCTGTCCAATCTGATTGCTTCTGCTGTCCTTTGACCCGTTCCTGTTGTCACCGAGAACAAATATTTTTCCGTCCTCGACCGTTACATCCTGATTATTCGGGAAGTTCTCCGGTAAATTGGTGGGCGTGTTTGTATAGTCATCAGGGAGCTGTTCTCCGTTTCTGTAAACAACACCTTTTACAAAGTCGATTCTGATTTTGTCGCCGGGGAGTCCTATCACTCTTTTGACTATCGGTTTGCCGTAGCCGCCTGAGGATTCGTTCACCAGCTTATCCGCATACAGAATGACAATATCGTCATATTGCGGAGTATAGAACATATCGGATACGATAAGTCTTTGCTGATCCTGTAACGTAGGAACCATTGATTCTCCGTCAACGGTTATCACACGGGCAAAAAGTGCAAATATAATTATAAAGCACAAAATGGCTGAAAAAATACTGCACATCCAGTCGAACATATCGGCAAAAAACTTCTTGCTGTCAGCAGTGCCGTTATTCTCATTTTCAGTCAAGTTCTTTTCTTCCATAGTGCGTCCCTTCAGAATAAAATATCGAATTTACGCAGTGGCAATAAGCCACTGCCTTGAAAATTCGATGAGGAAATGATGTAAGGTCTTATATCTTGGACTTAACCTTAGCTGCCTTACCAACTCTGTCACGAAGATAATAGAGCTTAGCTCTGCGTACCTTACCTTCTCTTACGATCTCAACCTTCTCTACTGTAGGTGAGTGCAGAGGGAATACTCTTTCGATACCGCAGCCGTGAGCTACTCTTCTTACTGTGAAAGTTTCGCTTACGCCGCCGTGCTTCTTGGCGATAACTGTACCCTCGAATATCTGGATACGGAACTTGTCGCCTTCTGCGATGCGTACGTGTACCTTAACTGTGTCACCTACGTTGAACTTAGGTGCTTCAGCCTTAAGGCTGTCCTGTGCAATGAGTTTTAATGCGTCCATGTTTTCCTCCTGGTTTTCGGATATTCTTGTATCGGCTTATCCTCCGTGCGTTTACGCTACGGAAAACGGCAACTTTTGCCGTTAAATACAGCGGACTACCCGTTTTAATGTCTTTGTGCTTTTCGCACTAACGGCATTAAACACGCTGACAGTATATGCCAAAAGGCATACTTATACCCTCAGCGGATTTCAAATGCTTTAATATTATAGCACCTTTGTACGAAATTTGCAATACTTTTTTGTGAATTTTTTCGGTTTAAACCATGTTTTTCGCAAATGCCGCTGCAATAATCTAAAAATTACTCGAACTGTGTTCCGTCCTTGCAAAGTATGCCGGTTCTTACTATATCAAGTCTTTCGGTTTCCTCTCCGCTGTACTTTTCGAATGCGTCAAAGAAAAGGGACGGATTGAGCGTAAAATCACAGCCGGATGGCATTATCAGTGCGAAATGTCCTCGTTCATAATCTTTGATTTCTGTGAACGGTTTAATGTCGAGCGTTGTTATGCCCTTCTTCGTCTTCTTCTCCACTTCGATAGCCGGAAGTTTCATGAATTCCTCCAGCTTTTCGTAATCGCAGACGATATGAACGGAATATACCGATTTTTCTATTTCCGTGTGTTTTTTTACAGGCAGGGCTGCTCTGATTATTCTGATGTCCGGCGGTAAAACCGCATTGAGCTTGTCCCGCACAACATCGAAATCCGTTTGCTCTGTGAGTTTTATATCCATAGACTCGTTTATGCCTTCACTGCCGAGCGAGAGCGGAAGATTTACATTGACATAGGTATGGGGATTGAAGCCCTGTGTGTGCCATATCGGAATATCGGTACGTCTTATCGCACGCTGAAAACAGGTGATAAGGTCAAGCGCAGATATATATTTTGCTCTGCCCGTTTTTGAAAAGAACAGGCGGACAGCGATATTATTCTCATTCATATTTAAAGCAAGCCCTTCCTAAGCATTTGTTTATGCCGCAGCCTGCGCACTTTTCACGGCAGTTTGCGGTCGTTTTTTCTTCGTGAGCCTTGATATTCTCTCTGACAAGGAAGCTGCGGTCAAACAGCATATCCATATGCTCCCACGGCGCAATCTCGTCATATTCACGCTTGCGGTTTGCGTAGAATGCCTTGTCGATGCCGAATTTTGCAAATGCCGCATTCCATATATCAGGCTTGAAATACTCGTTCCAGCCGTCAAGCTTACAGCCGTTCTTCCACGCCTCATAGATAACGGCAGACAGCTTTCTGTCGCCTCTTGCAAGCACAGCTTCAAGTATTGTCGTATCATAATGGCTCCAGCTCACATCAATACGTCTTCTGCCCTTTGAGCCTATAATATCAAGCAGATATTTCTGTCTTTCGTTTATCTGTTCCTCTGTCGCCTGAGGCTCATATTCAAAGGGTGTGAAGGGCTTCGGTATAAATGTTGAAAGCGAGATTGAGATGCTTATCGCCTTTTTGCTTCTGCCCTCTGTATTGTAATAGAGGTCGATTATCTTATCTGCAAGCTCCTTTATCGCCTTTATGTCATCAAGCGTTTCTGTCGGCAGACCGAGCATAAAGTACAGCTTGACCGAGCTGTATCCGCCCTCAAAGGCAATCTTACAGCTTTTGAATATAGCCTCCTCGGTGATATTCTTGTTTATAACGTCACGCAGACGCTGTGAGCCTGCCTCGGGAGCGAATGTAAGTCCGCTTCTTCTCACGCTCTTTATCTTCTTTACGACCTCGTCGCTGAATTTATCTATACGCAGTGACGGGAGAGAAAGGTTGACACCTTTCTTATCGGTATATTCGGTTATATCATTCAAAAGCCCCTCAATATCGCTGTAGTCGCTTGTAGACAGTGAAGAAAGCGATACCTCGTCATAGCCTGTGGTTTCCGTAAGGCTCTTTACCTGATTTACTATAGTTTCCTTTGATTTTTCTCTGAAAGGACGATATATAAAGCCTGCCTGACAGAATCTGCAGCCTCTGATGCAGCCTCTCAGCACCTCGACTACCGACCTGTCGTGTACTATCTGGGTATAAGGCACAACAAAGCTGTCGGGAGTATAGACCTTGTCAAAATCGTCTATAATCTGCTTTCTGACTTTTGCGGGGGCGTTATTCTTCGGTGTTATCGCTTTTACCGTTCCGTCCTCGTTATAGCTTATATCATAGAGCGAAGGAACATAGATGCCCTCAATCTGTGCCGCCTGTTCAAGATATTCCTGCTTCGTGCCGCCGTTCTTCTTGAACTTTTCGGCAAGCTGCATCATCTTGAGGTTTACTTCCTCGCCTTCACCGAGTACGAACAAATCAAAGAAATCGGCTATCGGCTCTGCGTTACATACGCAGGGACCGCCGCCCATTACTATCGGGAACAGATCCTTTCTGTCTTTAGCAAAAACAGGCACACCTGCAAGATCAAGCATCGACAGGATATTTGTATAGCAAAGCTCATACTGGAGCGTAAAGCCGATAAACTCAAAATCCTTGATGGGATCAAGGCTTTCCAGACCGTAAAGAGGAATATCGTTCTTTCTCATCTGCTCTTCCATATCGGGAAGGGGCATGAACACACGTTCGCACCAGTAATTAGGTACGCTGTTCTTGAGGGAATAGAGTATCTTTATCCCGAGATGCGACATTCCTATATCGTATGTGTCGGGAAAGCAGAAAGCAAAGCGTATATCCACCTTGCTTTTATCTTTAACGACAGCGTTTACCTCACCGCCGATATAGCGTGACGGCTTCTGCACCTTCAATAAAATTTTATCTAATTTTTCCTTCAGCATTTTTCTACTTCCGTTCCGAAAATTATAGTTATACAGTATATTTTACTACATTCTCGGCTTTATTGCAAGCCCTACGAAACAAGCTGTGCCTGTATCAGAAAAAGCACAACAAAAAACAGCGATAATGAAACGCTTTCACCGCACATAACGCAATATACGATCACTCCTGCCGTTATAATCAAGGCTAAAGCCGTTCCGATAATTTTTTTCACTTTCTCGGCGGTTCTCAGCGATACAAATCCGGTCAGAAGCAGCTCAAGCACTTCCGCACCGTCGAAATATCCTATAGGTAAAGCGTTGAATATGCATATGATAAGATTCACTGCACCGAATACCGCCGCCGTGTCATTTCCCTGCATAGCAAAACAAGCCGCCGCAACAAGCAGATTTACACTGCACCCTGCAGACAGGATAACAAGCCGTTTAGCGTCCGTGAGGCTCTCCATTCCCGACTTTGACAGGGCGATTCCTCCTCCGTAGAACGTTATCCTTTCGGGATTGGCCCCGCATACAGCCATAGCGAGCAAATGCCCGCCCTCGTGCAGAATGCAGGCAATCAGCGACAGCACCGCCGCTCCGCTCGTATCAACGAATATCATAAATGCCACAACCGCAAAGAAGCTGAAATCAAATTTTACCTTCAGCCGTCCGTTATGTTTCATTCTCATTCTCCTTTTATCCTTTTGGATAAGTATATTAGAAAAAACGAAAATAAGAACAAAAAAGCACTCAGCGTGATGCTAAGTGCTTTCAAATGGTTGCGGGAGCTGGATTCGAACCAACGACCTTCGGGTTATGAGCCCGACGAGCTACCCCTGCTCCACCCCGCGATATTCTGTTCACTCTCCTGAGTGCTTGTATATTATAACACGAAGTTTAATGTTTGTCAAGCGTTTTACGAAAAAAATTTTACAAAAAGTCAAAATTTCCTCTGAAACCGCTCCTGACATTATGTCTGTCCGTAATAATATATGCCGCTTTGCCTTGAATATTCGAGCGTTTAAATTTTTCTCAAAATTTCTTTCCTGACCGTTTTATTGTACACCTTATCTGTTATCATTAAGTCAAAGGATAAAACCCGATGCAAATCGGTACGGCTTATTCAAAAGGAGGAAAATATGTCTTTTATAGTTTTATTTATCGGTCTGATCATTTATGGCATCTGGAAAAATTGCGAACCGCAGATTCCGGCCTCTTATCACAACAACTGGAAGCTCGAGCAGGAGGATTCCTGGAAAGTCAGCACGGGTGAGATGTCAAAGCAACAGTTTATGAAGAATATCCAAAACGGCAAATACAGATAATCGTCACACTTAATGTTTACCCCCGATTGCTTATGCAATCGGGGGTAGCAGATTGTAGAAAAAGTCTGTTTTTGAAATAAACTTCTGATTTATTATCCCTATCCCCA
>OKUA01001686.1_pt1 | contig 11174 bp, 9 predicted proteins | sample 1606501 | NCBI WGS metagenome assembly OKUA01 (sample SAMEA3879608, study PRJEB24766) | human gut metagenome | biome: human-associated habitat; feature: feces | place: USA | collected 1985/1987
GTCCATGAATGGTCGCCGCGTGTTCAAGTTCGGCGTCAACGCCATCTGCGACACGGTCCATAAGCTTGCGAGCGATGCGGGCATTTCGGTCGAAGACATCGATCATTTTGTATTCCATCAGGCTAACGAACGAATCCTGAGTCAGGCGGTCAAGCGTCTCGGCGTGCCAGACGAGCGCGTGGTTCGAACGCTACGCGAGACCGGCAACATTTCGAGCGCCTGCATTCCCTTTGCGCTTGACCGGCTGGCACGTACCGACGCACTGAATGAGGACGACACCATCGCCCTCGTTGGATTTGGCGCCGGCCTGGATATAGGTGGCTATCTGCTTCGTTGGAAGTAGTCGCACATAGGAAATAAAAACGCCCCTAGGGCACAAACAAAGGAGAACTACCATGGCAGATCAGAAGACCTTCGAGCGCGTTTGCGACGTTATCCGCGAGACCGCCGGCCTTGACGATGTCGAGATGAAGCCCGAGTCCACGCTCGAGGAGATTGGCCTCGACAGCCTGGGTACCGTCGAGATCCTCGTTGCCGTCGAGGACGAGTTTGGCATTGAGGTGCCGGACGACGCCATCGAGTCCCTGCGCACCGTAGGCGATGTGGTAAACTTTGTGGACAGCCACGCGCAGAACTGATTCTTTTAGGCAAAAGCCCCGCCTTTGCAGTGCGGCACACGGCCGTGCAGGCAGACGGGGCTTTATTATGGTTCGTGCGGAACGCGCAGCGTTTGGCGCACGGCCTTGGGAGGATATAACAAAATGGCAAAAGACAACAAGAAGCTCGTGCAGGCGATCACCAGTCAGGAAGAAAACTTTGCACAGTGGTACACCGACATCTGCGTGAAGGCAGAGCTGGTGGAGTATTCCAGTGTGAAGGGCTTTATCATCCTGCGCCCCTATGGTCAGGCCATCTGGGAGCTGATCCAGAAGGATCTGGATGCCCGGTTCAAGGCTACCGGCCATGAGAATGTGGCTATGCCGGTGCTGATCCCGGAGAGCCTGCTGCAGAAGGAAGGCGAGCTCGTCAATGGCTTCGCGCCGGAGGTGGCGTGGGTCACGATGGGCGGCTCCGACAAGCTGGAGGAGCGTCTGGCGGTGCGTCCCACCAGCGAGACCATGTTCTGCGACCACTGGTCCCGCGTGCTGCACAGCTACCGTGAGCTTCCCATGAAGTACAACCAGTGGTGCAGCGTAGTGCGCTGGGAAAAGACCACCCGTCCCTTCCTGCGCAGCCGCGAGTTCTGGTGGCAGGAGGGTCACACCATCCACGAGACCGCTGCCGAGGCCGAGGCTGAGACCCAGCAGCAGCTGAACTGCTATGCAGACACCTGCGAGCAGGATCTGGCGATCCCCGTGGTGAAGGGCCGCAAGACCGACAAGGAAAAGTTTGCCGGTGCCGAGGCCACCTACACCATCGAAGCCATGATGAAGGACGGCAAGGCACTGCAGAGCGGCACCAGCCACTACTTTGGCGATAAGTTCAGCAAGGCTTACGATGTCACCTTTACCGGCCGCGACAACCAGCTGCATCATCCGTTCCAGACCAGCTGGGGCGTTTCCACCCGTCTGGTGGGTGCTATCATCATGACCCACGGTGACGACGATGGTCTGATCCTGCCCCCGGCCATTGCCCCCATTCAGGTGGTGGTGGTGCCCATTGCCGCCCACAAGCCCGGCGTTTCCGAGAAGGCTGCCGAGCTGGCCGAGAAGATCAGCAAGTACGCCCGCGTGAAGCTGGACGACAGCGACAATGCCCCCGGCTGGAAGTTTGCCCAGTGGGAGATGAAGGGCGTGCCCCTGCGCCTCGAGATCGGCCCCAAGGATCTGGAGAAGAACCAGTGCGTTCTCGTCCGCCGCGACACCCGCGAGAAGGTGTTCGTCTCTCTGGACGAGCTGGAGACCGCCATCCCGGCCCAGCTGGAGGCCCTGCGCAAGGACCTGTACGAGCGCGCTCTGGCCAACCGTGAAGCACGCACTTGGCCCGCCACCACCATGGACGAGGTCAAGGAGCTGGCCAAGGCCAACACCGGCTACATCAAGACCATGTGGTGCGGCGATCTGGCCTGTGAGATGAAGATGAAGGAAGAGGCTGGCCTGTCCAGCCGTTGTATGCCCTTCGAGCAGGAGCATCTGAGCGATGTCTGCCCCTGCTGCGGCAAGCCTGCTAAGACTATGGTCTACTGGGGCGTCGCATACTAAGCGTCAAAATAAACGAGAGCAGCCGCTTTTCCTCCGGGGAGGGCGGCTGCTCTTTTGTGCATTCTGGCAAGAAAGCAGTAAAAAATTTGTAAAAGGGGTTGAAAAATCCGTCCCAGCGTAGTATGATGACCTAGCTGAAAAGGCAAATACATTGACAGGAGGAAACGAGACGAATGTCCGGCGACCATTTAGACCAACCCAAACAACGCTCCTCCTGCGATGCGGGCAGCAACGAATAGCTCTGCCGCGTCCTGAATGCATCTGCCCAGATACACCGCAGGAGTCCGACCAGAAGACGACGCGGTGTATTTTTATGCCCCAAAAGGGGAGGAGGAACCCAAGATGCAGAAGAAGAACTACCAGCAGGAGATACTCGACCTCATCCACAGCGGCCTGCCGCAGGCTGAGCTGGCCGAAAAGCTCTCCGATTACCATGAGAATGACCTTGCCGACGCCCTCGAGGCCCTGACGCCCGATGAGCGCCAGAAGCTCTACACCGTGCTGGGCGTGGAGCGTGTGGCCGAGATCTTCTCCTATCTGGATGACGCGGAGCCTTACCTGAAGGAGCTGCCCAGCGAGAAGGCCGCAAAGGTCGTCTCGAACATGGACTCGGACGACGCTGTGGATGCGCTGGACGACCTCGAGGAAGAGGATAAGGCCAAGATCGTCGGCCAGCTGGACAAGGACTCCGCCGAGGACGTGAAGATGCTGCTGTCCTATGGAGAAGACGAGATCGGCAGCAGCATGACCACCAACTACATCTGCATCCGGAAGGACATGACCATCCGGCAGGCCATGAGTGAGCTGGTGAAGCAGGCCGGCGAGAACGACAACATCTCCACCCTCTATGTCGTGGACGAGAACGAGAAGTTCTACGGTGCCATCGATCTGAAAGACCTCATCATCGCCCGGGCGGACGACAGCCTCGAGAAGCTCATCGCCCGGTCGTACCCCTATGTGACCGACCACGAGAAGATCAGCGACTGCATCGACCGTATCGTGGACTATGCCGAGCGTTCGCTGCCCGTCCTGAACGACACCGGAGAGCTGGTGGGCATCATCACCTCGGCGGATGTCGTCGAGCTGGTGGATGATGAGATGGGCGATGATTACGCAAAGCTGGGCGGTCTGACCAGCGAGGAGGACCTGAACGAGGGCGTGTTCGAGAGCGTCAAAAAGCGTCTGCCGTGGCTGATCGCCCTGCTTTTCCTCGGGATGCTGGTGTCCTCGGTGGTGGGCGCCTTCGAGTCGGTGGTGGCCGTCCTGCCCGTCGTCATCTGCTTCCAGTCCATGGTGCTGGATATGGCGGGCAATGTGGGCACCCAGTCGCTGGCTGTCACCATCCGCGTGCTGGTGGATGAGAACCTGACCACCTCCAAAAAGCTGCATCTGCTCTGGAAGGAGATGCGGGTCGGCCTGCTCAACGGCGCACTGCTGGCGGTCATGGCGCTGGGCTTCCTCGGCTGTTATATCCACTTCTTCAAGACATACGCTTGGGGAGAGGCCTTCCTGCTCTCCGGCTGCGTCGGTGTTTCCCTCATCGTGGCGATGGTCATTTCCAGCTTGGTGGGCACTATCATCCCCATGCTGTTCCACAAGATCCACATCGACCCCGCCGTGGCGTCCGGCCCCCTCATCACTACCATCAACGACCTCGTGGCCGTTGTGGTGTACTACGGTCTGGCCATGATCGTGCTGATCGATATGTTCCATCTGGGCTGATTTTTGAATAAGAGCAAAGGCTCCGGCAGTGCCGGAGCCTTTTTGTATATTATCGATTCTCTATCCAGTACCGCTGGGTCAGCATCCCATCCGAGGAGTCAAACATCTCATCTTCCAGTACACCGCCGTTAGACTGAATCGTCTTTGCCGAGGCGATGTTATAGTGGTCACAGCAGATGCGCACCTTGGAGATGCCGCGCTCCTTGGCCTTTTCGAGGGTCATGCAGAGCATCTGGCTGGCGTAGCCGTTCTTCCGCTCCGAGGGGCGGACGCTGTAGCCGATGTGACCGCCGTAAGCCAGCAGATAGTCGTTGAGATGGTGGCGCAGGTTGGTCATGCCGACAAGATGTTCCTGCTCGTCCAGAGCCAGATACTGGGTGGCCGGTACGAACCCGGCAGGCGTGGTGGCGGGGTCTTTCAGCTTGCGGATGTTAGCCAGCCACTGGTCGAAGTCGTCGTATTTGTCCAGCGCCGACGTGCCGTCGAGCCGGGAGCTGATGGCAAGAAATTCTTCCCGGTAGGCCATGACCTGTTCGCGGTCGCCCTCGTCCGGCTCCCGCAGGTGGAGCTTCTGAGGCGGCGTATGACGAGCCGCTGCCCGGAAGTCCGGGGCCTTCATCAGGCCGTGGCGGTTGCAGTAGAAGTAGAGTACGCCCGCACCGGTGATTTTGAAACGGCAGCTGGCGTCGCCCTCAGGGTAAAGCTTGACCAGCTGTAATTTGTCGCCGGTAAGGCAGGCGATGAAGGAAATGTAGTGGTCTTTGGTCATGGGGTGGTGGATGGTGACGAAAAGCTCATCTTCCACCCGTTCCAGTGTCAGCTGATGGTGCTCGTCGGCGTCGTCCGCCTCAGAGATGTCCAGCGGCGGCAGGGTGATGCCGCAGCAGCTCACGACAGCCTGCCCGGTGGCGTGGAGCACATTGCCGCACAGGGGGCAGACGTAGAGCTTGGAGCGAAGCAGGTTGGCGGAGCGGTTCCGGTTGACGACGGGTTCGCCCTGCATCAGCTCGAGCACGCTGACGCCCAGAGCCGCCGCCAGCGGCTCCAGCAGTGAGATGTCGGGCAGGCCGCGGCCTGTCTCCCACTTGGAGATGGCCTTTGCGCTGACGGCCAGCTTTTCGGCCAGCTCTGCCTGCGTCAGGTGTTTGGCTTCCCGCAGCTGCCGGATGGCAGTGCCGGTGACGTAAGAATCCATATAAACTCTCCTTTGCAGCCCTCTCAGTCACCTCCGGTGACAGCTCTCCCATAGGGAGAGCCATTGGCAAGCCGGGCAAGTCTGAGCGGAACGAAAAAGTAAATGTGTATACAAAAAAGCGGGGGCCTCGCTGTTGTTGCCAAGTATACTATAAGAAAAAGCTCCACACAACCTACGCTGCGTGGAGCTTTGCTTTTTTATTTGGCTTCGTCTGTTTTCTGCCGAGCGGCTTCCAGCTCATCCATCCGCTTTTGCAGGGCCTCTACTTTGTCGTCCAGCCGCCAGAACGCCCAGATGACGAAGGCAATGCCAAGACTGACCGGGAACATCCACGCATAAAAGTGGTGCTGGATGTCCAGAAAATAGGAGCCGCCGAAGAAGGTGAACAGAAACAGAAAGAGCAGCGCGGCGGCGAAAATGCCCAGAAAACGCTTCATGGAAAGCCTCCGTTATTCCTCTGCGGCCTCTTCCTCGTCTTCGTCCAGCTCGATGCTGAAGACGGCCTTTTTCAGTTTGCCGCAGCCCTGTGCCTTCAGGCCGGATTTGTACGGCTCACCGGCCAGATAGAGGGCGAAGCGGCCCTCGCAGAGCATCCCGGCGATGCTGGTGCCTGCGGTGCCGACGGTCAGGTCAGCGGCCTCGTCGGTGGGCTTGGTGGGGGTCAGCTCGCCCAGCGACACCTCGAACAGCTCGCTGCCTTCGAGGTCGGTCTCAAGGGTCAGGTGGCTGTCCCGGCGCTGGAACAGCGCCTTGTCGGAGGTTTGGGGGGTGACGGTGCTGACTGTGACCACAGCCTTGTCGCCGAGGATGCGGGTCTTGCCGGCGGGCAGGTTGTTGATGTCCCGGGCCATAACGAACTCAATGACGGCGTCAAGGTTTTCGCTCATGCCGAGGTAGTTGGGAAGATTGTTCAGGGTGTCGTAGATCATAGCGTAAGCCTCTTATTCTGCGTCTTTCGGGTCGGTCATCAGTTCCTTGATGCTGGGCACGACGCCGCCGAGGTTTTGCAAGTCGGAAGGAATGATGATCTTGGTGGCCTTGCCGTTGGCGACCTTGGCCAGCGCTTCCAGACTGCGCAGGGCCAGCACCTTGTCGGTGGGCATGGCCTCGTTCAGCAGACGGATGGCGTCGGCGTTGGCTTTCTGGACGGCGAGGATGGCCTGTGCCTCGCCCTCGGCCTCGAGGATGCGCTGCTGCTTGACGGCGTCGGCGCGGAGGATGGCAGACTCCTTTTCGCCCTCAGCGGCGGTGATGGCGGCCTGCTTCTCGCCGTCGGCCTTCAGGATGACGGCGCGCTTCTCGCGCTCGGCCTTCATCTGCTTTTCCATGGCCTCCTGGATCTCACGCGGAGGGATGATATTCTTGACCTCGACACGATTGACCTTGATGCCCCACTTGTCGGTGGCCTCGTCAAGGATGGCCGTGATCTTGCTGTTGATGGTGTCGCGGCTGGTGAGGGTGTGGTCCAGCTCCATCTCGCCGATGATGTTGCGCAGCGTGGTGGCGGACAGGCTCTCGATGGCCGCGATGGGCTGGTTGACGCCATAGGTGTAGAGTTTGGCATCCATCACCTGAAAGAAGACCACGGTGTCGATCTGCATGGTGACGTTATCGCGGGTGATGACCGGCTGAGGGGGGAAGTCGGCGACCTGCTCTTTCAGGCTGACCTTCTTTGCCACCCGCTCGAGGAACGGAATTTTAACGTGCAGGCCGGCGCTCCATGTCTCGGAATAGCTGCCAAGACGCTCGACGACGTAGACCATCGACTGGGGCACGATGACGATGTTGGTGACGACCACCAGCAGGACAACGAAGATCAGGATGAGGATCAGGAACAGCATGATAGGCATAGGGACGCTCCTTTCGTTCAGTGAGCCGCCCGGCGGGCGGTCTCGGTCAGGACAGGCTCCACGATGAGCAGGGTGCTGTGGATCTCGGCCACCCGGCAGCTCTGGCCCGGGGCGAGGGTATCGCCGGGGGTGGCGCAGCGGGCGTTCCAGTCCACGCCGTCCAGCCGGACACGGCCGGCGGCCTCAGCGGAGACGGGGGTGAGCACGACGGCCTCCCGGCCAAGGGCGCGGTCGCCGTTCGTGGCGGTGGGCGGCTTGCGCAGCCGGGCACACAGGGGCTTGAGGGCCAGCAGACAGAGGATGCTGACGGCGATGAACACCACCGCCTGCACCCGGAAGGACGCCACCACAAGGCAGCTGAGCAGCGCAGCCGCACTGCCCACCGCGAACCAGATGGAGACGAGATTCAGCGTCATGGCTTCGAGAACGACGAAGCCGATGGCGGCCAGCAGCCAGAAAATGGGGTCAACAGACATCAAAGCTCCCTCCTTTGCGGGTGTCTGCCCTCATTATAGAGCAAACGGACGCGAAAGTACAGAGACGAATTGTAAATAAAGCTTACTGATAATCGTAGTAGCTGTGATCCGGGTTATGGCCGATCTCCTCCACCACGATGGTGAAGCCCATGGGGTTCACCTCGGTATGCTTGCCGGAGGCCAGCGGCTCCACGATGATGTGCTCGGTGCGGTTGACGATGATCTCCGCCGTCTCGGCTTCGCCGATGCGCTGGTAGTGGAGGATGCCGCCCTCGGCCCGCAGGACGCGGAGCGCGCCGGTGCGGAAGGCTTCGCAGCTGTGGCGGAGCTGTGCCAGCTGGGCCAGCACCGGGCGCAGCCGCTCCTCGTGGCTGTCCCAGCAGTAGAAGCCCCGGTTGAAGGGGTCACGGTAGCCCTGCATCCCGATCTCGTCGCCGTAGTAGAGGCAGGGGACGCCGGGCAGGGTGTAGATGATGGCATAGGCCATCCGCAGCCGGAGCATTCCTTCCTCGTAGGCGTCGCCGGTGACGCAGCGCCCGCTCTGCCATGCACGGCCCCGGCCATTGGCCGGTTCGTCGGCGATAACGGTCAGCGCCCGCTCGGTGTCGTGGGTGGAGAGGAAATTCAGGGCCGTGTCGAGGGCCGGGGCGGGGTAGTGCTCACAGAGGGTGAGGATGTCGGTCATGGTCTGCCCGGCGTCCCGGCCGCAGACGAAGCCGAGGACGGCGTTCTTGAAGGGGTAGTTCATCACGCTGTCGAGGCCTTTGCCCAGCAGGTAGGTGCGGCGCTTGTCGAAACCGAATTTGGTGGTGGCGTCCTCCCAGACCTCACCCAGCAGGAACTTGTCCGGGCTGACCCGCTTGACGGCGGTGCGCACTTTTTCGATGAAGGAGTCGGGCAGCTCGTCGGCCACGTCCAGACGGAAGCCTGCCGCGCCCCGGCGCAGCCATGTGTCGATGACGCCGCCCTCGCCGGTAATAAATTCGACGTAGGAGGGCGTTTCCTCGTTGACCTCGGGCAGGGTCTCGAAGCCCCACCAGCTGCGGTAGCCGCCCTTATACTTGGGGTCGAAGTCGTACCAGCTGCGGTAGGGGGAGCTGGGGTCGCGGTAAGCGCCGCCCTCGCCGTAGCGGCCCTCCCGGTTGAAATAGCGGCTGTCCGAGCCGGTGTGGCTGAAGACGCCGTCCAGCACGATGCCGATGCCGTACTTTTTGGCCTCGGCGCAGAGGGCCACGAAGTCCTCGTTGGTGCCCAGAAGGGGGTCTACGTTGAGATAGTCGGCGGTGTTGTACCGGTGGTTGGAGTGGGCCTCAAAGATGGGGTTGAGGTAGAGGTAGTCCACTCCCATCTTCCGCAGGTAGGGCAGCTTCATCTGGATGCCCTTGAGGTCGCCGCCGAAATAGTCCTCGTTCAGGTGGCCGCCCACCTCGTTGGGCTGCCAGAAGGGTTCGGCGTGCTTGTCGGCCTGATAAAGCTGGTCGGGGAAGGGCATGGGCTTGTTCTCCACACCCTCGCAGAAGCGGTCGGGGAAGATCTGGTAGAACACCTTGCCCTTGATGGGGGCGGGCGTCTCAAAATCGGCCTCGTAGACCGTGATCTGCCAGCTCTCGCCCTCCTGCCAGCTCACGACGCCGCAGTTGTCCGGCCCGCGGACGATGCGGCGGAAGTCGGTGTAGAGGTCGAAATAGTAGAAGTAGAGGCCCACATCGTTGAGGGTGACGTCCACCGAAAAGTGATTCTGATGGGGCGTCTGACCGTCGAACTTCATCCGGTAGTGGACGGGCACGTCATAGCGGCCCTCCTTCTGCAATACGAGATGAGGGTCAACATAGCCCAGCTCTTCCGGGATGCAGAGGGACAGATGCACGCTCTGGCCGGCGCGTACCGCGCCGAAGGGCTGCTTGAAATAGGGGTCGAAGCTATTGAACAGACAAGGCAAAAAGGATCGTCCTTTCTCAAAAAAAGCCCCGGGCAGCGATGCCACGGGGTTTTTGTTTTATGGCTTGTATGGTTTGAGTTAGAAGACCGCCGCAGGGCTTTCCCCGTAGGACGGATACTGAAATCGACTGCCAATGGCTCCCTCTTTGGGGGAGCTGGCAGCACGAAGTGCTGACTGAGAGGGCTTATTTCACAGCAGAAGCGTGCCAGATGTCGCGTGCGTAGTCCAGAACAGCACGGTCGGCGCTGAAGATGCCGCTGTTGGCGATGTTCTTCAGGCTCATCTTAGCCCAATGCTCACGGTCGGCGTACAGGCGCTGCAGGTCGGCCTGTGCACGGCGGTAATCCTTGAAGTCGGCCATGACCATATAGGGGTCGCTGCTGCGCAGGTTCTCGGTGACTTCGTGGAAGTTCTCGCCGTTCCAGCCGCGCTCGAGGAAGTTCAGCGCAGCATTTGCGACGTCGTCGCCCATGATGAAGGCGTTGGGGTGGTAGCCCACCTGCTTGAGGTTGTTGACCTCGGGCGTCAGCATACCGAAGATCAGCTCGTTCTCCTTGCCGGCAGCGTCTGCGATCTCGACGTTTGCGCCGTCCAGAGTGCCCAGCGTGATGGCGCCGTTCAGCATAAACTTCATGTTGCCGGTACCGGAGGCCTCAGTGCCAGCCAGAGAGATCTGCTCAGAGACCTCGGCGGCGGGCATCAGATGCTCGCTCAGGGAGACGCAGTACTCTTCCAGATAGACCACGCGCAGCTTGTCGCGGACGGCGGGGTCGTTGTTGATGAGGTCGCCCAGCTTGCAGATCATGCGGATCATCTGCTTTGCCATGTAGTAGCCGGGAGCAGCCTTTGCGCCGAAGATGTAGGTCTTGGGGATGAAGTCGGCGTTGGGGTTCTCCTTCAGGTACAGGTACTGAGCGGCGATGTTCAGCGCATTCAGGTGCTGGCGCTTGTACTCGTGCATCCGCTTGACCTGACAGTCGAAGATGGAGTTGGGGTCGATGGACTGACCGGTGCTCTTCTCGAGGTAAGCGGCAAAGTTCTTCTTGTTGTCCAGCTTGATCTCGTTCAGGCGCTTGAGGACGGTCTTGTCCTCGGCGAACTTGTTCAGCTTGGACAGGTCGGAGGCGTCGTGCTTGTAGCCGGTGCCGACGGTCTCATCCAGCAGCTTGCACAGCTCGGGGTTGGAGGCCAGCAGCCAGCGGCGGTAAGCGATGCCGTTGGTCACGTTCTTGAAGGCCTGCGGCTTATACAGGTAATAATCGTGGAAGACGCTCTGCTTGATGATCTCGCTGTGCAGCTTGGAGACGCCGTTGATGCTGTTGGCAGTGTAGGCGCAGATGTTGGCCATGCGCACCTGATTGTCGCCGATGAGGGCCATATAGTTGATCTTGCCCTGATCGCCGGGGAAGGCTGCCTCCAGCTTCTCGCGGGCGCGGCGGTCCATCTCGGTCACGATCTGGTAGATGCGGGGCAGGGTCATCTTGAAGATGTCCACATTCCACTTCTCCAGAGCCTCGGCCATGACGGTGTGGTTGGTGTAGGAGAAGACCTTCTGGCAGATGTCAAAGGCCTTGTCCCAGCCGAAGCCGCACTCGTCCAACAGGATGCGCATCATCTCGGGGATGGCGAGGGTCGGGTGGGTATCGTTCAGCTGGATGGCCACCTTGTCGGGCAGGTTCTCGAGGGTGCCGTAGGTGGACAGGTGGTTCTGGACGATGTCGCCGATGGAGGCAGCAGACAGGAAGTACTGCTGACGCAGGCGCAGGATCTTGCCCTCAACGTGGTTATCGT
>OKUA01001695.1_pt1 | contig 11092 bp, 7 predicted proteins | sample 1606501 | NCBI WGS metagenome assembly OKUA01 (sample SAMEA3879608, study PRJEB24766) | human gut metagenome | biome: human-associated habitat; feature: feces | place: USA | collected 1985/1987
TCTTGTTATGTCTTTTTCTCATGTAAAAACCCTCCTAATTATATACAACTTAAAAGAAACTAAAATATAAGGGTTTCAGGTTACAAGGAAGTATATTTTTCGATTTGGCGGTATAGCCCCGTTCAAGGGCTATGCCGTCTTTTCCTGTTTATTGGCTTCTTTCTGTTCCGTCTGCGGGTCAGTCGGCAAATGAATTTCTCCCACAAAGTTAAAGACAATATCTACTTTCTGAAAACGCTTGCCGTCTATCTTCTCCGGCGCATGGACAACGATTTTTTTGATAAATTCATTAACGATAGTGGGTGTTAATTCGGTTATTCCCACATATTTGCGGATAATGGCGGCAAAGCTGTCAAAGTCACTTTTATTCTGTTCGTAGGTATCGACTTCCTGTTGCTCTGCCTTTACCTTTTCTGTAAGTTCTTTCTGCTCTGCTTCTACTCTACGGACAGCTTTAAAAACCGCTCATGGCTGATTGTACCGTTGATGTCGTCCTCATAAATCTGCTTGAAAATTCGGTCAAGTTCTGCAATTCGTTTTATTGCTTGTCCGACCTCACGCCGCTTACGCTTCATGTCCTTTTCTGCTTCATCAAACCGCTGTTTCTGTATCAGTTCCATAAAGGCGGTAATGTCCTCATAGAACATGGCAGTTACGGCAAATATCCGGTTAAGAACGATTTTCCGCAGGACTTCTTCTCTGATGAAGTGTGCCGTACAATCTCCTGTATTGCTTTTATATCTTGCACAGCGGTAGTTGTCTTGTGAACCGTCAAAGCTCTTACAGGTGGCAAAGTGCAGTTTACTTCCACAATCCGCACAGAATACCAAGCCGGAAAACATTCCCTGTCTCTCTGCCTTTGTGGGGCGGCGTTTATTTGCCCTTAATTCCTGTACCCGTTCAAAGACAGCTTCCTCAACGATTGCTTCATGGGTGTTGCGGAAAATTGCCTGCTGTTCCTTTGTGGTGGGAATACGTGGGATTTGGAATAACTTTTGAAGTTTCCCGTATGTCCGCAGTAGTCCATGCGCTCTAAGATACCTACAATACTGTTTTCGTTCCAGTTGTAGGGATTATCCGGCAACAGCTTGCCTTTTTGTTTTGCATAATAGGCTTTTGTTGTCAGTATCTTATCTGCTTTGAGGATTTTTGCTATCTGCATAGGTCCTTTTCCGGCGATACACAAATCAAAAATCCGTTTTACAACAGCGGCAGCTTCTTCGTCCACAATCCATTTCTTTTTATCCATCGGTTCTTTCTGATACCCATAGGGCGGATTGGTGCAGAGGTGTTCCCCGGCGTTTCCTTTGGCACGCATGACGGCCCGAATCTTCTTGCTGGTATCGCGCGCGTAGAAGTCATTGAACAGGTTGCGAAAAGGGGTAAAATCATCGTCTCCTCTGGCACTGTCCACACCGTCATTGACGGCAATAAAGTGGACGCCGTACTCTGGAAACAGCATTTCCGTATACATTCCGACTTGCAAATAGTTACGCCCGAACCGGCTCATATCCTTAACGACAACGCGCTTGATCTTGCCCGCCTTGATGTCGGCAAGTATCCGCTGGAATCCGGGCCGGTTGAAGTTGGTTCCCGAATATCCGTCGTCCTCGTCGTAGTGGCGGATGGCTGTATAGCCGTGATCCCGGCAATACTTTTCTAAAATCCGCTTCTGAGACTAAATTTGTCAAGGGCATTTTCACCGTGGTGTTTGCTTATCTTGAACGCCCTTACTTATTGGGATTGTAATTCGTTTTTAATGTAAAGCTGCAAGAGGACCACAACGGCGCGGATTGCCATTGTGATCCTCTTTGTTTTACCTTTGACCTTATTTCAGAAATTCCTTGCGGTAATCCACCTTGAATGCCTCTGCCAACAGCTTGAGCTGGTTGTCCGTAATGGTATTGATGCGGGGCAGATGGGCAGTGAGCATATAGATTTGAGCCGCTTTTTCTGCGGTTTCAATCAGGCCGAACGCTTCGTCCATAGTCTTGCCCGCACCATAAATGCCGTGCATAGACCAGACAACCAGCCGATAATCCTGCATTTTCTTCGCGGTAGCTTCACCAATCTCATTGGTGCCGCAGAGCATCCACGGCAGCACGCCTACGCCCTCAGGGAACACCACGATGCACTCGGTGCTCATCTGCCAGAGGGTATGGCTGAATGCCTGATTGGAAAGCTCATGCACATAGGTCATTGCCAGCAGGTTCGTGGGATGGCAGTGCATGATTACCCGGTTTTCCGGGTCAATTTTCAATCTGGCCATATGGCTCATTAGATGCGCAGGAAATTCTGAGGTAAACCGGCCTCCGTCTTTATAGCCCCAGAGCAGCTCTGCGTTCTGCCCGTCATTAGAAATACGGACAAGGCCCAGATTTGTCTCCGGGTCGCCGTCCACATTCTTAAAATACTTGCCGGTGCCGGTGACCAGAAAATATTTTCCGACCAGAGCCGCCGCATCAAACCCCAGAGGCAGCGTGCGCAGGATGTGCGTTGTATCCAGATATTTCTGCGCCTCAGCTTCATCCAGCAGCAGGCTGATATTGCCGCCGTTACGCTCATCCCAGCCCAATCGGTACATATTGGCGGCGGTCTGCCGCATCTCCGTCAGAAACGGAGCCGTAAAAATATCATTCATTTCCTTATCCCCTCTTACTCAGAATTTCATTTTCATATTTGCGGACCTCCGGCAGCCACTGACCATCCTCCGGCACACCGCAGCGGCGGCAGTATTCATCCCAGATTTCGCCGAAGGGCATGGTTTTCAGCTCCTCCTGACGGACGAGCAGATCGGTGAAATTGCCCGCGTTCTGCTCTGCGGTCATGTCCGGCATCAAGAGGGCGTTCAGCAGTGCCTTCTGCACATTGCGCAGACCCGTTGCCCACGCGGCAATGCGGTTGACGGAAGCGTCAAAATAGTCCAGCGCCATATGCACCCGCCCGTCCAGACCGCCGCAGCGGACGATTTCCTTGCAAAGCTCCTTCGTCTCATCATCGAACAGCACCACGTGGTCGCTGTCCCAGCGGACAGGGCGGGTAATGTGCAGCGCGATTTCCGGAAAGAAGGTCAGAAGCGCCGGAATTTTGTCGCTCACGACCTCGGTGGGATGATAGTGGCCGTTGTCCATCAGGGGGATGCATTTTTCCCGATGCATGGCGGCGTAGCTCAGGGCGAACTCCGCAGAGCCGACGGTGTAGCTCTCCACACCGATGCCGAACACCTTGCTCTCGATGCAGGGCTTGACCTTGTTGAAATCATACGGCTCGGACAGGATCTCGTCGATGGACTCCTTATAGCGCATTCTCGGCCCGAGGCGGTCGGCAGGAATGTCCTTGAAGCCGTCGCCCGTCCAGATATTCATCGTGCAGGGCTGACCCAGCTCGTCTGCCAGATATTGCGAAATGCGCACGCACGCCTTGCCGTGGTCAATCCAGAAGCGCCGCGTGGCCTCATTGGGAGAGCTCAGCGTCAGCGGGTCGCATTTGGGATGGGAGAAAAACGTCGGATTGAAGTCCGCACCGAGGCCGTGCTTTTTGCAAAATTCCGCCCACGGCGCAAAGTGCTTCGGCTCCAGCCTGTCCCGGTCGGCCCACTCGCCGTCCTCAAAAATGGCATAGCTGGCGTGAAGATTCAGCTTCTTTGTGCCGGGGCAGAGCTTCAGGACTTCCTCGATGTCTGCCATCAGCTCCTGCGGCGTTCTCGCGCGGCCGGGATAATTGCCGGTGGTCTGGATGCCGCCCGTGAGCGGCTTGGCAGGGTCGGTGTCAAAGCCGCGCACGTCGTCGCCCTGCCAGCAGTGCAGGGAAACCGGCGCGGTTTTCAGCTTTTCCAGCGCCGCTTCGACATTGATTTCCAAGGCTTCATATGCTTTCTTTGCCTCTGTGTAGCTCATTGGTCTGCCTCCATTTGAATTTTCAGATTGCCCAGTGCTGTTGCCTCGATGGGCAGGGCGATGATCTGCTTGCCCGTGACCCGTGCGGTCAATTGATTGAGAAAGTCATTTTTTGCCCCACCGCCGACGATATATAGTCGGTCGTATCGGCTCCCGGTGTTGGCTTCCAGTTCTGCAAGTGCCTCCCCATAGCTAAACGCCAATGAGCGATAGGCACAGCGGATATAATCTCCTACGCTCTGCGGTTTCCTGTCCAGTGCCGCGTCAAACGCCGCCTTCATGCTGACCGGCGAGAGAAATTCCGGGGCGTTGGCATCCACCGTCTCGTCAAAACCGCTATCTTCCGCCAGCTTGACGATTTCCGGGAACGGCATCTGCGGGCAAAGTTCATCTTTCAGACGATTCACCAGCCACATTCCCATGATGTTTTTTTGATAGCGGTTGTAGTCCACGCCGCCCTCGTTGGAATAGTTGGCGGCCTGACTTGCTGCATCCGTCAACGGTTTCGGTGTCTTGACGCCCAAAAGCGACCATGTACCAGAGGAAATGTAGGGCGCATTTTCCTCCATGGGAATGCCCTCCACCGCCGAAGCCGTGTCGTGCGTTGCACACAGGACGCATTGGATTCCCTCATATTCTCCAAGCAGCGCTCCCGGCTTTTGCAGCTTTGGGAACATCGGCGGCAGACCCAATCGGGAAATAATCTCAGCGTCAAATTCTCCGGATTTGGCGCTGACCAGTCCTGTGGTGGTGGCGTTGGTGTACTCCTTCGCCTTTATGCCGCAGAGCCGCCACAAAAGATACTCCGGCAGCATGAGAAAGTCTGTCACGCCCTCCAGCCGCCCGGCCAACTTGTCGGCGTAAAGCTGATAGATGGTGTTGAAAGGCTGAAATTGAATCCCTGTTCTGCGGTACAGCTCCGAAAAGGGCAGAATCGAGTACACCTGCGGAATCACCGCTTCCGTCCGGCTGTCCCGGTAGGCATAGACGGGCAGCACATGCACTTCGCCCCGCAGCAGCACATAATCCACGCCCCAAGTGTCAATGGACAGGCTGATGATGCTCGAAAATTCCGTCTTTGCCGCCGCGATGCCCGCTTTCACATGGGAAAGCAGTGCGTCTATGTCCCATATCAAATGGCCGTCCTGCTCCTGTACGCCATTCGGGAAACGGTAGACTTCCTTTGCTTTGATTTCTCCGTCCTCGCGCCAGCCGACGACGTGCCGCCCGGAGGATGCGCCAATGTCAATGGCAAGGTAGTATTTTCTCATGCTTTCTTCCATTCGTATTGATGTGTTCCTGCTTCTGCCGTGCGGCGGCTTCCATCCGGAAGAATAACCTCCGCCGTGGTATTGGCAGGAATCGTGACCGCCAGTCGATAGCCGGTTTCCGTTTCTGCCCAGTCCGTTTTCACGCTGCCGTAAACGCTCTGATAGGACGCTCTGGCAAAGGTGATGCTGCCGCCCGGTCGGGGCGCAAGCACAAAGTGGTTTTCACCGTCCAACCGAATACCGCACATGGTGTTCGTCAACCACTCGCAGGCTGCGCCCTTGGAGTAATGGTTCAGGGAGGCAATACCCTTGTCTTTCGTAGTGTTGCCCTCCCATGCTTCCCAGATGGTAGTAGCGCCGGATTTGGGCATGAACAACCACCCGGGCATTTCCTCATTTTCCAACAGCCGATAGGCATAGGAAATATCCAGCTCCGCCAGCACGTCCAGAATCAGCGGTGTAGAAAGAAAGCCCGTGCCCAGCCGCCAGCCGTAGTGTTCCATGGCTTGGATAAGCCGCTTTTCGGCGAATTTGGTCTGTTCCTCCGTCAGAAGGCCCATGTACAGAGGCCGCACCAGCTTGGCCTGACGGTCGGTGTCCAGCGTGAATTTCTCCTTGGTAACCAGCTCCTGATAGGCTCGTCTGGCTCCCTCGCTGTATTCCCGGATGCGCTTGAGCTGCGGCGTTTCGGGCTTTCCTAGAATCTCCGCCGCCTCCAGCACCCGCTTCAGGGTGAAATAGGTGTAGGCGGTGGATTCCTCCGGATGAGGTGCGGCAAAGTCATACCACTGGAAGGCCATCACGTCGTTGGGCTCTGCCCACTCCCCGTAGGACTGGCCGCAGTTGACGGCATATTTCCGGTTCTTATGGGACAGGTGCATAGGCTTGGCGTATACGCCGCCCCATTTTCCCGCCCGGCGAATCATAAAATCCGCATAGCGGAGCATTCCGTCGTAATACGCCCGCAGCAGCCGGTCATCGCCGTATTTCCGATAGAAATACAGGGGAATATACACGCCGGCACAAGCCCAGCCTACAGAGCCGTTCATAACCCACATGAACCAGTCCTCGTGTGCATAGGGCGCAATCTGGGGCAGTCGGCCGCTGTTCCATTGCCGGTCGTAGATGTCCCGGACGTGCTTGCGGGCAAAGGCCGCGTAGTCCACCAGATAAGAGGCCGTGTTGAAGAAAATCTGGCTGTCGCCGGTCCAGCCCATCCTCTCCCGGGTGGGACAGTCGGAGGGAAGGTCTGTGGAATTACTTTTCAGTGACCAGCGGGTATTGCGATAGAGCTGATTGATGAGCGGATGCGAGCATTCAAAATCCCCCGCTTCTTCAAAAGCGCTGTACACCGCCACGGCAGTAAAGTCTTCCGCCTCAAATGGGATGTCCGTATCCACCTGCGCATACTGAAAGCCGCCATAAAAAAACTTCGGCGTATATTCGTTCCGTCCCTCCTTGCAGGTATAGTCCAACTCCTGCAGCGGGGTACGCTTGCCGTGATGCACGCACTGGATATTCTTCAGGGTCAGTTCTCCGTCATCGCCGAGCATTTCGCCCAGTGTGATGTGAACTTTTTGTCCCTCGTGTGCCGTCAGGCGGAAGGAAAGATAGCCGGAGAGATTCTGGGGAAACCTCAGCACGGTTTTTCCGCTGGGGGTGGTGATTCGCTCCACCGGAGAAAAACGCTCCCGCTCCATGACCGGGACATTGTCGGAAGCGGTGAGATTGGCGGTGTATTTTATCCTTCGGGCTTTCCCGGAATAGGAGGGTGCAAATCTTGCATCCACTACCTCGCCGTCCTTGAGGTCGGCAAAGCGGATTGGGCCGTCGTTGCTCCACCGCCAGCTTTCATCGGTGCAGACTGTCTCCATACGCCCATCTGTATGGGTCAGCTCCAGCTGTGCCAACAGCTTGCTCTGTGTACCATAGGTGTTGGTGCGGCCTTTGGCACCGCTGGAGCCGCGATACCAGCCGTCTGCCAGCTCTGCGGTTAAATCGTTCTCTCCGCTTTGGAGCAGTTCGGTCACGTCATAGGTCTGATACTGGATGCGTTTGCGGTAGTCCGTGGAGCCGGGCGTCAGCAGCGCGTCCCCGACGCGCCGGCCGTTGAGCCGCGCCTCATACAGGCCGCAGGCGGTGATATATAGGCGGGCCTTGGCTACGCGCTCCGCCGAAAAAGTCTTGCGGAAGCATTCTACGGGATAGCGCTGCTTTTTGCGGACAGAATAGTCTCCGGCAATCCAGTTAGCCTGCCAATCTGAATGGGACAGCAGCCCCATTTCGAAGAAGGCTTCCTCCGACCAATCGCCGCAGTTCTCATTTTCATCCCAGAGCCGAACCTTCCAGCAGACCTGCTGCCGGGAGATAAGCTGTTCGGGATAGTCGGCGTGCATGGAAGCGGAAGAAACTTTTCCGCTGTCCCACACGGTTTTTTCGTCCGTCTCGGCCAGAATCTGAAATGCGGTCTGCGTCTTTCCGCCCTCACAGTTCCACAGCAACCGAGGGTGCTCCATGTCAATTCCAAGCGGATTTTTCAGATATTCTGTTCTCAGTCGGATTGCTTTCATTCGGCAGACCCCTTTTCCCGGCGGGCCTTGATCTCCGCCTGCTCTTTGTCGATATTCTTTTCGACATTCAGGAATACCAGCAGGACAGCAAGAATGATACCGGTAATGACCTCCAGCCCAACAAAGCCGAATGTGATTGCACTTTTTACGGCTGCCGACTGTTCTGCTGCCACCGTCACGCCGCCTACAACAGAGGGGGCGACATACTCGGATTGGGAGAGCATTCCGTTGAAAATGCCGGTACAGATTCCCACCATAGCGACTGCAATGATGTTGTACACGCTCATGGCAATGCCGTCACAGCGGATGCCGCTGCGCCACTCCACATGATCCAGTACATCCGCAAACAGCGCCATAAATACATAGGAGCATGGCAGACCGCCGATATTCTTAATAAACTGCCCGACGAGCATAATAACCATGTTGGTGGGGAAAAGCCAGCACACCGCGCTGCCGATAGCGTACAAAATAAATCCCACCAAGGTTACATTCCGCTTGCCGAATTTTTTTGCCAACGGCCACACGGCAAAAATGCCGATGCCCATGGGAATGCCGCCGATCACCGAAATCAGGGTCTGGGTAATGCCGTCGTTGTAGGTACCAAGCACATAGTTGCAGAAATAGACGAGGCTCAGATTTTTGATGCTGGTGCCGAAGGTATAGATCAGGAAATAGGCATAGATGATGAGCATATAGCGATCCGTGAAAATCGCCTTGAGCTGAGCCCGGAATGGAATGGCAGCTTCTTCTGTGCCCTGATTTTCCAGCGTGACCCGCTCCTTGGTGAAGAAGTATTCCAACAAGGTCAGCGGCAGCGCCAGAATAGACAGCACGCTCATCAGGACGATCCACTTGCTCTTGTCTGCGCCGATGGCAGGCATGATGACCATGGGGAATACCAGCGCCACCAGAATACCGCTCATCATGATGGTGGCAATCTGGTTGAATACCGAGAGGCTGCCGCGCTGGGTGGTGTCCCGTGTGGAAAGCGGGACCATCAGATTGTGGCTCATGTTGAAAATCGTATAGGCGAAGGAATAGAACAGGTTATAGCTGACCATGAGCCAAATGACCTGCACAGTTTCGGAGCCGCTGGGCACCGTGAACAGCAGAATCCCTGTAACCGCCAGCAGCGGTGCAGACAGCAGCAGCCACGGCCGGGCCTTACCCTCTTTGGTGCGGGTGCGGTCAATGATGTAGCCCATGGCTACATTGGTGATGGCATCAACGATTTTGGAGATGATGGGGAAAACCACCAGAAAAGCGCCGCCCCATACGCCGGTCAGCTTGAGCACATCGGTATAGTAGACATTGAGGTAAGTAGCCAATACGGCGTTGAGCAGCAGTGCCCCGGCGGGCCCCAGCAGATACCCCAGCCATTTTTCCTTTGCGGTGACGTTCTCGGATCGAATCCGGCTACCAGGCAGCTTGTGCGTTGTTGTTTTCATATTCTATTTCTCCTGTTCCTTCGGCAGCGCCGGTACTTTGATTTTGGTCAGGAAGCACCTTGCTCCCCGGAGAATGTGCCCGTTGGCAAGGGCGGCAAAGCCCTCCGCAAAGCTATAAGGGAAAGAATTTGCCGCTGACATGGACATGGTAATCAGCGAGTTGGAGCTGAGGATTCGCTCTAAGAACTGCGCTCCCTTAATCTGGTTGTCCCGTTTTTCTCCGGGGGGCAGCCGCAGGGCCTCCTTCATCTGCTTCCGGGCTACCCCCAGCACAGCATTGTAGAGGATTCTGCCCATAAACGTGGCTTGCAGATCGGAGAAGCGGGATTCCAGCCGGATGGGCGTTTTGGGCGGCAGCGGCGGAATTTGCAGTCCGCTCATCTGCGTAAACAGGGAATCGGTCACACCTGCTAACGCAGCTCGGCGGTATACTGCATCGACGGCTGCATCATAGGGCGAAGCTGCAGTTTCGCCGTCCAGCACAATGGTGTCATGTAATTTCACTGCCTCGCAATCAGAGCACAGTAAAAGCTCATATGTGCCTTGCTCCATGACCCAATCATTTCTGTGAATGTCAAAATACCGCAGATCATCCTTGTCAAAGGATAACTCAACCCGGCGCTGCTCGCCTGCCTTCAGGTAGACCTTGGCAAAGGCGTGCAGCTCCCGTTTGGGTTTCCAGTCGGCGCTTTCGGGTGCGGCGACATAGAGCTGCACCACCTCTGCGCAGTCCCGTGTTCCGGTGTTTTTCACGGTACAGGATACCTGAATCCGCTTCCCAAGGTCTGTAATCTGCATATCCTCCCAGTCAAAGGTCGTATAGGACAGTCCATAGCCGAAAGGATACCGCACTTTTTTATTTGCGGTCAGATAGTAGCGATAGCCCACATAGACGCTTTCTTTGTAGACTTCGTTTTGCGTTTTCCCGAAAGAATCCCCGAAGGGCACGTCGGCATAGGCCATGGGCCACGTCTCCGCCAGCCGTCCACCGGGATTGGCCTCGCCAAACAACAGCCATGCCGCAGCGGTTCCACCGTTCTGTCCCGGCAGGTACATATTAAGGATGGCGCTGACGGAATCCGCAAAGGGCAGTTCCACCGGCGCTCCGCCGAAGAGCACCACCGCCACCCGCTTCCCGGCTTTGACCAGAGCCTCCAAAAGCGCCAGCTGATTCTCCGGCAGACACATATTCTCCCGGTCACCGCCCTCGCTTTCCACATAGTCGGTCAGACCGGCAAACACGAGGATTTTTTCATACTGGGACGCTTTCTCCACTGCTTCGGCCACCAGAGAAGCGTTCGCCTCGGTTTTGTTCTCCTCATAGCCACGGCAGAAGGCATAGGAAATGCCCATCTCGTCAAAAGCGTTCCGGGGCGTGGTCAATCTGGCGGGCGTAATCATGGAGCTGCCCGCCCCCTGATAGCGCATCCGGTTAAACAGATCTCCGATGACCAGAACCTTTTCCGCCTTGTTCAGGGGAAGCAGACCGTCATTTTTCAGCAGCACGGCGCAATCTGCGGCGATTTCCGCTGCAAGGGCGTGGTGCTTGTCCCAATCAGCAGAAGCCACTTTCGTAATAGCAGTTCTTTCCATCAGCCGAAGCACATTCCCGGCAGCCTTGTCTAACTCTGCCGCAGATAGAGCGCCGCTCTTCACACCGTCCAAAATCCATTTGCGGCAGATAGCAGCATCTCCCGGCATTTCCAGATCACAGCCCGCCGCCAGCATTTTCAGCCGGTTATGGGTGGCACCCCAGTCGGTCATTACAAGGCCGTCAAAGCCCCACTCCGTGCGCAGCATATCCGTTAGCAGCCACTTGTTCTGACAGCAGTATTCGCCGTTGATCTTGTTGTAGGCGCACATGATGCTGACCGGGTGCGCCTCTTTGACCGCAATTTTAAACACAC
>OKUA01001697.1_pt1 | contig 11088 bp, 8 predicted proteins | sample 1606501 | NCBI WGS metagenome assembly OKUA01 (sample SAMEA3879608, study PRJEB24766) | human gut metagenome | biome: human-associated habitat; feature: feces | place: USA | collected 1985/1987
TTGAATATTTTGAATAAAAACATAAACCTACTAATTTGATTTGTGTCTATATTTCACAAGAAAAAAGGTCGAAAAGGGCGTGCAAATGTAAAATTATTATTCACTTTTACAGATGCGTGTGATATACTTTTCTTAAGCCCGGCGACAGCCGTGGGAAAGTTGATAGAAACAACGAGGTGAGGACATGATTAAGAAGGAAATGATTGCCATGCTTTTGGCAGGGGGACAGGGCAGCCGCCTTGGAGTATTAACGCAAAAAGTCGCAAAACCGGCAGTTCACTTTGGGGGGAAATATCGTATCATCGACTTTCCACTAAGTAACTGCGCAAATTCAGGTATTGATATCGTAGGTGTACTTACACAATATGAATCAGTTTTACTTGGAACTTATGTTGGAGCTGGAACTAAATGGGGATTAGATGGAGCTAATTCTTTGGCTGCTATTTTACCAGCACGTGAAAGAGACGAAGTAGGAGCCACTTGGTATGCAGGTACTGCAGATGCCATTTATCAAAACTTAGATTTCTTAGATCGTTATGATCCAGAATATGTTTTGATTTTATCAGGAGATCATATTTATAAAATGGATTATGAGGTAATGCTTGATTTCCATAAGGCAAATCACGCGGACATTACGATGGCGACGATACCGGTGCCGATTGAAGAGGCAAGCCGGTTTGGTGTCTGTATTACAGATGATACCCATCGTATTTTGGAATTTGAGGAAAAACCGGAGCATCCACGCAGTAATCTGGCATCTATGGGAATTTACATATTCTCATGGCCGGTGCTAAAGGAAGCATTACTTGCACTAAAGGATCAGGAAAACTGTGATTTTGGCAAGCATGTCATACCATACTGCTTTGAAAACGACAGACGTATGTTTGCATACGAGTTCAACGGATACTGGAAGGACGTAGGTACACTGGGCTCATACTGGGAGGCCAATATGGAGCTTGTGGACCTCATTCCGGAGTTCAATCTGTACGAGGAGTATTGGAAGATTTACACAAAGAATGATGCAATCGAGCCACTTTATATAGCCAAAGGAGGTCATGTGGAGCGAAGCATCATGGGTGAGGGCTGTGAATGCTATGGTCATGTGGAGCATTCTGTTATAGGTGCAGGCGTCAAGATTGGAAGAGGCGCAGTAATACGTGATTCCATTATCATGTGTGACACGGAGATAGGCTCCAATGTCACGATAGACAAGTCCATCATTGCCGAAAATTGCAAGGTGGGCGACAATGTGACACTTGGCTTCGGACAGGAGAAGCCGAACGTATTAAATGAGAGCATATACTCATTTGGGCTGGTCACTATAGGAGAAGATTCTGTGATACCGGACGGGGTAAAGATAGGCAAAAATACAGCAATCTCCGGTGTTACATACGAAGAGGATTACAAAGACGGTGTGCTTGAGGGCGGAGAAGTTATTATCAAGGCAGGTGACGGAAAATGAAGGCAATAGGAATAATTTTGGCCGGCGGCAACAATAATAGGATGAAGGAACTGACAGCAAAACGAGCAGTACCGGCCCTGCCGGTAGCAGGCAGCTTCAGAAGCATAGATTTTGCGCTCAGCAGCATGTCAAACTCACATATACAGACTGTCGCAGTACTGACCCAGTACAATGCACGCTCACTGAATGAGCATTTAAGCTCATCAAAATGGTGGAATTTTGGCAGAAAGCAGGGGGGCTTATTCCTCTTTACACCTACAGTCACAGCGGACAACAGTGACTGGTATAGGGGCACGGCAGATGCGATGTATCAGAACATTGATTTTCTCAAGAGACGCCATGAGCCATATGTCATCATCAGCAGCGGTGACTGTGTATACAAGCTGGATTTCAACAGAGTGCTTGATTTTCACATCGAGAAAAAATCAGACATTACAGTGGTATGCAAGGACATGATGTACAACGACGATGTCAGTCGTTTTGGTGTGGTACGCATGGATGATGAGTCAAGAATCACAGAGTTTGATGAAAAGCCAATCGAGGCCTCATCCAACACCATTTCCACAGGTATCTATGTCATCAGGAGACGACAGCTCATAGAGCTTTTGGAGGCGGCAGCTGAGGAAAACAGATTCGATTTCGTAAATGATATCCTCGTGCGCTACAAAAATGTAAAGAAAATATATGGCTACAAGATAAATTCATACTGGAACAATATCGCCGATATTGATGCATACTTCAAGACCAATATGGATTTCTTAAGACCTGACATCAGAAGCTATTTCTTCAGGGAGGAGCCGACCATCTGCTCAAAGGTGGACGACCTGCCACCGGCCAAGTTTAATCCGGGCTCAGACATTTCAAACAGCCTCGTATCAAGTGGCTGTATCATAAACGGCAGCGTGGAGGATTCGGTGCTTTTCAAGCAGGTATTTGTGGGCAAAAACACCACAGTGAAGAACTGCGTGATACTCAATGACGTCTACATAGGCGATAATGTGCACCTCGAAAATTGCATCGTAGAGAGCCGCGGAACCATCAATCCAAACACCTGCTATTGTGGTGAGGATGGAGTCATGATAGTAAAAGAAAAAAATGTAAGATATGTAATTTAAAAACAGACCAGGGGGACAAAAATATGCAGATTACAGACATCAGAATTCGTAAGGTAGAAAAAGAGGGCAAGATGAAGGCGGTTGTGTCAATCACAATCGATGATGAATTCGTGGTACATGACATCAAGGTAATCGAAGGAGAAAAGGGACTTTTCATTGCCATGCCAAGCCGCAAGGCAAACGATGGCGAGTACAGGGATATAGCCCATCCGATTAACTCTGCCACACGCGAGAATATCCAGAATATGATTCTTAAAAAGTATAAGACAGAGATTGAGAATGCATAAAATCAAACAATAACTTTGAAAAAGCGATGAGCAAAGCAGGATATAAAATTCCTGAGCTGGTATAATAATCCAAATATATTTCACACAAACCGGTCTATCCGTGGTACAATAAGCCACAGAAAGACCGGCTTTTTAGAGTATAGCTACAATAAAAGAGGATAGACAAAAAGATATGTACAAGACGAAAATAGATAATCTGGATTTAAAACAGATTGCTGACAGTGGTCAGTGCTTCAGATGGAAGAATACAGGAGAAAATGAATACACAGTAGTGGCATTTGACAGGGCGCTTCGGATTAAGCAGGATGGGAATGAGTTTGAGCTGGATTGTGATGAGGCAGACTGGAACAATATATGGAAAAGCTATCTGGATATGGATACGGATTATGCGGGGATTGCAAAGCTTATAGCAGACGGAGATGACGCGCATCTGAAGGAGGCATATGCATATGGCAGTGGTGTGCGCATTTTAAGGCAGGATTTGTGGGAGATGATTGTTACTTTTATGATTTCCCAGAATAATAACATAAAGCGAATCACAAACAGCGTGGATTTACTTTGCAGGCGGTGCGGACATAAAATAGACGGCAGTGCAGAGGGGGAAGATCTGTATACATTTCCCAAGCCTCTTGAGGTACCGGATGAGGTATTTGATGACAGGAGCATGGGCTTTGGCTACAGGGCACCGTATCTGAAGGAAATATATGAGTATGGTGCTAATAATCCTGACTGGCTTGATAATCTGCGCAAAATGAGCTATGATGAGGCGATGGAAAGCCTGCTTTCTCGCAAAGGAATTGGCAAAAAGGTGGCGAACTGCATATGTCTTTTTGGTTTGCATCATGTGGATGCGTTTCCGATAGATACGCATGTAAAGCAGCTTTTGGACAAATATTATAGTGACGGCTTTGATTTTGAACGCTACAAGGGTGTGGCGGGAATTATCCAGCAGTATTTGTTTTATTTTGAATTGTAAATGATATGAGAAAGAGAATGGATAAACGATGTACGTTATAGTAGGACTTGGAAATCCTGACAAAAAATATGAGCACACAAGACACAATATCGGATTTGATGTGATAGATGCGCTTGCGGATAAATATAATATAAGTGTGACAGACAAAAAGCACAAGGCGCTCTGTGGCAGTGGAGTGATTGAGGGCATGAAGGTGCTGCTCGTGAAGCCACAGACATACATGAACTTAAGCGGTGAGTCTGTTGCTGAGGTGATGAATTTTTATAAGCTTGATCCGGATGAGGAAATGATTGTTATTTTTGATGATATTTCGCTTGAGCCGGGGCGTATCCGTATCCGCAAAAAGGGCAGCGCCGGAGGTCACAACGGGATTAAGAGCATCATTGCAATGACCGGCACACAGGGCTTCAGCCGTATCAAGGTCGGTGTTGGAGAGAAGCCGCAGGGCTGGGATCTTGCTGACCATGTGCTCGGGCGTTTCAGTTCTGAGGACAGGGCAAAGGTGGAGGAAGCTATCGGTCATGCGATGGATGCAGCAGTTCTTATGATGCAGGGCGAGACGGATAAGGCTATGAACATATATAACTAGCTGGAAATCGACAAGGTGATTTTGAACAGACAGAAATGGAGAATTGAAAGTGAAAGCATTTACAGAGCCACTCCTTTCCCTTGCGGGCTTTGAGGAGATGACAAAAACGGCAGAAAAATCGTCCGGACTTATATCTGTCACGGGATGTATAGATGCGCAAAAATCACAGATGATATATGCCTTTGGAGGCCACAGGAAAAACAAGCTTATTGTGACCTTTGGAGAGCAGAAGGCGAAGGAACTGTACGATGAGTACAGTTTTTTTGACAAAGAGGTGGTGTATTATCCATCAAAGGATGTGCTTTTTTACCAGTCGGATATCAGGGGCAATCTCCTGACAGCAGAGCGTATCAGGGCTTTGAAGGCTATCCGTGAGCAGGAGAGAGTGACGCTTGTGACCACCTTTGATGCGCTGATGAATACGATGGCGCCTATAGAAAAGATGTGGGAAAACGTGCTTACACTTGAGCAGGGACAGCTTTTGGATTTGAAGGAAATTCAGGCTGCTCTTATCAGAATGGGCTATGAAAAAGAGTATCAGGTCCAGACTATGGGACAGTTTTCTGTCAGGGGCGGTATTCTTGATGTTTTTCCACTGACGGAGGAGAATCCTATCCGAATCGAGCTGTGGGGAGACGAGATAGACACCATCAGATATTTTGACTGCGAGAGCCAGAAATCCATTGAAAATATTGATCGGGTGAGCATATATCCGGCGGCAGAGCTTGTACTTAGCGATGAGGAAAAGGCCGGGGGAATTGACAAGCTTAAGGCAGAGGCAAAGCGTGTGTCTGACAAGCTTAGAAAGCAGATGAAGACAGAGGAAGCACACAGAGTGACTGTGATGGCAGACGAGCTTACCGAGGAGTGGGGAGAACTGTCCATGTATGCAGGCATGGATGCTTTTTTGTCGTACTTTTTTGACGAGAGAGTCGGGATTTTGGATTATTTTAATCCATCGGACAGCCTTATATTTTTTGATGAGCTGACCAGATGTACAGAGCAGGGAAAGCTTACAGAGACCGAGTTTTCAGAGAGCATGAAGCAGAGACTTGCGATGGGATATATACTTCCGGGGCAGATGAACGGTCTTTTTACAGAGAAGGAGATAGTGGCAAAGCTTGGGAAGTATTCGTGCATCGCACTCGCTGCGCTTGATAATAAAGCAAACGGACTGCACCAGCTGGGAAGCTATGGTATTCACTGTCAGAGTGTCAGCCCATACAATAACAGCTTTGAGCTTTTGATAAAGGACTTAAAGCGCTATAAGAAAAACGGCTACAGAGTCATTCTTTTATCCGGTTCAAGGACAAGGGCAAAGAGGCTTTCAGAGGATATCACAGATCAGGGAATCACATGCTTTTACACTGAAAACTACGACCATGAGCTTTTTGAGGGGCAGATTATGGTCTGCTACGGCAAGGTGAGAAGAGGCTTTGAGTATCCTATCCTAAAGTTTGCCGTGATTACGGAGTCAGATATTTTTGGGGCGCAGCAGAAGAAAAAGAAGCGTCACCGCACCTATGAGGGTGAAAAAATACAGAGCTTTACCGATTTGTCGGTGGGGGACTATGTAGTGCATGAAAACCACGGACTTGGTATTTACCGCGGCATTGAAAAGCTTGAGGTGGACAAAAAGGTAAAGGACTACATCAAGATAGAGTATCAGGGTGGCTCCAATCTCTATATCCTCGCTACCCAGCTTGACATGATACAAAAATATGCCGGAAAGGATGCCAGAAAACCAAAGCTCAACAAGCTTGGCGGTCAGGAATGGACCAGAACAAAGAATAGGGTCAGAGGTGCGGTAAAGCAGATTGCAGGAGACCTGGTGAAGCTGTACGCCCAGCGTGAGCAGCAAAACGGATATGCCTTCGGCGAGGATACAGTATGGCAGAGAGAGTTTGAGGAGCTTTTTCCTTTTGATGAGACTGAGGATCAGATTCTTGCAATTGAAGCCACAAAGACTGATATGCAGAGCCATAAAATAATGGATAGACTGATTTGCGGTGATGTGGGCTACGGCAAGACGGAGGTTGCAATCCGTGCGGCCTTTAAGGCAGTGCAGGACAGCAAGCAGGTAGCGTATCTTGCCCCGACAACCATTCTGGCACAGCAGATTTATGATACGTTTTCGCAGAGGATGAAGGATTTTCCGGTGAATGTGGATTTGATGTGCCGTTTCAGAAGCGCAGCAGAGCAGAAAAAGACGATAGAAAAGCTCAAAAAGGGTGAGGTTGATATCATCATCGGAACACACCGTATACTCTCAAAGGATGTGCAGTTTAAGGATCTGGGGCTTTTGGTAATCGATGAGGAGCAGCGCTTCGGAGTGACTCACAAGGAGAAGATTAAGCAGATGAAGGTCAATGTGGATGTGCTCACACTGACTGCTACACCGATTCCGAGGACACTTCACATGAGTTTAATCGGCATAAGGGATATGAGCGTGCTTGAGGAGCCGCCGATGGACCGTGTACCGATTCAGACATATGTCATGGAGTACAATGATGAGCTTGTCAGAGAGGCGATAAACAGGGAACTTGCCAGAAACGGACAGGTGTACTATGTGTACAATAAGGTGCGCGACATAGCAGACATAACAGCAAAGCTGCAGGAGCTGGTGCCGGATGCGACTGTTGCATTTGCGCACGGACAGATGAAGGAGACGGAGCTTGAGCGCATCATGTACCGTTTCATCAATGGTGAAATAGATGTGCTTGTATCCACGACAATTATTGAGACCGGACTTGACATCTCAAACGTCAATACAATGATTATACACGATGCGGACAACATGGGTCTTTCACAGCTTTATCAGCTCCGCGGACGAGTCGGCAGATCTAACCGTACTGCGTATGCATTTCTCATGTACAGGCGCAACAAGATGTTAAAAGAGGTGGCAGAAAAGCGTCTTGCAGCGATAAAGGAGTACTCAGACCTTGGCAGCGGCTTTAAGATTGCCATGAGAGACCTTGAAATCCGTGGTGCGGGCAATCTGCTCGGTGCGGAGCAGAGCGGACACATGGAGGCAGTGGGCTACGATTTGTACTGCAAGATGTTGAGCGAGGCTGTAAAAGAGGCAAAGGGCATCGAGGATATCAGTGATAAATTTGACACGACCGTGGATATTGTGACCGATGCTTATATTCCGGCAGGTTATATTGCAAACGAATTCCAGAAGCTGGATATATACAAGCGTATTGCAGGAATAGAGACAGAGGAAGAGAAGGACGAGATGCTCGAGGAGCTCATAGACAGGTTTGGTGAACCACCAAAATCAGTGCTCAGCCTGCTTCGCGTGGCAAGGCTTAAGGCGTTGGCTCATGCCGTATATATCACTGAGATAAAGCAGACCGGCTCACTGATAAAGCTTACCATGTTTGAACGGGCAAGGATAAATCCGGAGAAGATACCGGAGCTTATTGCCCAGTATAAATCCTCACTCAAATTTAATATGGCAGAAAACCCATATTTCACATTTGATTTAAAAAATGGCAGCGTGGCGAAGAAGCGGGATGTGCTTGATGTGGTGGAGGAACTGATTTCGCAAATGCGTAAGGAACTGATTACGGCTGAATAGTTACCCGAATTTTGGAATCATGTAGCATATAGCATAGGAAACACCACATGCTTTACGCGAAATTGACGATAATTTACAAAGTTTAGAAAATGCTTGCCAGCAGGCCCGAAAAGCTCTATAATATACGAGCGATACTATACCAATTTTAAAGAGGATAGATACAATGAAAGCGAAAAAAGTAATAGCCATGTTATTAGCTGCAACACTCTCAGTTACAGCTTTTACAGGATGTGCAATAAATAAAACCGCAACAGTTGCGACATTAGATAAAGAGGATATCAAGCTTGGGCTTGTTAATTTTATGATAAGGTACCAGGAGGCCGGTTATGATGACATGTATATACAGTACATGGGCGAGGGCTACTGGGACAAGACAGTATCAGGCAATAATACTGTGCTTGAAACATGGAAGAAAAATGCTATCGAGGAGGCTCATGAGCTTTACACATTAAAGGCGCATCAGTCAGATTACGATATAGAGATTTCTGATGATGAGAAAAAGGAAATCAAAAAGGCCGCAGAGAAGTTTATGAAGGCAAATTCCGATGATGTGATAGACGAGATGAGTGCTACAGAGGAGATTGTCGAGGAATATTTAGAGCTTCGCCTCATAAAGAGTAAGATGTATGCTGCAATCATCAAAAATGCTGATTCAAGCGTGACGGATGAGGAAGCCAATATGGCTGCATACACCATTGTGAAGCTTGATTACAAGGGTGCATATGATTCTAATTACCAGTATCAGACATATACAGATGAGCAGTCAGCACAGATAAAGGCACAGGCAGATGCAGTGGTAGAGGCGCTTGCAGGCGGAGCATCCTTAGAGGATGCAGCCAAGGCAGCAGGCACTACAGCCACAACAGGCACATACGCCACATACGTTGACCCGGATGCGGAAAAGACAGATGATTCAGATAAGAAATCAGATGACACAGAGTCTACAGAGAGCTCAGATTCATCGGACAGCAAGACAAAGGACAGTGTATACACTACAAACAATCTTGATCAGAGCGTTGTAGATGCACTCAATTCCCTTGAGGAGGGACAGACCTCAGACCTCATCACCACAGACAGCACTTACTATATCGTAAGGCTCGACAAAAAGACCGATGAGAAAGCAACAGAGTCAAACAGAAAAACCGTAAAGGGCAATAAAGAGGACAAATATTACAATGGCATCCTTTCAGGATGGCAGGACGATGAAAAATGGTCTGTAAAGCAGAAGCAGCTTGACAAGATCAAGATTCACAATTATTTTACTACTACCAAGAAGGACAAAAAGGCAGCAGACACAAGTGCTACAGAGAGCACACAGCAGTCAGAAAGCACCAATAGTACAGATACAGAGAATACTGAGGCAGTAGATGGAACAGAAAACTAATATCGTACTTATAGGCATGCCGGGAGTTGGAAAGAGTACCATAGGCGTAATACTTGCAAAGGTGCTGGGATACAGCTTCCTGGATGCGGATTTACTGATACAGGAGCAGGAGGGAAAGCTTCTTGCGGTGGTCACCCAGAACATCGACGGCCTGCACCAGAAGGCGGGAAGCCGCCAGGTGCTGGAGCTGCACGGCAGTGTTCTGCGGAACTACTGCGAAAAATGCGGGGCCTTTTACGGCCTGGACACCATCCTCTCTACCACCGGCGTCCCCAGGTGCCCCGCCTGCGGCGGGGACATCAAGCCCGATGTGGTGCTGTATGAGGAGAGCCTGGACCAGGACGTTCTGGCCAAGGCCGTCCACTATATCCGCCAGGCGGACCTGATGATCATCGGCGGCACGTCCCTGGTGGTGTATCCGGCAGCGGGGCTGGTGCAGTATTTCCGGGGCCGCCACCTGGTGGTGGTGAACAAGGGCCAGACCGGCAGCGGCGTGGGAGCGGACCTGACCATCGACGGCCCCATCGGCGAGATATTCGCACAGTTGTAATATAGTATAGCACAGCTTTACCCGGTTTTCAATTCCGCGGCAGGGGGGGCCTCTGCCGCGGAATTTTTGCATAATTACTCATTGAATCCTGCATATGGGCGGAAATATTTTCATTCAATGTATTTATTTTGCAAGTTTATCATGTTAGGATTGCAAAAACGCCCACATTGACCGGCAGCTCTATGAAAAATATGATGTGAAGCGGGGACTGCGGGACGCCACGGGCCGGGGCGTCCTCACCAGCCTCACCCGCATATCCGAGGTAAAGGGCTGCACCGTGGACGGTCAGGACACCATCCCCTGCCCCGGCGTGCTGTACTACCGGGGCTATGACGTCCGGGACCTGGAGGCCCGGGCCCTGGACGCGGCGCTGATCCTCCACGCCGACCACGGCAGCAACAACTCCACCTTCACCAACCATGTACCACCTCCACCGGCACCGACACCTATTCCGCCATGACGGCCTCCCTGTGCTCCCTGAAGGGTCCCCGCCACGGCGGAGCTAACGCCAAGGTGGTGCAGATGATGGCGGACCTGCGGAGCCGGGTCCAAGACCCCGCCGACCCGGAGCAGATGCGGCAGTATCTGACGGACCTGCTGGCGGGCCGGGCCTATGTGCCTATGGACAGAAGATAAACCGGCGATTTATCCCTCCCGTCCGACTCTTAAGGGCCGGACGGGTCACTTTTTTTCGTCTATATTGCGAAAAAAGCGGCTCTCTGCCCAAAGAGGAATTGACAATCGCGGCGGGAGAGGGTATCATGGTAGTACATGGCATAGGAACAAAAAATAGGATTTTGTATATAGAACAGAATCAAGGAGGCAACAATATGATCTCTATGGAAATGCTCCAGGACGCACGCCGGGTGCTGTCCCCCGTTATCAACCAGACCCCTGTGCTGCACGCGCCGGGCCTGGTGCCGGACTGCGACTTTTATCTGAAGGCGGACTGCCTGCAGAAGACGGGGGCCTTCAAGCTGCGGGGCGCGTACTATAAGATCGCCACCCTGTCCGACGAGGAGAAGCGCCGGGGCGTTATCGCCTGCTCCGCAGGCAACCATGCCCAGGGCGTGGGCTTTGCCTCCCGGGATATGAAGATCCCCGCCACCATCTGCATCCCCGCCGCCGCCCCCATTTCCAAG
>OKUA01001705.1_pt1 | contig 11051 bp, 11 predicted proteins | sample 1606501 | NCBI WGS metagenome assembly OKUA01 (sample SAMEA3879608, study PRJEB24766) | human gut metagenome | biome: human-associated habitat; feature: feces | place: USA | collected 1985/1987
TCAAGTACTGCTCCTACCTGATCACCATCTGTGAAAATGATAGATGCTGGTCCATCCCATGGTTCCATCATCGTTGCATAATATTGATAGAAATCACGTTTTTCCTGAGAAATAACTTTATTATTTTCCCATGGTTCTGGGATTGTGATCATGATCGCATGCGGAAGATCCATACCGCTCATAACTAAGAACTCTAATGTATTATCAAGTCTCGCAGAGTCAGATCCATTCGGATTTACGACTGGGATCAGTTTGTGCATCTCATTTTTAAGATATTCTGATTCCATATTTTCTTCTCTGGCAAGCATCTTATCGGCGTTACCACGGATGGTATTGATTTCTCCATTATGTACGATAAAACGATATGGATGAGCTTTCTCCCAGCTTGGTGTCGTATTAGTACTGAATCGTGAATGCACAAGTGCGATCGCTGATTCATAATCTGAATCCTGAAGATCGTTAAAGAATGTACGAAGCTGTCCAACTAAGAACATACCTTTATATACGATCGTTCTGCTGGAAAGAGAAACTACATAGGTATCATCGGAAGACTGCTCGAAGACACGTCTTGCAATATAAAGTCTGCGGTCAAAGGGAAGTCCTTTTTCCACATCGGCAGGCTTTTTCACGAATCCCTGCATGATATAGGGCATGCACTCTACGGCCTTATGTCCCAGCACATTGGGGAAGGTAGGCACTTCACGCCAGCCGAGGAATTCCATTCCTTCTTTTTCCACAATGATCTCGAACATCTTCTTGGCTTGATTGCGGCGCAGCTCTTCCTGCGGGAAGAAGAACATGCCGACACCGTATTCTCTCTCTCCGCCGATGTCCATGCCCAGAGCTCTGGTCACTCTGGCAAAAAATTTGTGGGGGATCTGGGTCAGAATACCGACACCGTCACCGGTCTTGCCTTCCGCATCCTTACCGGCTCTGTGCTCCAGATTCTCTACGATCTTCAGCGCATTCTCTACGGTCGCGCGGCTCTTCTCTCCGTGAATATTGACACAGGCTCCGATACCGCAGTTATCATGCTCAAATTCTTCCCGATATAACGGTGCCTTGGGCAGCTCCTGTTTTACATCAAACATATAGTTCTCCTTTCCGGTTTTCTATTTCTCTCTTCTTAATCTGTCTGTTCCTATTCAGAACCTCATTCGCAAGACTGTGCTTTCAGCACTTTCCTGCAACTAAAAAAGGTCGCAATGAGACTCTTTCGAGCGCCTCATTGCGACCTTTTCTGTACTATACACCTATTTTTCTCATTTGTAAATATAGATTTTTCCTTGAATTGTCAGATAATTTGTCAATTCAGTTGTTCACACGGCTATTGTCTGTTAATTGTGTTAATTTTCTTTTTTAAGCCATGCTTTTAGCACAACTCTTTGGGGATTTTCCCTATTTTTCCTGTCTCCGACCATACACTTTGCTTGTCAGTCCCTGATAGATTGCAGAGAAATGTCTGCTTTCTGCCATTGCGGTCCGGAGAGGTGCCAGGGTCAGTGCCATCACAGCGCGGTAGCGGAACAGTTCTACGGGTTTCATGTATTTTGCCGTGATCTCCTTATGCTCTGCGGCACTGCGTTTCAGGTTCTCCTTTGTCTCGGAGTAGCCGCCGCCTTCGTAGGAAGATACGGTAAGCCCCAGATACTGCATGGGAGCCTTCGCCCGGTAATAGCACCACAGAAAATGTTCATAATCTGCGCGGATCTTGTATTTTGGTTCGTAGGGCTTCTGTCGGCACAGGTCTGCGGCATAGAAGCAGGACTGATGGCAGGGAATGTTGCGGTAACAGACAAAGCCGGTGATTCGGGGCGGGGATGATATCTTCGTGTCCGTTTTCGCGCTGTAGGTATCTCCGTAGTAGATGCCTTGCAGTTTCATAGGGTGCTGTTCCATGAATTGTGCGGTGTGTGCCAGAACTTCCTTGTCATAGAAGAGGTCACCGCAGTTTAAGAACAGAATGTAATCTCCGGTCACATGAGAGACCGCCTGGTTCATAGCCTCGTAGATGCTGTGATCCGGTTCCTGGTAGAGATGGATCCGCCCGTCAGTGCGCATGGACTCTATGGATCCGTCACGGCTGCCACCGTCCTTGACGATGACTTCGAAGTCTGGGCAGGTCTGGGCCAGGATACTGTCAAGGGTCTGATTCAGTTTGGTGCCAGGGTTCAGGCATACTACGATAATGCTGAATTTCATATGTTGCTCCTATTTTTCTATAAAATCTCCGTAGCCTCGGCAGAGGGAAGAAACGCGACACGCTCTCGCTCTGTCGCAGAGCGTAGCGGCACATAAGCGTGGAAAGTACCCACGCTAAGTGCCGACGTCTGCTTACGGTCTGCTTATTCTTCCCTCTGTCGGGGCTACTGGGTTATGGTGACCATCCGGGGATATCTTATCGAATATCCGAAGGATGGCTAATATACTTTATTATTACTTAGAATATATTTTTCTGTTTATGGAGCATCCCGAGGGATACTGCTGCCACTGTCAGGAAAATCACGCACACGGGCCAGCTGACGAAGCCGGTGACGGCGATGGCGGTGTAGGACAGGCAGTAGGCGAGGACATTGGATGCCACATGAACGAGCACTGCCATTTTGAATTCTCCGAAATACTCATAAGCGTAGGCCATGAGGCAGCCAATGAGAAAGCCGTAGATGCCCTGCACGTAGTTCATGTGGTACACACCGAAGATCAGTGCGGACAGAGCTATAGCAAGCTTCAGATCCATAAATCTGCGCAGGTAACCATAAATCACTCCACGGAACAGTAATTCCTCCGCAATCGGAGAGATAAAGCCGAATACCAGAATACCCACAATAAAGTGTGCAGAATACTGCTGTGAAACGACTTCCGTATAGGCTTCGGATTTATTGGTCACACCCAGAAGTTCAAACAGGAGGTTGAAACCGATAACAGCACCAATGGTGGCTGCCACCAGCAGGGCATATTTTGCCTTACCTTCTTTTTTCAGATGGCTTAAATGCATATCCTCTTTGTTCTTCGTGATCAGAAGCTTTGCCGTGGACCATACCGCCAGTGCTCCGCCGATGAAGCCCAGTGCCGCTATGATACTGGACACATCTCCGGAATAGCCGTTATATGCACCGGTCTCATCCCTCAGGATCAGCAGATCTACCAGTCCACCGGTGGCTCCGGACTGTGCCAGCTGATACAACAGTGCCAGCAGCGCATACTGCACCGCATTGCGCACCAGGATAAACATCAGGAACGAATACACCATGGTCCAGATTCTCTGGTACATGGGATTTTTCTTTTTATTGTCGGGATTGCTGTTCACCAGTTCCTCGCTGCCGCGAAGCAGAAATTTTTCCAGTTCTTCCACGGATTGTACGATGTAGTCCGCTTTTGCCTCCTTTAACTCTTCCTTGCTTCCGTAGCCATAAGTCACGCCCACGCTCTCCACGCCCAACGCTCTGGCTCCTTCCACATCGAACTTTCTGTCACCGATCATGTAGACCTGATCCGGCTCTATGGGATTCTCCTTGAACAGCTGATGCAGGGTCTCCTGTACCACCTGATCCTTCGTCTCTCTTCTGCCGTCCAGTTCACTACCCACCACTACAACAAAGTATTTTTTCAGATCAAAATGTTCCAGAATGCGCTCTACATATACCTGGGGTTTGCTGGAAGCCAGTGCCAGAAAATAGCCCTTGGATTGCAGGTTCTTCAGCATCTCCGGAATACCGGCATAAACTTCATTTTCAAAAATACCCGTATTCTGAAAACGCTCTCTGTATTTTGCCACGGCCTCCTCCGCCTGCTCAGCGGTAAAACCGTAGAATTCCATAAAGCTGTCCCGTAAGGGCGGTCCGATAAAAGGCTCCAGCTTGTCCAGATCAGGTTCCTCAATACCGAAAGAGTGCAGCGCATACTGCACGCAGGTCGTAATTCCAATTTTGGGATCTGTCAGTGTACCGTCCAGATCAAACAGCAGATATTTTTTCATTCTTATAATTCCTTTTTTTGTATCTGTTCCAAGCCCTGTAACTATCGCAAAATATTCATTGGATACCGGGATCCGCAAGAATATTCTGTAATTGTTATGAGGCTCTGAATAGTTACCCTTTCTTTCTATAGCTTGTGGGGTCCGCAAAGCATTAGAAGCTGCGGATCTTGTCCCCGTCATCCTCAGTGTTTTTCAGTGCCTTGATCTCTACGTCATAGCCCACATTGGCATTGACCTGCACATGGACCACATCACCCACTTTTTTGCCAAGCAGTGCCTTGCCCAGCGGAGATTCGTTGCTGATCAGACCTTCCAGTGAGTTTCCGCGAACGGTGGTCACGATCTTGTAATCCTCTTCCGTGCCGTCGTCGATGAATTCCACGGTAACAGTGTTGTTGATGCCCACCTCATCCACGGCGGAGTTCTCGGAGATCACCTTTGCGGTCTTGATCATTCTCTCCAGATAACGGATCCGGCTCTCGTTCTGATTCTTGTATTTTTTCGCTGCATAATATTCAAAATTCTCACTGAGATCTCCGTGGGCTCTGGCTTCCTTCACGTCCTCCAGTGCCTTGGGACGCACCACCAGCTTACGATACTCGATCTCATCTTCCATTTTCTTAATGTCAGTGGGGGTTAATTCATCGTACATAATTTCTCCATTCCTATCTGTTCAATTACTTATATCATTTATTGACAGTTTTTCTCCCGGCTCGGCACATGCTGATTTTCTACCAACAGCCGTCCTTCTTTTTCTTCGGCGACCGACCTTCTTTTCCTTCAGCAGACGCCTTTCTTTTCTTCTGACGGCCGACCTTTTTCCTTCCGGCAGCCAACCTTCTTTTCTTGCAGAGGATGACCGGTCGCAGTCTCTATGCTGTCCCGGTGTGTCCAGCATTCTACAACTGCATTGCGTAGATTACCGCCAGAGACAGAATGATCTGAATAATGGCAAAACGGAATACGGTCTGTGTATTGGACCAGTCCCACACCTTACGCACATGATCATGCAAGGGAGTACGCACATTTTTCAAAATATGAATCTTCAGGAAGCGGAGCAGGGAAACCTTAAGCAGTCCCAAACCTCCGTCCAGAATCAGCACCAGAGCCAACGGAATAAACAAAAACGGACAGCCGCTCTTTAAAATAGCGATGCTGATGAACAGTCCCATGGCCCGGGAACCCGCATCTCCCATCATCAGCTTACTGGGTGTGGCATTGTACCACAGATAGCCCAGAATACATACGGCAAACAGCAGGATCAGGAAAGAGTAAGTCTCATTCACATCCTTCATGCGATCCACAATGTAGATGGACATGATGGTAATGATCGACAGGGTTCCGGAAAGTCCGTCCACACCGTCGGAGCAGTTGGTCACATTCACAGATGTCCATACCAGGATCACCGTGAGAATGGCGAATACCACAGGCGGCAGCGTGAACTTTACATGGAACAGTGCCAGTTCCACCACGTTGGAGTTGTATTTCAGGAAGGTGATGGCTACCAGTGCCGCCACGCACAGATCTAAGAAACCTTTTTTGTACTCACCCCAGGGAGTCTTGGAAGCATCGTCCAGAAATCCCGTCATCATGCATACCACGATCAGCAGCAGATAGATCACCAGCTCTGCGCTTAAAGGGGAAAACAGCAGAACGGATGCCACAAATGCCATGACAAAAATAATTCCGGCACCTCTGGGTTTCCCCGCAGACAATTTTCCGTCATGGGCAAATTCTCTTCCTGCATCCTTGGGCAGATACGGACTTAATTTCGCCGTTGCCAGTACCGTCGCTCCAAAAGCAAAAAGGATTCCAAAAAAAGCAAGGAGAGAACTGCTTCCCTCCGGCAAGATCATCTGTAACATACTATCCCTCGTTTCCACATGAGATACTCACTTTTGTACTCTCATGCTGTATTTTCTGATAAATTCCGTGACTGTTCACAGGGGCATTCGAGAAATGAACACCTCAGAACAGTCACAAAATATTTTAACACAAATATCCCGGAATCTCAAATAATTTCCACAACAGTTCAGTTCTGAACATATCTGGGCGCAGAAATCATGCTTGCATGATTTTGCGGGCAAATATGTGCAGGCGCTAAGCGCCAATCTATGAGCAAAGGTAGTCACGAAGTGACATAAAAGCGTGTTAACGCGACTCCCGTGAACGGCGCGGCTGAACTGTTACGTTTGACAGTTTCCCCACGGTGGACTACTATATTCTTATGAACACTTTCTGAAAAATAGCCATAAAAGGAGAAATACTCTATGATGATCCATAAGATCGAACCGCATAAATATTACCCGGAATTCCGAAGCCAGGAGCCTAAACCTTCCGATTATCTGCTGTTATTTGACGGAGAAAAGGTCTATCTGCCCTCCCATACAGAAAACAGTGATGTAACGGATACTTCCGCCGATGCCGGCATCTCGGAGCATCCTCAAGTATATCTTCCTACTTTTGAAGAAGTCCATGGACTCTTGGGAATCCGTCAGCCTATGGAACGTTTTTTTCTGGACTGTGAATATCTCTTTTCCATTGATGACCGGGCATTCTTCCGCAAGACGACGGAGGATGCCGGTGCTCTCATGCTCCCGGAAGAAGACCTCTACGCTTCCGGTGTGTTCCGTAATTTTGAGCCGGAATATCTGGCATTTGCTGGAATCACTGCCACCCAGATCAATCGTTTCCGTCTGGACCGGAAATTCTGCGGCCGCTGCGGACATCCCACAATTCACAGCACCACAGAGCGGGCCTGCATCTGCCCGGAGTGCGGCCAGATCGAATATCCCAAGATCTCTCCAGCCGTCATTATCGCCATCGTGGATACCATGCGGAACAAGATCCTGCTGACACGCTACGCCGGCGGTTCCTATCGTCACTGGGCACTGGTGGCAGGCTTCGTGGAAGTCGGTGAGACCTTCAAGGGTGCTGCCCGCCGGGAAATCATGGAAGAAGTCGGTTTAAAGGTCAGCGATCTGGTCTATTACAAATCCCAGCCCTGGTCCTTCAGTGATTCCGCCATGATCGGCTTCTTCGCGAAGCTGGAGGGGGATCCTTCTATTACTTTGCAGGAATCGGAGCTTGGCGAGGCTGCCTGGTTCTCCAGAGAGGATGTCCCGGATCTGCCCTCCACTATCAGTGTCGGTCAAGAAATGATCACATTATTCAAGAATGGTGGGGATCCGTTCTGCCAGAGATAATTGATACATTTGAAAGTTTTTCACTTCTATTCCATGATATACCTTGACTTTGTGCCCCCGTGGTTTCATGCCCCGGGGGCTTATTTAGTTTCTTTTCCTCTCTGCGCCCCGCTCTCTCGATCTCCCCGGGGCTTATTTAGTTTCTTTTCCTCTCTGTGCCCCGCTCTCTCGATCTCCCCGGGGCTTAATCAGCATGCTCCTTATATCTACGCCCCATGTACGCAAAAATCTGCCTTCGACAATAACATTGTCATGAGGCAGACTCCTTTCTGTACTTATTCTCTTCACTGTTTCTTCACCTAGAGCATCGTAGCTGTCATCGCTTCTCATTATCTCAATAAGCGGCACTTCTTCGCTACCTTCACTAACAGATATCCCTTCGGGAAGCTGCGAAGCTCCTGCTCCGTGATGCCCCGCATCAATATCAGCATGACAAAATAGACTACAGCAGCAATTACGATCGCAGGAATGACAGAGATCCGCATGGACTTCGTCACTATATACAGGCCCTCGTAGATTGCCCAGGCTGCCGCTCCCATAAACGCGGAGGCGAACGCCGGAATGACAAAAGTCTTGACGATCTCCTGTCTATAGCCTACCGCTCTTCTTACCGCCCACTGGTTCAGCACACACATCATACCGGAATACAGCGTATTGGCGATGGCAATGCTGTACAGATCCAGTCTTGTGAACATCAGAAGCAGCACTGCTGCCACCGTCTGCACCACCAGCGAGATCCCCGCATTGATGATCGGGGTATTGACTTTGCCAAGTCCCTGCAAAATCGAACTGTTCAGAGTCGACAGTGCATAAAAGATAACCGACAGTGACAATGTCATTAAAAGAGCTGCCGCCAGATTCAGTTCCTCTGCCGTCTTATTTGTGAACAGCAGACTGATCACCGGCTTCGCCAGTACAAAAAGTCCCACAGCGCAGGGAATCGAGATCACCATGGTAGTCTTCACTGCCAGTCCGATCTTCTCTCTGGCTCCCTTCACATCCCGGGCTGCCATCAGCTGTGCCACAGAAGGGATCATGGCAGAAGCCATAGCAGATGCAAAGGCTATGGGAATATTGGACATTGTCAGGGACTGTCCGGAGAAAATACCATATTTTTCATAAATAGATACCGTATCCAGATTACGAAGGGACGGATACCATTTGGTGTAGATACTGTTGTTGACCGTACTGCTTAAGTTATATACAGCTGTACTCAAAATAAACGGTGTCACCACCAGTGTGATCGTCTTGAATATCTGTCCGTAGGAATCCACATGTTCATGCCTGTCACGCTGCACTCTGCGCAGGATCATTCCACGATTCAGAGCATAGACTCCCGCCATAAAAAGCAGCGCCACTAATACGCCGACACCGGTACCCAGTGCACTTCCCACGGCACCGTAGGTTGCTCTCATCACCTGCCCTGCCTGATCCGCCGGAACCTCCATCGTTCCCATAAACATTTGGATCAGAAGGTATGCCGCGCCTACGCTGACTACCGCATTGGCGATCTGCTCCAGGATCTGCGATACGGAGGTCTGCGCCATGCTCTTATGTGCCTGAAAATACCCTCGTAAAACTCCCAGGATACCATAGACGAAGATCGTCGGTGCAAAGGTGCGCAGTACTGTGACCGCTGCTCCGGACACGAATAATCCCGCTCCGAAAAACAGAAAAAGGCTGGCTATACCGCCAACCACCAGTACATAGATCATGGCTCCGTGGAACAGTCTGTGGGCGTTACGGTATTCCTTCTCTCCCAGCTTCTGTGCGATAGCTTTGGAAATTGCCGAGGGAATACTATAAGAGGAGATCAACAGAATGATCGTATAATAGTTATACGCTGACTGGTAATAACCAAGTCCCAGATTCCCGATGACACTCTGTAAAGGGCCCCTGTAAAGGAGCCCTATGATTCTGCTGATGATTCCGGCTGCCGCCAGAATTCCCGCCTGCATGATAAAATTGTTCTTGGAACTGTTCTTATCTGCCATATGTTATCTTACCTTATTTCAGTTCTTTATCCGATCAGCCAGTCATACATCTCCTGGTATTTTCCGGCGGATACCTTCCAGGAATAATCTGTGGCCATGGCACGATCCACGATCTTATTCCACTCTCTCTTCCTGTCGTAATAAATATGCTCCGCATAACGGATCGTATTCAGCATCTCATGTGCATTGTAATTCGTAAAGCTGAAGCCTGTACCGGTGCTCTCATACTCATTATAGGGCTGTACGGTATCCTTCAGTCCGCCGGTCTCTCTGACGATGGGTACGGTACCGTAGCGCAGCGCGATCAACTGACTCAGACCGCAGGGCTCGAACAGAGACGGCATCAGATACGCATCACAAGCCGCATAGATTTTATGGGACAGTGCATCCGAATAATAAATGTTGGCAGACACCTTGTCTCCATACTTCCAGTCGAAATGACGGAACATATTCTCGTAACGTTCCTCACCGGTGCCCAGTACCACGAACTGGATATCATCTTGGCACAGTTCATCCATCACATAAGCGATCAGATCCAGACCCTTCTGGTCTGTCAGTCTGGATACCAGACCGATCATCATTTTCTTATCATCTACGCGAAGTCCAAGCTCTTCCTGCAGCGCCGTTTTATTCTTAATCTTCTTTCTTCTTTCGTTAAAGCCATAACTTTTTACTTCCTTTAGTAATTAAACTTTAGCTGACTTACCTGCTTTCCGGCGAACCACTTCACCAACGAAGCGAATACCTTTACCCTTGTAAGGCTCAGGTTTACGGAAAGAACGGATTTTAGCAGCTACCTGACCGATCAACTGTTTGTCACAGCTTTCGAGCGTAATAATCGGGTTAGCACGTTTTTCAGTTACGGCTGTAACTTTCACCTCTGCCGGTAATTGCAAGAAGATAGAGTGAGAATATCCCAGTCCCAGTTCGAGAACCTGACCCTCAGCGTTAGCACGGAAACCAACACCTACTAATTCTTGTTTGATGGTATAACCTTCAGAAACACCTACAACCATATTATGAAGCAATGCACGGTACAGACCATGCTGTGCTTTGTGTTCTTTATCTTCTGTATGACGTGCTACATGCACTTCGTTCTCTTCAACGGTAACAGTCAGATCAGCACTTACCTGCTGAGAAAGTTGTCCTTTCGGACCTTTGACTGTGACGGTGTTATCAGGACTTACTGCTACAGTAACTCCTTGTGGTATATGAATCGGTAATTTCCCTATACGTGACATTTCTTCTTCACTTTAAAATTAATACACATAACACAATACTTCACCGCCTACATTCCGCTGGCGAGCTTCTTTGTCAGTCATCAATCCCATTGAGGTAGACAAAATGGCAATACCCAGTCCGTTCAATACACGTGGCATTTCTTCCACATTAGTGTACCGACGTAAACCCGGTTTTGACACACGTACCAGTGATTTGATAGCCGGTACTTTTGTCTCGGGATGATATTTCAAAGCAATTTTGATATTGCTTCTTACTCCGTCTTCTTCGAACTTATAGTTCAAGATATATCCTTTTTCTTTCAGGATTTTGGTCATTTCGAGTTTAATTTTAGAACCCGGGATTTCAACCACTTTATGACCAACACTTACCGCATTCCGAATGCGGGTAAGGAAATCTGCTATTGGATCTGTCATCTCTTTTCGTTTTTTTTAATATTACCAACTAGCCTTTTTAACTCCCGGTATCAAGCCTGCCGATGCCATTTCACGGAATTGGATACGGCTGATACCAAATTGTCTCATATAACCTCTGGGACGTCCAGTCAGTTTGCAACGGTTGTGCAAACGGATCGGATTCGAGTTTCTAGGCAGGAGACTCAGTGCAGCATAGTCACCTTCCTCTTTTAATTTTGCT
>OKUA01001709.1_pt1 | contig 11014 bp, 9 predicted proteins | sample 1606501 | NCBI WGS metagenome assembly OKUA01 (sample SAMEA3879608, study PRJEB24766) | human gut metagenome | biome: human-associated habitat; feature: feces | place: USA | collected 1985/1987
GTATCCCCTTGCCGGACGACTTTACCCTCAAATACGGCCGGAGAAAAATAAATCACCGTCAATACCAAGAATACGGCTATCGCTGCGATATGTTTTCCCCATTTACTCATTATACTCCGCATAAAACTTATCTATAATTTATTGTTTATACTCTACCTTTAAACCATTTGGCAAAATAGAATCTCACGGCGAACCAACCATGCAACAGAATCGTCGACACCTTGCCATAATACTTACACATGACCTCATATCGCTCCTTTAAGGAAGCTTTCCGGTTCACACTACTTAACCCTTCCTCCAAAAAATTAGACAGGATCAAACGTGTATTATGTATTCTTTTCGATCGTCTCAGACATTGGATACACCAATCATAATCCGCCGTCAAACGGTATTCCGTATTATATAACGGAGCGATCTCCCGTTTTGATATAAACGACTGGTGACAAACCAACATTCCCATCCGGAAACTCTTCCAAGTCAGTTTCTCCGGTGCTTTCAATCTGCGCATCCCTAATGATCTACCCTCCGCGTCAACGATCCGGGTTTCTCCGTAAATCACGTCTGGCAAAGATACTTTCTTTTTCAAAGACGCCACAATTCTTTGCACGGTATCTGCGGTATAAAGTGTATCCCCCGCATTCAGGAACCACACATAATCCCCCGTAGCCCGCTTCAATCCCTTATTCATAGCATCATACAAGCCTTTATCAGGCTCGCTTATCCAAGAAGCGATACCGGACTCATATTGCTTGATGATCTCTACGGTCTTATCCTTCGACGCTCCGTCAATCAATATATACTCGATATTCGGATACGACTGGCTAAGTACGCTCAATATCGTACGCTCCAACCATCGCTCCGCATTATAGGTGATCGTTATGATCGAAAATGTAGGTTGCTGATTCATTGTTGTTTCTTTTTATATGCTTGATTAGGATGATTTGGAGTAGTAGGATATAAACGTTCTAAAAGCCCATCTTTCAATAATTGAGATACTATCTTATTCTTCAGATATTTTGAAGTACGTCGGGTTTTTACCGCAATCTCCTCGATTGTTAAATACCTACTTGAGCAAATTTCTACAATATAAGACTTTAATTCTGAGCTTTTAATTTCTTGCATATTTCTGCCAAGGTGTCCATCTTTCTTGTCCGAGGTGTCCATCTTTTCATTAAGGTGTCCATCCAAGTTCTCAAATAAACTTCCTTGTTTAAGTCCTATTCCCTTATTCAAATGATAAGAAGTCCAACGTCCCTTATTCTCTGGATTTAAATATCCTTGCGAACATAAATCTTTTAACATAATAGATATCTCCGAGGAATGTTTATTAAGTAAACCCTGTAATCGAAGATTTGAGACAACCCCTTCTATCTCAGCGGTAGACAATATAACCAAAGCATCCCCATACATATTACGAACATCCTTCCCAAATATATATTCTAAGTGCTCCAAACTATCCTTAGGCAACAATACTTCCATTTTTAAATCTAGACAAACACGATCCGGTCTATTGGTCATAGATATAAACGGTTTTCTCCAATGCGCACTAGCCCAAGCCGACATTATCCGAAGACTACCCGACCCTGCTTTTTCACCATAACCTAATAAAGAGAACATGGTTTGTATCGTAGTATTCCTCGGGACACTACATCCTCCTTTATAATACTGTTCCAAAGGAACTAACATATAACCCGGATTCACGAACAGGAATCGATCCGGATATTTCTTTATAACAATTCCTCCCTGCCCCCTATAATCCGCATGAATAATACTGTTTGCAAAAGCCTCACGCAAAGCTTCATGGATAGCACCTTCATCACGTCTCCTCCCATTCTCCAATAAAAATGGTTTGGGCAAAGAAAAACTTAATTTAGGCCATACCCTATGAAAAAATTGAAAAAGATTAGCCTCCCATGTACCATCTGGATATATACGGTCTATCCAGCGACTCCCTTGATTGGATATCTCTTGGTAATCGACATGATAGTCCGGGAAAAATTCTTGTATTGATTGTGTTTTTCCGAACATCAATAATCCTGCGGCAGTTAAACCATAAGTTCCTGTCGCTCGATTTACTTTCCAAGCTCCCAACCTCTGCAAAAAAGGAAGATTATCAAGTGTCAAAAAGGGATGCATGGGTTTAACACTTCGAAGAATATTTCGATATTGATCTAATGTTGGCAAATCCAAGTCCTCTATCGTCGAATGTTCCAACACAAGAGAATCGGGTTTATCAGGCAAGGAATCTGCCAACATTCGCTTTACTTCCTCTGGCATGCACCTATAGTCTCCAGTATGATCTCGCCTATAAGTTCCTTTTAACATATCCGTTCCTATATAAACCGGACGATAACGAAAACTTGCGGGAGGCACCCTTATGATTAATACATTAATATCATCTTTCACCTTTTCTATACGAACATCCTTAGCCGTCAAAAGGTTAACGCTCACTTTTTCTTTATTGTTTATCTGATTCCAAAAATCATCAAGCCACTTACGCACAACATCCTCTCCTAAACCATCCAAATAACAATAATTATCTTTTTCGGAAACGCCAAGAATAATTGTACCTCCCTCGGAATTAGCAAACGCAGAATAAGACTCCCAAAGAGACCGAGGAAGCCCCCCCTTCGCACTTTTGAACTCCAGATCATACGATTCGTTCAAAACGCCTTTTTCTTCCAATATCTCTAAAACATTTGATAAATACTCTTTCATCTCATAGCATTCCTTCCTATACTATATAGTAACTTCCATTTTTCACAAAAGTAACTATATTCTTGATATAGATGAAATATCCAAAGAATTCATTCTAAGGCGAAGTTAAAATCCGATACAAATCAATATACCTCCCCGCTACAACCGATTCTTGATAACAATCATGGACCTTTCGAATGCAAGCCTCACTTAATTGTAAAGATTCCCGGCTATCTATTATCCACTTAATTCCCTCCGCTAAATCTTCAGTATCCTTATATTTAGCTACATACCCATTCTTCAAATGATCTATCATCTCTGGAATCCCTCCTGTCTCAAATCCCACACAAGGCGTACCGCATGCCATCGACTCCATAATCGTATTGGGTAAGTTATCCTCCAACGAAGGAATAACGAACATATCGGCACAGGCATAAACGGAAATCATAGAGTCTTGATCCGATATATATCCCAGCGTATTCACCTTAAAAGGAAACTGGCTAATCAATTCTTCCGAGCTATTTCCCATCAACACGATTTCTATGCGATCTTGGTATTTCTCTTTTAGTTTTTCGCAAGCCTCGATCAAAAAAATCGCTCCCTTCCGGGTATCTGAAAGCTTAGCGGCGGCAAAAAGAAGAAGGAACTTATCTTCCGGCAGGCCGAATCGTTTACGGGCCACCCGCTTTTCCATACGCTTAAAGGCTGTCACGTCAATCGGGTTAGGAATCGAGGTAAAACAGGCTGTTCTCAACCAATTGCCTTTTTTGGCCTCTTCCATTATCCATCGGCTACAACCGACAAATGTAATCTTAGATAACCCTATTTTCCCTTTCTCCTTAAAAACAGAAGCCGCTAAATCAAAAAACGGATTTCGTTTCAGCATCGGGCACTGATAACAATTCGATATATACTTCTCACATCCTCCCGGATAATGACAAATAGCCGTAGCAGGCCACAAATCATGCATAGTCCACACAATGGGTTTTCCGGTATTTACTAATTTCTTAATATCAGAAAGAGATAGAAATCCTTGATTAACCCAATGCAGATGAATCACATCCGCCTGTTGCACTAATGGGTGCTTCGATAAGTCCGTGCCTGTATTGGCTATGGAAACTTGAAAGAGGTTCTTCTTGCTAAAGAAGTTACAGATAAAGATTATCAGTCGTTCCCAAATGAAACGAAAAGAATTAAGCCTATGTGAAGTCCATGAATTATTTACAGAGAAAACTTTTACATGGTCTGTTTTCCGATCACGTACTAACATAGAAACCTCTACACCAGATTTACCCAATGCTTTCGCTAGTCGGTTCGCGGCGACTGCCGCTCCACCAGTTAATTCAGAGGTATTTAATATCAATATCTTCATGACTTCTCTATTATTTTCCAATAACCATTTTTATCTGCACCTACACGTTCTATGTAATTCTTATCTTTCAACGCCTTCATTATTTTGCGAATATATTGTACCGTTAGCCGCAACTCCGCAGCTAATTCTAATTGAGTAACAGATGGCTTATTTGCAACGAGCCTATAGACAGCTCTCTCTGTATCAGTAAGCTCATTTACCCGCTCATTTACCCGCTCATTTACCCGCTCATGAGAAAAAGTTAAGTACAAAAATCCCATCTTATACTCATACATAGGAGCGGATAATCCCTCAGCTACGCAGTTATCAATAATACGTTGTGTTCCCCGCCCCCAACTTTCAATAAAACCTGCCTTGTAAAAGACATCCGCTATCAATTTATTATGAGGCCTAGAGGGGTGAGATCGAGATAAATCCTCTACCGTGATATCTTGTAAACGAGCTTCATTTCCTATCACCAGTTTATTTTCGTAAACACGAATTTGAATTTCGGAAGAAACAAAATATTCTCGATGGATAATCGAATTCAATAAGGCTTCCCGCAGAGCCTCGTAGGGATAAACCAGTTTCTCACGCCTATGAATCCCCTCATACGATATATAACTTAATAAATATTTCGTTCGCAATATATCCAAAGCCCGATCCACCTGCTGAATCAGGTTCCCCTCGATAATATCGGTTGTCAGTACCTCCGTATCGGTAAGGAACTTTCCTATTTTAATACGAGCTTGTAACACATATCTCTGCACGTTCTTTCCAAACAGGACCACAGCGGCTCTCTTGAAACGGCCTCCTACGACCAAATTCAACCTCTCCATTAAAGCCAGCAGATCCGTTTCCTGCTCAATGGAAGGAACCCGATCTTTAGCCAATAGCTTAAAACGTTCTACAGTCTCGGTATCTATGTCCTCCAATGAGAAATCCTCCTCGATCACACTTTCCCATGTCAACCCCATTTTCGCAGCCAAGAACATATTTAACTGATTCCCCTGTAACTCGGAAGTAACGCTTCCACTCCGGGTATAATACCGTCCATGCACGGAAATCGGCATGGCAGAAGGTTGGACTTCTATTTCCAAATATTCTTTACCAGCCTTCTCCCTCAAATGGATAAGAGGCATAATACCCGTTTTCTGAGCGATAAAGTTCGGAAGTTTCTCAATCAACTTCTTTGGCTGCTCTATCCCTACAACTTCTCCTTTATCATCGATACCGATATATAATACACCACCCTCCGTATTACAGAAAGCTGATATATAACGGGTATATTCGTCATGCCATGACTCCTTAAATTCGGTATGTTGGTTTTCTCTCATACTCCAGTCTCCATTTACCAAACTACCCAATGATCAAAATCCACACCACTACAAATCGACGGATTTCTCATACCTTGAAACATTCCTATATTAGAATTATAGGTTCCTACAAATCGCTCTGATCGGTTCAAGATCTCCATTGTGGCAAACAACAAAATCATATTCCGATCTTTCTCCTGAAAACTCTCTTTATCCGCAACAGACTGAACATATCCTCTTTCCAAAGGAGAACATAATGTCCAAACATTCCAATCAGGATATTTCTTTTTTATATCTTCAATAACAGTATAATCATCTGTGGCTACAAATAAATTCTTATTTTTCGTACCTAACTTCTCAAAATATCGTTCTAAGGAATAATAAGGACTTTCTACAATTTTATCACCTCTCCTCACATGGATAGATACATATTTATCAGGGAGGGAAAGAGTCTTTAGAATTTCTTTTATTCTTTTATTCGTAGAATCATTATATTTCCAAGTTAAACAGACAAGCATAGAGCATATCTCCTGCGTACTTCCTCGAAATCCCAGCTCCGGAATAACGTGTCTTTTTCGATACCTCAATTTATCCCGGCATTTGCCAAAAACATCTTGCGTTAATAACTCTTTTTTCCAAAAACTCATATATGAAAAAAGAGAATGTACAGCTAATCGATCAAAACGTTTAACAACTAATTTCAAAGAATATCTCCAATCTAACGTTCTATAGTGTAATCTATTATCTACTACAGAATCACAAAAACTATCAAAATAGCCATTCCAACCAAACTGGGTGTTAAAATTCGCACCATTTGATGATAGTTTGAATTGAATCCGGTTTTCTAAGCAATACAACATTGCCAGAATCATATTATTATATTCAGAAAAAAAACCAGAGTTGAGCCCTATCTTAAATATCAGAACTCTCTTAAAAGATTTATTTATTCTCCTATATTCATCAATGGACATATCTTTTTATGACTTTAGTTGTTTATTTGCGACCTCTACTAACTCAGAGACTTTACTTGAAGAAAATTTATACATCTCATACAATTTCCCTCGATTCTTGATTTCTTGAAATCCCATCAACCCCTTATTCCAAATACGCATTCCACCAGCGATCATGGACTTAAAGCCGGCGTTATACCACCCTACTTTCAAGCCACACAACCACGCACGTAGACACAGCTCGCAATCATCGCATTGAAAGGGAGCAAAAGAGAAATCAATATGTCCCAAATGATCTAGGAACAATCTCTTGTTTAACAACATAGGGGCCCGGTTTACTGCATGCACAAAATAAAAATCTTTATCTCGTAGTCTATCATCCTTATACAAATCCACATATCCCCACTTTTCCTTATCATCGGTAACAAATTCCAATCCATTCAAACCACCGAGAATAACCATATCCGGATATTTCTTAAAATAAGAGATACCCTTATCAACCCAATCCAGATCGGTTATCTCATCATCATCCTGCATTAAAACAATATATTCGCCATTCGCAAAACGAATGGTTTTATCATACATCACATTCTCATATAAATCATTAGCTCGTACTAAAAATTCATTACCACGAGTAAGATACCTCATAAGAGACTTAGTATGTTTGTACTCAGAACCATCATCTATTACTACGATCTCAGCGTTCGGATACTCACGTAATTCGCTGACAATACGTTTGACTCCCACACTTTTATTATGAGATTCTATAATAAAGCTAACAAGTGGTTGATTGGTATATCCTTTCGCCAACCAATCCTCATAAGTTTTCTGCTTTCTTTTAAAAACACGTTTCGCCAACGCCCAATAAACTTTCTCCCAATATAAACGAATATCCATTCTTACTTATCTATTATAGAATTTAACTGATTAAAAAAAGAGGTTATATACAGATCGTAACTATAACACATATTATTTGCTTTTAACGATATATGTCTCAGATCCTTACAACACTCTAGACCTTGCGCCAATTTCTCCGCAAGATCCTTTTTAGATGCCGGATCAAAGAGATCACCATTTTTTTGCGGCTCAATCAAACAAGCCGCACCCGCAACAACAGAGCATAAGGTATAACAACCAGCCAATAATGCCTCATTCACCACCGCTCCAAAACGCTCATAATAACTTGGCAGCACAAATATCTGACCGACATTATAATAAGCATATAGATCCTTACCTTGCTTTTTCCCTGCGAAAATCACATGGTCAGCCAATCCATTTCTCTCCGCATGTCGCTCTAAAGCGACTCGCTGATCACCATCACCCACAAATAAAAGAACAGCTTTAGGATACCTATCTACGACCAAGGCCAAGGCATCCAGTAAAAAGAATAAATTCTTGATATCTATTAAACGCCCAACAAACAGCAGAACTTGCCTTCCTCTCAAATGATACGTATCCTCCAACATCTTAGAAACAGGCAACGCATTCTCCAATAGCAACCTAAAATCTTGATCTTTTTGGATAATCGGGAAAAACAAAAATTTCTGCTTCGCCTGAAAGTGTTTAACATACCAAGACAACACATCGTCGTTTGTCAAGATAATACCACTGTAAAACTTAACCACAATAAAACGCATACATCTTTTCACAAGAGTTGCGCTTTCAGCAATCTCTTTGCTATCATCACAGATCGTAAAAATAGACAATTTCCAGTTGAATAGAAATTTATAAACCAACAATAATAAACCCAATATATTATACTCACTACAAAATACCACATTCGGCTGTTCCTTCCTCAATATCGAGAAAACCTGCGTCCTTAGATTCTTAATTCCAAATAATCCCGGAGCCAAAAAATGGGGTACGAACTTCAATCGTCCTCTCAACTTATCTTGAGCGAAAGATTGCTCCAATACATCTCCAAACTCAAAATAGAATATAGCATCAAACTCCTTATTCAAGGAATTAAAAAAATCTACTCGATAAGGAGCTATCGCCGGATGAAAAACCACTAGCTTCTTTTTCATTTCAAAATACGTTTTATTCTTTCGGAGTTCCAGACCTCCCTGTTCGTCTCTAGTTTCATTTTCCAGTAAGCCCCTCTTTTCCGATTTCCCAACAAAAGAAACTGAAAAATCCGAACATAACTCTTCAGTTGCGTAATGGCAAAAATCAATCGACACCCAAATTTACCATAAACCTTCCGGAAATAAATATATTGTCCCTCATACAAGAAATAAAGACGAGATTGTTTTATATAAGAGGCACGCCCCTCCAAATGTGTGATTTGAGCCGAAGGCACTGAATATATATCCCAACCCGACCGATGAATCCGAAGACATAATTCTGTCTCCTCATAATTCATGAAGAAATCCGCATCAAAACCTCCTACAGAGGATAGCACCGTTCTCCTTACCATCAAATCCGCACCTATCACAGAAGCAACCTTTATCGGCTTTCCTTCATAATTAAAGAATAAAGAACGCCTCGACGAAATACAAAGTGAAGGTATATATAAGATCCCTAATAGTTCCCATAAAAAAGACGGGTATTTACGGCTAAAAGAAGTAGTAGCGTTTCCCTCTTCATCATATAGGTTACCTCCACAGCCCCCTACAGACGGATTATCCTTCATGAAACGACAAAGTATATCTATCGCATTATTCCGTAAAACTGTATCTGGATTCAGAAATAACACAAAATCACCTTGAGCCTGCTCAATCCCCAAGTTATTTCCTTTACCAAATCCCAGATTATCAACTGACTGAATACATATTATTTCCGGATAACGGTCTTTTATCAAACGAAATGATTCCTCATCACAAGCATTATCGACAACAATAATCTCATAACTTATGCCTAAGGTTCTTTCTTTAATGGATTTGACACTATCCAATATCAATTGTATAGTTCTATAATTGACATATATAACAGAAACATCCACCATCCTTATTACAAAAATTTGTTCATCACTTTTTCTTGTTTTCTCATAATCATATCCCAAGAGATATCTTCTTTATCATAATTTTCATACACATCAATACAAATTTCTCCATTGATGATTTTGACAAAATAAAGCGAGTTCCTTATAATTCTCTTGGGCTATCAAACAACCATATTTCCCATTCTCTAATAAATCTTCCGAAGCATCCAATTCTGTTGAAACAATATAATTTCAAAATCTCTTAGCCTCTGTTAGAACTAAAGGATAGCCTTCAAATCTCGATGTTAATATAAAAACCTTCGCCCTATTATAGAACTCCCATAAACTCTTTTTATCATAAATTGGACCCACAAAAAAGACTGATTCCTTTTTTGACGGGTTTCTCATAAAAAAATCCTTCAAAAAAAAGTCCAAATCCTCTGAAATGCTACCTATCAAATACACTTTCCAATCCCTAAGTTCCATTAAGTCCAATGCGTTTAAAAGCATTTCCGTATTTTTCTGATATGTTCCCAATCTACCTACCGTAATCATTATATTCTCTTTATGTCCAAAATCCTTCTCTACAATGGACAGAGTTTTCAATGTTTCTTCATCAAAGCCATTTGGCATTAACACCAATTTCAGTTTTATATCATAAACATCTATAAATTCCTTATATAACCTATCATATAAGCATTGAGTCTCTACCGTTAATAAATCCACTTGCCTTAAAGTTCTAAAAAATACTTTATGTTTCAATCTCTTAAATAACGAAAGAGAATCAGAACTAAAGAATAATGGATCTAGATAGCCATCTAACTTGACGGCAGTAATACCTTTTGGATTTATCATTTTATATAACAGCACAAATAAAGCTGTCATAAACGTAAAATGTATCCGTAAAAGGATATCAATCTCTTTGGATTTTCTAATTAAGAAAATTAAAAAATTCCATTCCCGATATAAGAACCAGCTAGATTCTTTCCCCTTAAAAGGAAGCGATTTTAGGGTTACATTTCTATATTCACTTGGAAAATTTTTATTTGAAGATGTCTCAGGATATACAATCATGGCTTTCCCTCCCACACATTTAGACAAAGTATAAGGAAATAGAAAGACATCTTTTCCAAAATGCTCTCTCTCAAAATGATTAAATATCAATACTATCTTTTTCATAACTACATGAATTGATCATTATTTAGCTCCTCTTATACCAAGTAGATTCAATATTTGCTGTTTGTTGATAGTATAATGAATCTTCCGGCATATGATTTTCTCTCTCATACCAAGGCATATGTTTAGCGACATAAGGATACCCCATCCGAATTTGATTACGGAAAACACCTAGGTGCTTCGTTACAAAAGGTCTATATAAGGCAAATGTCGTATCAATCATGGCCTCATAAAGTAAAAAATCATCACCATGTATCACTTTTTGCCAACTATCCGATTGAGTATTCCACACTGCTTTCCAATTTTCTTCCGGAATATCTTTCACCTCTAAGGCTGGCCCTACTTTATGTACTTTCGAATATCGTCCTAATATAGAATAAGCCTTTTCCAAGATATCAGCTGGGCATTCATCCGATAAGACAACATCTGAATCTGTATAAACGAAATAGTTTTTCCTGAACTTACGGATCAAACCGGAATCCCATAAAGCATTATAACCCACATTTTTATTCAAATAAAAAACAGGATAAATGCATTCTTTACTATAATAATCCAATAGTGGAGGATAGGTAGAATCATTATCAATAATATATATATTATT
>OKUA01001712.1_pt1 | contig 10999 bp, 8 predicted proteins | sample 1606501 | NCBI WGS metagenome assembly OKUA01 (sample SAMEA3879608, study PRJEB24766) | human gut metagenome | biome: human-associated habitat; feature: feces | place: USA | collected 1985/1987
GCAGACCATACTATATCTGCCTCCAGGAGTACCGGGAATATGTGCGAAAGCACAGTTGCCCTTTGGTGAGTAATATTATTTACATAAGAAAAAGACGGGTTACAAGGTGATTTGTTTTCGCAGATATCTGCCTACTACATTGGCAAAATTGGAGATATCCCGGATATAGGCAAAGTCTTTGCCAAAGATGCGTTTTTCTGCCTGTAAATCCTCTTCCTCTCCGGCAAAAACTCCCAGAACGGAGATTTTCCGGTTTCTGAGTTTGCGGATTTCGGTGGCAGTGTCTTTCACTGCATATTCCAGGCAGTAAGGCTCTTTTTTCTTAGGTGCCTCTGCCTTTTTCCGGTATTTCACAGCATCCTGCCCTGCGATAATATCATTTGGTTTTCCGTCACTTAATACAATGAGAATCTTATTTTCTTCCGGACGGGCATCCAGGCTGTGTGCGGCTGCCCGCACAGCCAGTCCGTCCCGGTTGTTGGCAGAACCGTAAAATTCAAAAATCCGTTCATTCACTTCTCTGCCGTCTTCATAATCCCGAAATTCATTTAAGACCGTATAAGCGCCAAAAGTACAGAAACTTACAACCCGGTGGGGGATCTGTACAATGCTCAGTGCTTCGCTAATTATATAAGCCTGGAGGGCGACAAATCCCTGGCGGCTTTGCTGGGAACCGCTGGCATCAATTAACACTTCTACTACAAAATCAGTCTGGTCACCCAGAACTTCCCGCTGGAAGAGCCGGCGGTTTTCTGTGCGGTTGAGATTCCACAGTTTGTTTGGACAGATTTGTCCGTACTCACTGCTGCAGATTTCCCGTTCTGTTCTGGTAAGGAGAGCCCGGCGAAGGGTATTTGCCAGAACCTGGATATTCTGTCTTGTTACCAGTTGGTTACTTTTGAGAAGCCGCAGGTTTTCTTCTTTGATATTTTTTACATAAGCGGTTTTTGCATTTTTTTCTGACTGGCTATGAAGAAGCCCTTTGGTAAGATGGAGGCGGCAGTTCTTGTGAATGCCAGTGCAAAGCTGGGAATTAAGGGCAGACTGCTCCTGACGGGTAAGGCAGGATTTTCCGTAATTTCGTTCCATATATTCAGCCATGCGGTTCACGGAATCCTGATCCAGCACAATAACGCTGGATTTTGGACGTTTCATTTTGCCATTGTCCTGGGCGTCCACATGTCCGCTGAAAATATTCACAGGATGATCCTGGGCGTCCTGGGAATCCTCAAGGCCGGATTCCTTGTCTGTATACTCTTTTTTATTTTCGTCGGAATTCTTTACATGTCGGGACAATCCTTTAAACTGTCTGGCAAAGCCCTTTGCATAAGCCATATGATAAATTTCTTCCAGACACAGGCAGATATCCATGGTGGAAGAAGTGTTTTCCAGAGAAACAATCTTTTCCAGAATTTCCTGAATCCGGGGAGGCGCAGGCTGTTTGTACACCACATACTCCAGATAGCAGCCTTCAATATATTCCCAGTCCGTGTGGGACAGGCGGAAAGCATCTTTTTCCAGAGTGTCCAGGAAAGCTTTTTTACGGATATTCAAAATTCCTTTGCGTTCTTTGGACGCCTTTTTCCATATGGCGCTGTCAATACAGAGCTTTCCAAGGCACTGTAGGACAGAAGGCTCCAGCCCCTGATACACCTTTTTGGTGAAAAAGCGGTTAAAAGCTTTGGAATCAAAATATTTCTCAAAACATCCTTTTTCAATAGCGTGATAAAAAGCAATATAAGGAGATTTTTCAAAAAGGCGTTCGCCCAGTTCTTCCGGAGAAATTTCCAGGTCATAGTTCCCGCTTACGGTCCATATGAGATTTTCCAGTCTGGTTTGTACATCCAGAGAATGTTCCATATGCTCAGGCCCCCTTTATTACTGGTTTTGGAATACATCACTGCTGGTCCAGTCATCCGGAATTCTGGTCATCACAATATCCCGAATCAACTCCCGCTCAAAGCTGTCAAAGCATTTATTGGTAATTCCCATATCAATGGCGTCAGCAGGGTAAAGTCCACCAAACATCAGGCGTACAGCGCCAATCAATCCGCGCAAATCCACAGCTTTTGTGGAAATTTCCCCGTTTTTGGCTTTTAACTGCAAATCCAGGAATAAACCGGAAAACTGTTCCAGGGCATCTGGATGGATGGTGGGGAAAATACTGGTGAGAATCTGTTCCAGTCGCTCTTTGGTAAGGGACGGCATATTAATAACCATGAAGCGGGATACCAGGGCTTCATTTAATTCTTTGGTTCCTGCATAGCCATAGTTCATAGTTGCAATAAACCGGGTGGCAGGGTGAAGCTGAATCCGGTCATAACCGGGAACGTCCATAATGCGGCGGTAGTCCAGGGTAGCGTGCAGCACAGATACCGCATCGTTTTTTGCCATATTGATTTCATCCAGAATACCAAAGCCTCCGTACTGGGCACACTGATAAATAGGACCCTTGCGAAGCTGAACTTCATTATTCTTAAAAGTATCTGTGCCGATGAGGCTGCTGCTGTCAGTGTTTACGTGGAAAGAAATATTGTAAATGGGTCTGCCAAAAATCCATGCCAGATTTTCAGCCAGCACATTTTTGCCGGTGGCTTTGTCTCCACAGAGAAGCAGATTTTCTCCTTTTAACAGTGCAGTGACTGCTTTTTCCAGAATATCCGTACCATAAAAGGGCATGGACGGTTTTGTAAGCCTGGAGGCTGCTTCCTTCTCAGTTGGATACATGGACTTAAAGGTATCAATACGTGCCTGTAAGGCAGGATTTAATTTCATCATAAGAACCTCTTTTCTTGGGTGCTGGATTTTCGTGATTCTATTGGTTAGTATAACGCAAAAAGAGGGAAAAACATAGGGATTTTTCGTTAGTTTCATGATAAAATGAGCTTTAGTAAGTAAGAATAGGATTTGAGATATGAGAAAGGAGCATGGTATATGTATGATTTGCATTGTCATTTAGATGGTTCCCTGTCTGAGGAATGTATCAGGAGTCTGGCAGAGGAAGCGGGAATTTCCCTGGAAGGGCTGGACTTGTCGAGAGAACTTCGGGCAGATGCAGACTGTAAAAGTCTGGCTGAATACCTGACAAAGTTTGATTTGCCGCTGAAATGTCTTGTTTCAGAGGAGGGTTTTGCCAGGGCGGTTCTGGATGTGATGAAAACTGCGGCAGCAGAGCAGGTGACTTACCTGGAAATTCGTTTTGCTCCTATGCTTTCAGTGACAGAAAACTTATCTGCAAGAGAGATTATAGAAGGCGCCCTAAAAGGACTTTCCATGGGAAAGAAGCAGTATGGAATGGACGGAAATCTGATTCTTTGCGGCATGCGGCACATGCCTGTGGAGGTGAATACCAGGCTGGTGGAAACTGCGGCAGAGTATTATGGCTATGGAGTCTGCGCTGTGGATTTGGCAGGGGATGAAGCGGCCTTTCCGGTAAGGAAACAGGCAGGCATGTTTAAGCGGGCAAAAGAACTGGGTATTCCTTTTACTATTCATGCAGGGGAATGTGGAAGCGCCCAGAGTATCTGGGATGCCATAGAACTTGGGGCTTTCAGAATCGGACATGGAATCGCTGCGGCAAAGGATGAAACCCTGATGCGATACTGCGCGGAACATGAGATTCCTTTTGAAATGTGTCCGGTGAGCAATCTTCAGACAAAAGCAGTGAAATCCATGGAGGAATATCCCTTTCTCAAATTCCTGGAAGCGGGAATACCGGTGACCATTAATACAGACAATAGAACGGTAAGCAATACCAGTCTGACAAGGGAACTGGAGCTTTTGCAGGGGTATTATGAAATGGGAGAAAAGGTGATAGAGAAATTAATGGACAATGCCCGGAGGGCGGCGTTCACTGGTTGACATGAAAATGGCTTTCGTGATAAACTAATCGTACAATTACTAATTGCTTAATAAGTAATTGTACGATTAGTAATTATACAATTCCTGAAATGAGAAAGTATACCAGGGGGAATGGATATGTTTGTTGGAAGAGACAGGGAATTAATGAAACTGGAAACCTTATATGAGCGGGGAGAATTTGAATTTGTTGTTTTTTATGGCAGGAGACGAGTAGGAAAAACAACTTTAATGAATGAGTTTTTAAAGGACAAAAAGTCTGCTTATTATATGGCTGTAGAAGGAACAAAGGCTGAAAATCTGGCGGGATTATCCAAATCATTGCTTTCCATAAAGGGAGAGGGAGGGGCTTTATCTTCTTTTCCTGATTTTGAAACCATGCTGGAATATATTGACCAGTTAGCCAGAAGCGGGGAAAGGCTTGTGCTTGCGATTGATGAATTTCCTTATCTGGCGGCGTCTTATCCGGCTATTTCTTCTATGCTTCAAAGCCACATTGACCATTGCTGGAAAGACAGCCGCCTTTTTCTGATTCTGTGCGGCTCTTCTATGAGTTTTATGGAAGAACAGGTGCTTGGGTATAAAAGTCCTTTATATGGCAGGAGAACAGCGCAGTTTAAGCTTCATCCCTTTACTTTTTTTGAGGCAAAGGAAATGCTTCCCTCCTATACTAATGAAGAACAGGCAGTTCTTTATGGTGCTACAGGCGGGATTCCGGAATATCTTTCCAGAATCAGACAAGAGAAAACCGTAGATGAAAATATTATTGATTTATTTTTTGATGAAAGCGGGCGTTTGTTTGACGAACCCTCTAATTTGCTGAAACAGGAGTTAAGAGAGCCTGCTACTTATCATTCTATTATTTCAGCCATTGCAGGAGGAGCCAGCAGGCTCAATGAAATTGCTACGAAGACAGGGCTGGAAACCAGCGGATGCAGCAGTCAGCTTTCTTCCCTGATAAAGCTGGAGATTGTGGAGAAAGAGGTTCCTGTTACAGAAAATTCAGGAGGAAGAAAGACTTTATATAAGTTAAATGATAGCATGTTTTTGTTTTGGTATCGGTTTGTAAGACCTAATTTAAGCAGTATCATGCGGGGAAACGGAGAGATGGTTTATGAAAAAATGGTAAAACCTCAGATAAGTGATTTTATGGGGCATATTTTTGAAGAAATATGCCAGCAATATTTGTTTTTACCACAGGTTTATACAGTACTTCCTTTTCCCATTGGAAACCTGGGGCGCTGGTGGGGAAATAATCCCAGAAAAAAATGTCAGGAAGAGATTGACCTGATGTCCGTCTGTGAGAACCAGGTTTTCTTGGGTGAATGTAAATGGAAAAACAGTCTGGTTGGAATGGATGTGCTTCGCACCTTACAGGAGAGAGGAAGCCTGTTTCCTTATACAGAGAAAGTATTTTGGATATTTTCCAAAAGCGGATTTACCCAGGAAGCCATAGAATATGCCCATAGAACCAGCAGCATAAAACTGATTACGTTTGCTGAAATGAACAGTTGATTTTTTATATACCGATTGGTATAATAACCATAGGAAAGTCAGTGACACAGGACACGGAGAAGGGCGGTGAAGCTCATGGATAACAGGGAACTGCTCCTGAATACAGCGCTGGAACTATTTCATGCCAAGGGCTATGATGCAGTTGGCGTACAGGAGATTGTAGAGAAGGCGGGCGTTACCAAACCTACGCTTTACTATTATTTTGGCAGTAAGCTGGGGCTTTTAAAAAGCCTTTTAGAGAGCCGCTACAGCATTCTGGAAGAGAAAATCACAGAAGCGTCCAGAACACCCGGAAACCTTCCGGCGGTTTTGTACCAGGTTGCCAGAGTGTTTTTTGATTTTGCGGCTGCCCATGAGAAGTTTTATTTGTTTATGCTGGCATTGTTTTATTCGGGAAGGGAAAATGAAGCCTTTCAGGCAGTATCGCCTTTGATTGAAAGGTATTATCAGTTAATCGTGGGAATCTTTGAGCGTTTCTCAGGAGAACTGGGAAATATGCGGGGCAGACAGAGGTTGTTTGCAGTGGGATTTACAGGAGTTTTGAATCACCACATTATGATGGTAAGCTATGGTTTGTCTGAAAGTGATAAATTTGAGATTTCCAATGAGACGACTTATGAAATTGTCCGTCAGTTTTTATATGGAATTTATACATAATCAGGAGGTTTTTGGGTATGGCAACATGGTATGAAGAGGCAGTGTTTTATCATATTTATCCTATTGGCATGACAGGTGCGCCTAGAGAAAATACAGAGGAGGGAATTGTCCACAGGTTTGAACAGTTGGATAAGTGGCTGCCTCATATTGCAGAAATTGGCTGCACAGCAATTTATATAGGCCCGTTATTTGAATCTACTACCCATGGCTATGATACCAGGGATTATAAAGTGGTGGATCGTCGTTTAGGGGATAATGACGATTTTGTCCGATTTGTGAAAAAGGCTCATGAACTGGGAATTAAGGTAGTAGTAGATGGTGTGTTTAATCACACGGGAAGAGAGTTTTTTGCTTTTCAGGATATTCAGAGAAACCGGGAGCATTCCCAGTATTGCAGCTGGTATAAAGGAATTAATTTCGGATGGGATAATCCTTACCATGACGGGTTTGGCTATGAGGCATGGAGAAACTGTTTTGAACTGGTAAATCTGAATCTCTGGGAGCCGGCGGTGAGAGAGTATCTGCTGGGTGTCATTGATTTCTGGATTGACACCTTTGATATTGATGGAATCCGCTTAGACTGTGCAGACTGTCTGGAGTTCTCCTTTATGGAGGAAATGCGCAGACGCACGTCAGCGAAAAAGGCAGATTTCTGGCTCATGGGAGAGGTCATTCATGGTGACTACAGCCGTTATATCCAGGATGGACAGAGGATGCTTCACAGTGTTACCAATTATGAACTGCACAAGGGGCTGTATTCAGGCCACAATGACCACAATTATTTTGAAATTGCTCATACCATTCGCAGGGAATTTGATGAGAATGGTGGGATTTATAAGGGAATGAAGCTTTATTCCTTTGTAGACAATCATGATGTGGACCGGATTATCAGCAAGATTAGGAACAAGGAGCATATCTACCCGATTTATACTTTGTTATATACACTTCCTGGTATTCCGTCTCTTTATTATGGTTCGGAATGGGGAATAGAGGGGCAGAAGCAGGGAGGAAATGATGATCCTCTAAGACCTGCTGTAAACCTTGAAGAAGTCTTAAAAGAGCAGCAGGATTGTAGAATTTTAAAATGGGTAACCTGGCTTGGAAACATGCACAGGGAATATAAAGAATGTCTGGCTTATGGAAGATACCGGGAATTGCTGCTGACCAACAGACAGTATGCTTTTGCCCGATTTACAGAGGAAGAATGTCTTGTCATAGCTGTGAATAATGATGAGCAGGAGGTTTCTGTGAGCATTCCGGTACCGCGACAGGATATGAATTATGTAAACTTGAAGACAAAGGAAGAATATACGACCGAGAATGGAAGAATCCAGATAACATTACAGGCAGCAGGCAGCGCTGTTTTGGTTTCAAAGTAAAAAGTTAGAAAAAGGGGAATGTCTTATGGGAACGAATATGAAGGTAACAGAGCTGGATCGCTATTTATTTGGCCAGGGAACACATTATGAAATTTATAAGCTGTTTGGGGCACATCCGGGCACTCAGAGAAAAAAAGAAGGTGTGTTTTTTGCTGTATGGGCGCCAAGAGCAAAGCGCGTGTCTGTTGTAGGTGATTTTAATGGCTGGAATCCAGAGGCTGATGAAATGAAATGCGACAATGATATGGGAATTTATCAGTTGTTTATCCCAGGGGTAAAGAATGGGGACTTGTACAAATACTGTATTACCACTTATGATGACCGTCTGCTGTATAAGGCAGACCCATACGGAAATTATGCGGAAATGCGCCCGGGGAATGCGTCCAGAGTTACGGATCTGGCGAAGCCATTTAAGTGGGGGGATGCAGCCTGGCTGAAAAAACGTCTGGAGTTTGATCCTGGAAAGGATGCCATGTCTATTTATGAGGTGCATCCAGGCTCCTGGAAGAGACATCCTTCCCATGGAGAGGATGACCCGGGATTCTACAATTACAGGGAACTGGCTCATGCTCTGGCAGGATATGTGAAAGAGATGGGCTATACTCATGTAGAACTTATGGGGATTGCAGAGCATCCCTTTGACGGTTCCTGGGGATATCAGGTAAGCGGTTATTATGCGCCGACCTCCCGCTATGGAACGTCGGAGGATTTTCGGTATTTTGTGAATTATATGCACAAAAATAAAATCGGTGTCATACTGGACTGGGTACCGGCACATTTTCCAAAGGATGCCCATGGTCTGGCTGACTTTGACGGAACGCCTACTTATGAATACGCAGACCCCAGAAAAGGTGAGCATCCTGACTGGGGAACCAAGGTATTTGACTATGGCAAAAATGAAGTAAAAAATTTCCTCATTGCCAATGCGTTGTTCTGGATTGAAGAATTCCATATAGATGGTCTTCGTGTGGATGCAGTTGCGTCCATGCTGTATCTGGATTATGGAAGAGAAGCAGGGCAGTGGGTGCCAAACAAATACGGAGAGAACAAAAATCTGGAAGCTATTGAATTTTTCAAACACTTAAATTCTGTGGTTCTGGGAAAATATAAAGGTACGGTTATGATTGCAGAAGAATCTACAGCATGGCCTAAAGTAACCGGAAAACCGGAAGATGGAGGATTAGGCTTTAGTCTCAAATGGAACATGGGATGGATGCATGATTTTCTGGAATATATGAAGCTGGATCCTTATTTCAGACAGTATAATCACTATAAAATGACCTTTTCCACTACCTATGCTTACAGTGAGAACTATGTGCTGGTGCTGTCTCATGATGAGGTGGTGCATCTGAAATGCTCTATGATTAATAAGATGCCTGGGCTTGGACAGGATAAATTTGAAAATTTAAAGGCGGGATATTCTTACATGATAGGACATCCCGGAAAGAAATTGTTGTTTATGGGACAGGACTTCGGCCAGTATCAGGAATGGAGTGAGGCAAGGGAACTGGATTGGTTCCTGCTTGGAGAGGAATGCCACCGGAATCTTCAGAATTATGTAAAAGAACTTCTGAAGATGTATAAGAAATATCCGGCACTGTATGCCAATGACCAGAATCCCCAGGGTCTGGAATGGATTAATGCAGATGATGCTGCCAGAAGCATTTACAGCTTTGTAAGATGGTCTCTAACCGGCAGAAATAACCTGCTGTTTGTGATTAACTATACTCCCGTGGCAAGGGATGATTACAGAGTAGGAGTACCTAAGAAAAAACAATACAAATTAATTCTGAACAGTAAAGAGCCGGAGTTTGGCGGAGATGTACATAAAGAGCAACTGGTATATAAAGCTGCAAAAAAAGAATGTGATGGACGCCCATTCTCTTTTGCATACCCACTTCCGGCTTATGGAGTGGCAGTATTCCAGTTCTAGGAAATTAAGAAAATCAAGATAAGCAGAGTCAGGCTGCTGTGTGAAGTAAATGTTGAGATAAACTTCATGCGGCAGCCTTTATGTGTTATAATACAGTAAGATTTTACTATATGGATAAACAGGGGGATATTCTCATGAAATTTTATGATTTGCACTGTGATACTATCAGCGCTATTTATGAGCTTAGAAAACAGGGGAAACAGGCAGAGCTGAGTAAAAACAGCCTGCACCTGGATTTGGAAAAATTGCAAAGAGGGGGATATGGGCTGCAGACCTTTGCTCTTTTTGTGGACAAAGGGGAAGCGGAAGACTGCTGTCTGGAAGCTAAAAGTATGGTACAGCTTTTTAAAGAGGAGCTGAAAAAGAACCAGGATGTAATTTCTCAGGTTTTTACCTTTGGGGATATTGAAGAAAATGAGAGAAGGGGAAAGCTGTCTGCGCTGCTTTCTCTGGAAGAAGGCTCTATTTTTGAGAAAAGCCCGGAGGATTTGAAGTGGTTTTATGACCAGGGAGCCAGAATTGCTACCTTTACCTGGAATCATGAAAACAGCCTGGGTTATCCCAATGATTTTGGAGACCCAACGAAGGAACGTCCATGGAGTACAGGGAATACCAGAGGGTTGAAACAAAGGGGGCTGGAATTTCTGGAACAAATGGAAAGTCTGCACATGATTCCAGATGTTTCCCACCTTTCAGACGGAGGCTTCTGGGATGTAGCCAGGTATGCAAAACGTCCCTTTCTGGCTACTCATTCCAATGCAAGAGGCGCAGCCCCGGATGCAGCCAGGAATCTGACGGATGATATGATTCGCGTCCTGGCAGAAAAAGGCGGTATCATGGGATTGAATTTCTGCGTGTCTTTTGTACGGGAAGTATGGAATCCGGGAGAACAGGGAGCTGCTATGGAAGAATTGATTCGGCAGATGAAGTATATTGTGAACATAGGTGGTGAGGAATGCCTGGGGCTTGGATCGGATTTTGACGGAATCGGTGAGATGCCGCAGATGGGAAATGGTGCAGGAATGCCGGATTTGGCAGAGGCAATGGAACAGGCAAAGATGCCGTATGATTTGATAGAGAAAATCTGCTGGAAAAACGTGAAGCGGTTTTTGAAAGAGAATTTATAAATGAAGGAGCTAAAAAATGGGTACTCAAAATACAAACCATTCATTTGTACATAATTCTATGAAAGGAATGATGCTTGTTATCCTGGGCGCCTCCTTGTGGGGCGTCATGGGGATTTTTGTCCGGGGACTTTCGGCTTCGGGGTATAGCAGCTATGATATTGCCTTTTTGCGATGCCTGCTGGCGGGAATTGGATTTTTTCTCTTTAAAGCAATTACACAGCCCAGAGTGTTGAAAATTAATTTAAAAGGCCTGTGTATTTGTTTCTTGTATGGTATTTTGGCATATGCTATGGGATTTGTCTGCTATGGAATTGCAGTAGAACGAATTCCTGTAGCAGTTGCTACAGTACTGATGTTTATGAGCCCTGTCTGGGTGGCTGTTTTGGGAGTTCTTGTATTTAAAGAAAAATTAGAGAAACAGACCGTGCTGGTGATTCTTATTTGCATTCTGGGAGCAGCCATGGTGGCTGATGTATTTGGAAGCGCCGGCGGCAGTATGGATATCATCGGGATTCTGGCGGGAATTGTCA
>OKUA01001713.1_pt1 | contig 10994 bp, 12 predicted proteins | sample 1606501 | NCBI WGS metagenome assembly OKUA01 (sample SAMEA3879608, study PRJEB24766) | human gut metagenome | biome: human-associated habitat; feature: feces | place: USA | collected 1985/1987
GGTTGCGTAGGTGGTGGTTTGACATAACCGTGTAATTCTGGTTTTTCTCCACCCGGAATACTGCCACGGTATCAGCCCCCCTTTCGTTTGAAATTGGGTAAAAAAATAGACGCTCATGTTTGAACGTCTATCTGAAAAATGATATTGAGGTCTTATGTATTTTGGGATATAGTTTGGATAAATCTGAATGTACTCCATTGCATTTTTATTGCATTATTTTTCTTTTTTATAGTGGTTTATAGGGTCTAATCTTTTTTGAAAATGCCTTAAAATCAACGATTTTTGCTTATAACCTGTACTGTCGGTCTGGAGTGGGAATAAGTTAAAATAGGTTTTTGAGTCCCGAAAAACCTTGAAAACACAGGTTTTTTCGGGACTCTTGTTTTTCAGTGGCTACAAAATGGCTACATCAACCGATTTTTTTCGTAGCTATCTTATTTTTCTGTTATCATATCAAGCTGAGCAGCTACTTCCGTCTGCTTGTTCGGGTACAGGTGACTGTAGGTGTCCATGGTGGTCTGTACCATTTTATGTCCTAAGTGTTCTGAACCAGAAGCGTTGTACAGCCTATATCAATCAGCAGGCTAGAGTGGGTATGCCTTAGCTCGTGTAAGCGGATTAGGGAAATATGACAAATACACCGACACTGAATTGTATTAACTGCACAATAAAATCGGTGTTTTTGAGTGAAGGCAAAACTCATTACAAATTAATAAAAAATCATAAATGACTGCGGTACAATTTTTGTATCGCGGTCATTGCATTTAAAAGGAGAAAAAATATTATGGCTAGAAGAAGTAGAAAGAACATCATGGAAACAGTAAACGCCAGCAAGGCATATCGCGTGGCAGCTTATGTACGGCTCTCGGTGTTAAAACCCAATGAGTCCAGTAATTCCAGTGAGAACCAGAAAAAGCTAATTAGCGATTATGTAGAAAAAAAGACGATATTGAAATTCAAGCCTTTTATTCTGATGAAAATGCAAGCGGAACCTCTTTTGAACGTAAAGGGTTTCAAAAAATGTTGAGCGATATTTCCCTTGGAAAAATAGATTGTGTTGTCGTAAAAGACCTTTCACGCTTTGGTAGGAATGCGATTGAAACGGGCTTTTTCATCCAGCAGGTTTTTCCTGAGAAAGGGATTCGTTTCATTGCCATCAATGACCGCTTTGATACGGTTGATGGGATCACTGATCTCACCTTTGATAAAGGAACGGGCATTCGCATCCCTATTACAAATATTCTAAATGAGGAATTCTCCGTTGACATCAGGAGAAAGCAGAAGGCCAGTATTGATACACAAATCCATTAAGGTAAATATGTTGCTCCAAGAGCGCCGTATGGTTATATAAAATCGAGTACGGACTGCCATCAGCTTATTCCTGATCCGGAGGCAACGGTTGTTGTGAAAGAAATATTTTTATTGGCGCATCTCGGTATTAGCATTTCTGAAATCGTGCGCCGACTAAATCTCGCCCATATCCCTACTCCCATTGACTATGCTATTTCAAAGGGGCTGGAGGGAAGCTATGAACACGGTGACGGTTCGTGGAACAGTCGCTTTGTAAAGTATATCCTTATCAATCGCACATACACAGGCGACTTACAGCAGGGAGAAAAGGGTATTTTGGTAGAGAAGACTCACGAAGCGCTGGTATCCCGAGATATTTTTCTTTAAATTCAGCAATCCTGTTTCCGAAATGTTGATACAGCCAAGCAGGCGTCCAAAACAGCAGCACCCGAGAACCCGCTGAAGGGCAGGTTGTAATTGTCCTGTGATAATTCGGGAAGAAAAGTTGATAGAAATAGTTTTTGATCAACTGAATGCTTATGTTAGATAGCCTTAATCAGTTCATATATCAGTTAAGCCATATGAATGACACGGAAATCAATCTGGTGTTAACAAGAAAACAAGCTGCTCGTCTGGATGAGTTACACAATGAGATGGTGAAAGCTGTTTCGCTTAGAGCCAGCCTATATTCTTCGTTGATTAAAGGGATTATTAACGCTGAGGATTACGATGGAATGACTACCACTTACTCGGAAATAATTATTGCATTGGAAAAGAGTATGAAGATCCTCTCCGTTGAGATAAAGAGCATTATTGCCCATAAGAACGAGCAGCTTAGATGATTGGAAGGCACATGCAGAATTGTGGAAATGCAAGGGTTCGATAGAGCAAGCATCATACAACTTGTAAAAGGGATTTTGATTAAAAGTAAGATTGACATTCAGGTACAGTTTCAATTTGAAATTACTTGGACAAGACTATTGAGACAAACTCTGGTATAATATAAGCGATAAGTTGACCATATAATAACGATTTTTTTCAGAGGGATAGAAATGGATAGAAGTAGTAGTCTTTCACAACACAAGTTTATAAAGGGGAAATTTATCACTCCATTTAATAATTCATTGATGATGGAATTGGGGAAAGAAAATTCGTGGTTTCACGGACGCTTACCAGAATACATTTGGCTTGCCTTGATTCTACGTTATTATGGACGAGTGGAAGGTCTACTAAAATGCCGTTTTGTGTTGCAAATACTACGGAAAGCGGTCCCTAACTTTTATTCTCCAAAGCTGTCAAGAATCCTCGCACTTGAGTGTATAACGCAGCAAAGGATTTATACCGATTTCAATAAATATGTTGATGTTGCGTCACTATCTGCATTGACAGTGATTTTTACACATTCACAATACCCTACTTTTGCTACCGCTTTTTTGACATCGCTATCGCCTGAAGAAAGAATAGAAAAAATAAATGACGTTATTGCTGAAACAAGTGACCATCAATCTGAACTTGCAACAGACATTAGATTCCTCGTATTATATTTTCATCTCCTGTCTGGGAAATTCCATATGCAGAAAGAGACTTTGGAATTATTATTGGAGTATCCTACTTTGTCTCATAAAGATGAAAAAATGCGGATGATTCGTCCTATGGTTAGAGCTATGGAAATTGCCACGCCAGATGAAATTGATCCTATTAACGAGCAATATCTTTTTACTTTTTGGGATGGTGTTAGTCGAATGAGTGATTGTAATCTTTTCTATATTGATATGGGTAGTGATTCTCCTGATACAAAAGAATATATGAAATATGCCAAAGCACAATTGCAGTATTATACAGAACTTTTCCAAGCAGCTTGTCCACTTGATAACAAAATGCTCGTTCTATTGGGAATAGCTACATATTCTTACAAAAGAATTTGTGAAGTAGTCGAGCACAACTTGTTTAATACAATCGCAGGAAGAAGTGTCGTTCGTGTTTTAATTGAAAATTATATTATGATGAAGTATCTGATAAAACATGAATCCGAACACGAAGATATTTGGATAGAATATCAATATTATGGAATAGGACAATATAAGTTAATTTCTGAAAGGTATAGGGAAAGTAAGAAGGACATGCCCAATAGTCATGTAATGTATGACTATATGGATGCATTGGTTGGAGAATACAAGAACAAAGAATTTATTGATATGGATACATCTTACTTTGACAAGATGAATGTTCGAGAAAAGGCAATAAATGTTGGCGAAAAAGAGCTTTTCGGACTTTACTACGATTATGACTCTGCCTTTGAACATGGACTTTGGGGTGCTATTCGTGAAAGTTCCCTCATCAAATGCAATACGCCGTCACATCAGTATCATTGCGTTCCAGACATAGAAAATAATCAAAAACTCAAAAGTATATGGTTTGATTGTATGGAGGCGATGAACAATATTTTAAAAGTATTGAATAATGTATACGGACTTCCAGAACATCTGCTTAATAAGGATATAGACAATGGATGATTTGTTGATAACGGAATTGAAGCAACTACAAAAAGAATATGGCGATATTTTGCTGGATGCGACTAAACACATATTTCAAAAAGATACAAACGCCATTTTGGACGAAATAAATGTGTTTTGGCATCGCAAGAAAAAACTGGTGGGATGCGTCTTAGAAAACTTATCTAAACCATATGACACATATCTATTCACAGCCGCCACAATATTGGATATTAGTGATTATGAGCACTACCCCTTTTTATGTTTAGGAGGCTATCATATATGGGATGACCCAATTTATGGGTACATCAAAATGGTTACGGCATCTCCTAATGAACAGTTTAACGAGCAGATCAAGGCCCAGATTTTTAATACCATCCATGATAACATACAAATATTAAACTCGCTTGATGGCAAAATATTGATTTTGCCAGTTAGAATGTTGTCTGGCACGGAACCCTCACTCATCCATGAAGCAGCAATGCAAGCGTTTCTAAGCTTGTTTAGAGAGAATTTAACCTTTGAAATGTATAGAGAAATGTATTCTACTATTGATGATATTGTGTTCAATTTAAAAGATGGCATGGAGAAGTATGTAATACTTGGTGATATGGATAGCGGGATTGCGCTTAAAGAAAGGTTTTCCCGTTATAAAAAATCTGCAGAGTTACCACTTCAGGCTGATTCATCAGATGCAACTATTTTTTGGTTTTCAGTTTATGGGTTCCTTGCACAAGTATTTGATATACTTTTGACGTGTATACAGTATCAATTAGTGCCATACATTAGATATAGTGTTGCTTTCAAATATCTGATAATTATTTCAGGAAATTTCAAAGACAATGATGAGATTTCTGAGATGATATTTAAAAGTGTGATTGCGCACATCTTGCATCAGACTTTTGATAAGGAAATTTATAGCCAATTTACGATTGACCAACTTATTGAATCTGTAAAATCCTATAATTTTGAACAACAATTATTTTCAACATTGAAGAGTGAGGGAATAACATTGGAGTTACCTGCATTGCAAAAGACTGCAGAAATAATTGACCAACAATTACGCCTTTGTTTCTCTGGAAAACTTTCAAGTTAATTTGTAATGAATTTAATCTCAAAGACTTGAAATGGTAGTTACACTGTTTCAAAGTCTTTGGGATTAAAATATTTTTGTCGTGGGCTTGACATATGGGTGGCGGCGGAACAGACGATAATGAGGTGTTTGCTTCCCTGACAAATTTTATTCTCGCAAAGATCCAAGATGAAGATGAAAAGGAAGATGGCGACACATATGATTTCCAGTCCATGACTTTTGCCAAGGATGGAGATGAGGAGTTCGAGTCAAACGAGCAACTTTTTGAGCGCATTAATGCGCTTTATCGTCGTGCGCTTAAATCTAAGCTCTACATTCTAGATGAAAATGAACTTCAAAAATCGTATGTCATTGACAGCAAGAAGTTTTCCTTATCTAAGTTGAAATATGCCGTTCAACGAATGGAAGGACTCTCCTTTGTTGACGGCAAGAACAGCCTAAGTGGAAAAGACATTCTTGGTGACTTTTTTGAGGGTATCATTCGCAGCGGTTTTAAGCAAAGCAAAGGTCAGTTCTTTAAACATATCAACATTGTCAGATTTATGCTTTACGCCATGCAGACTGATAAGCTGGCAATTAAGCGAATCAAGGAAGATAAAGAACTTCCTTACATGATCGATCCTTCTCCGGTAGCGGTACATTTTTGATTGAATACATGAAATTCGTCACCAAAAACATGAAGTATCGTAATCGCAATGCAGATGGATATAACGCCCTGCTGGGCACAGCAAGAGCCGTTAAAGACAAACTCCTTTCTGATTGGTTCTATCCTAACCACCGTGAAAACAAGTGGGCTCAAACCTACATTTATGGCTCAGAGATCAATTGCAATCTTGGAACCGCTGCTAAGGTTAATATGATTTTGCATGGTGATGGTTCAACTAATATTTTTGTCAAAGATGGACTTCTACCTTTTTCAAAGTATGAAAAAGAGACTGCTCCTAACGCTTTGCACGGAAGCGATAAAAATGAGTTGTATCAGAATCGAGAGGTAAATGGACAGTTTGATCTGATTCTGACAAATCCTCCGTTTAGCGTGGAACTCGATAATGACATCAAAAAGAGCGTAAAACATGATTTCATGTTTGGCGAGAAAAAGAACTCCGAAAATCTTTTTGTTGAGCGTTGGTATCAGTTGCTGAGAGAAAATGGTCGTCTTGCTGTTGTTCTTCCTGAAAGTGTTCTTGACACAACCGAAAACAAGTATATTCGACTTTTCTTATATAAATATAAATACTTTACCATCAAGGCAATTGTTTCCTTGCCTCAAATTTCTTTTGAACCTTATACTTCGACAAAAACCAGTATCCTTTTTGCACAAAAGAAAACTGCTGCTGAAGTTAAAGCTTGGAACGATGCTTGGGATAGTGCAAGTAAGGAGTATAGCCACCTTGTAACGCAGACTAAAAATTTGATTGCTGTCGCTAATGGCACAAAGCAAAAAGCAAAATTGCCATCCATCAAAAAACTGACAGCAAAACAAGAACGAGAAGTTCTGGCAAAGATGTTAAAAAATTACCTGACAGAACTCGATGACGAGTTGGATGTAGGCGCACTGATCAATAAGTACAGCGAAGAATTGGACGACCTTTGTACCATTGACAAAGATACAAAGGATACTTTGGGGTTTGTTAATACTTGGTGGGTTTTCGATGAAGTCGCCTCCAAACTGGACTATGATGTATTTATGGCAGAGGCCGACAATATCGTATACAAGAGAACTAAAAGGGGCGAACGCCCAATGCCGAACGATCTGTACAGAGCAGATTTAAGTGGTGATATTCTATTTGACGACGGCGTCGAAACAACAATTTTAGATGCTATGCGAAAAATAGACTGGAATTGAGGTGCCATATGAGACTGACAAGAAACTCATTACAATCTATTTCTAACGCCAACAATTTACGCATGGGATTGTCCTATGCAAAAAGAAAGACATGCTCTGTTCTTTGAACGGTTTTCCTAACATTGTGCAGAGCGGCTAAAGTACGTTTTTTTGTTGAAAAAGGGACAAGCATAACCGAAGCACAGACAGAGGACGGAAATATTCCTGTGGTTGCTGGAGGAAAAGACATGGCATACTTCCACAATTTTAGCAACAGACCAAAAGGATGTATAACAATTAGTGCTTCTGGCGCAAATTCTGGTTATGTAAATTATTGGAATGTTCCCATTTTGGCATCTGACTGCATCACTCTCAGATCAAAGAACGAGAAGAAGTATTCCACAAAGTTTTTTTACTACATTTTGCGTATTATACAAGACGACATATATCTATTGCAGAAAGGTTCTGACCATCCTCATGTTTATGGAAGCGATGTAAAGTATATAAGAATTCCTCCTGTAAGCATTGAACAGCAAACACAGATTCTAATCGACATTCAGGCTTTAGAGAACAAAATACTCACTTTGCAAGCCAAAATAAAAAGCGAATTATCCATTATAGATTCAGTTTTCTCAAGAGAATTTGGCTGGAATTATGATAGTTTCAACGCTCAGCGAAGCGAAAAGAACTATTGGGTAAAACCTTCAAATTTTTCAAACAATATCGATTTACGTTTTAGCGCCAAGTTCCATCGCAATTCTGGAGCTTTTGTAATGGATGAACTAAAGAAGACAACAACGAAAAAAATCAAGCACTTTTGATCTGAGGCAATTTTCTTGGGAGCCAATGTGTCGCGAAGCGATTATGATGACGAAGGAAATTATCGTTATATTTCTATGGCTACAATAAAGAACTGGAATTTTGACTTCGATAGTGCAAATGTTGTTTCCGCTGTTTATTCTGAAGCCAAGTCTGTAAAAAGCGTAAAAAAGAACGATATTATTTTGGCTCGTTCCGGTGAAGGTACTATTGGAAAAGTAGCCCTAATCCAGGATGAAAATCTTAAAGGTATTTTTGCGGACTTCACAATGCGAATTAGACTTAAAGATTAGAATTCGGAATTTGCATACTATTATTTTAGAACAACCTATTTTCAGTATCTAATCGAAGTTTATAAGAAGGGACTTGGCAACAATACAAATATTTTCCCGATTGTTGTTCGAGAGTTTCCGCTTATAGATATTTAGGCTTCAGAGCAAGATCGAATTGTTGAAGAAATTCATGCCGAGATTAACAAACAAGAAAAACTAAAGGATGATATTTCTAAACTGCAAAAACAAATTGACCAAATTGTCGAGGATTGTATTTCCTGGCTATTTGGACTGTCCTAAACTAGAATTAAGAAGGAGGGAACAAACATGAAAGCAGACCAGCTGATGGTGCCTGTATACATCAACGAAAAGATTGTTTTGGATATGCTTGCCATTATCGAAGATGGTTTTTCTACAGTAAGTCAGGTGAGCTATACTGAACATAAAGAAAGTAATAATGCTCAAAAGCTTGAAGCGGGAGTTTCTAACTCTGCAACACTCTTAAGTAAGTTGCTCAAAATTGATCTGAAAGGCGAGCTGTCCCATTCTGGAAACAGCGGAGAAAACGAAAGCGTTGCCAAGGAGAAAGTGCATACCAATGTATCTTTGCTATCCAAGTTCCGGACGTTTCTCGTTGATGAAAAAATCCTGAAGTCTGGATTTGATGTTGTAAATATGAAAATTGGCGATTTTATCGAAATAGAGGGCGAACTACAAAAGAATCCGTTGATTAACTATATGGATATTTTTGTAGATCTGTTCCGGATGGCTGATATTTTTGCTGACAAACCTCAGCTGGGTGGTAAAACACAGGCTAAAGCTCAAAAGCAACAGGAAAATGAAACTGTTAAACAAATCAAGTCCTTTGCAGATGAGCTTAAGCATAGCGGTACCATAGACTTTATCTTGTCTGATACTGCTGGTACAGTCGTTTTGTCTGCGCAAGAACAGTATTTGTCAAACGATAACATTTCTGAAATCATCGGTGGCCATTTCAAAGTTCTTGGAAAAGTTATCGCAATTTGCAAGGACGAAACAGAAAATATCGACCTTTTGAGAAAGACTACTCTGTCTATTCTTCCGATTGATCTGCTGACAGAAATGTTCTCTGGTTTTCAAAACGATGATACGAAGCAATTCAATCTTCCTGAGTTAAGGACTCATATCTCCGGCCCTGCTGTAATTGTAATTCCTGTTGCCATTTACGCATGAGCCAAAACAAAAACAGCCCACCGAAGGCCGTTGCTGTTATCGTAAAGGTATTTTTCCATATTGCAAACCTCCATGTATTATTTGAAATAGGTAGTACCGAGTGGTTTTGAGGTGAATCAGCCAGCGGAGGTTGCTACAATTGTGGGAGTAATGACCCTGACGGCTAAAAAGTGGAGATGAACCGAAAGTTCGTCATATTACCGTGGCTACAAAACGGCTACAAAGTTCGTAAGGACCTCTGTAATGCTTGGAATGTGTGGATTATTTGGACGAAAACCGAACTTTTAATGCGTTTTATCACGAGAAATTAAGGTCTGGCGCTCGAGTGGGAATAAGTAGCTGATTTATGGTTATTTACTTATAAGAATATTAAAAATATCAAGAAGGTGTTTTATGGAAAATTTACAAAGAATCGCGCTTTTAATTGATGCAGATAATACTCAATTGGCAAAGTTAGAGGATGTTATACAGGAAATATCTACACATGGCCGTATCGTTGTAAAAAGAGCGTATGGTAATTGGAGAAAAGATACATTAAAAAACTGGGAAAATGAGCTGAAACGTTTAGCGATAAAAGCGGAGCAGCAGTTTGACTATGTTTCTGGTAAAAATACTACTGATATGGCGTTGGTAATCGATACAATGAATTTGCTGCATAAAGGGATTTATGATGCATTTGTTATCGTTGCCAGCGACAGTGATTATACTCCCTTGGCAATAAATTTGCATGAATCCGGAGTATACGTGATGGGTGTTGGTGAAAAGAAGACACCGGAAGCTTTTAGAAACAGTTGTGATGAATTTATTTTTCTGGAGAATCTTGGCGAAAATATAAAAGCAGCAAAGTCTAAAACTGAAAGCAGTGAAAAAGCAATAGAAATAGAAGAGGAATGCTTGGAAACTGCTACAGTCGATTCTACGAAAGAAGATATAAGTGTAATACATAATTTATTAAAAATAGCATCTGACAAGTACCAGGATGATGAAGGCTATGTAAATGTGAGTTCAGCCGGGCAGTTTATAAAAAGAGTTAAACCGGATTTTGATGTGCGAACTTTCGGGTTTATTAAATTGCCGAAGCTAATAGAAGCATTCCCCAGAAAATATGAAATAAAAAAGTATCCCGGAAAAGGTAAAGTTACCATTATTGCCTATAGATGCAAGTAGCACTAAAAGTTTAAGGTTGTTCGATTAAGTTTTCTGTTGTATATTTTCTGGACATGACAACACCTCCTGTTATAGTAGTTTCTATTCTACAACAGGAGGTGTTTTATTTTACTGTTCGTCTTTCTGGAGATAGTCCAGTTCCGAAAGTTTTCGGAGGTCTTTTTATTAACAGGCTTATGCTGGAATGAATTTTTATTTATGCTATAATACTGGTTAGATAAAGGATATATAATTTTCTCTAAATTTAACTTTAGTATGTCATATTGATTAGGATGTTGGTTGTTTGGAAAGGATAATAAAATATGTGTGAAAAAATCAGATGTTCCTGGGCAGGTGACCTTCAGATATATGTTGAGTATCACGACCAAGAGTGGGGGCGTCCTGTGCATGAAGACAACAAGCTTTTTGAAATGCTGATTTTAGAGGGAATGCAGGCAGGACTCAGCTGGATCACTGTGCTTAAAAAAAGAAAGGCATTTCGAGAAGCGTTTGATTGTTTTGATCCGGTTAAAGTATCTCTTTACGATGAAGAAAAAATTCAGGAACTGCAAGAGCAGAAAATTGCTTTGAGTGAAGCGGTAATCAGCGGGCAGGGGATGTCAATTGCCAGTTTAAATAAAGAAGAATTGCTGGAAATTTTGCAGAGCTAATCTGAAATTTTCAGGGCTTCGTTCCTTTTTTGAACAGAAAGTTAAACGCGTAGATGACAATGATGCCATTGTTTAGCAGCGCGATTAAACATTCCAAAAAGACTAAAAAGTGAAACCAGAATCCGTAGGGAAAATAATCTCCAAAACCCAGTGCAAAATAGCAGGAGAAGCTGA